>Ga0256407_10009364_pt1 | contig 14043 bp, 10 predicted proteins | sample RumenRJG_04DNA_FD_193489 | JGI IMG/M metagenome (GOLD analysis project Ga0256407, IMG submission 193489) | Bovine rumen microbial communities from Lethbridge, Alberta, Canada - RJG_04 | ecosystem: Host-associated > Mammals > Digestive system > Stomach > Rumen | place: Canada: Alberta... | reverse complement strand
TCGAAGTTTCCCTTGGCCACCTCGTCGGCGGAATCGGCCAGAGCATTCAGGGGACTTACCACCTGACGGATATTCGAACGGCAGAAGAGATAGATAACCACCATACCGATTACCGTGATGATCAGCATTATACCGACCAAGGAGAGTGCTGGAAACCAGAAGGCTCTCTGGGGAACGACAATGGCCACCGACCAGTTGGTCGACCCCAATGGTGTATAATACACGTTCGCCCGTAAACCGTCAATCACCATCGAGGAATTTCCCGCCTTACCCTGTTTCATGTCGGCAATGACCTGCATGTCATGCTCGTCGTTCTGGTCGATGTAGGAGAGCACGTTTTCCTTCATCACCCTTTCCCACTGGGGATGCGCAATGAAGGTGCCGTCGCGGCTGATGATAAAGGTGTAGAATCTGTAATCTTTGTTGTAGAAATTATCAAACACTCCATTATGATAACTGCCGGCATTGATGATCTTCAGCTCTTTTGCGAGCCATTTCAGCGACAGGTCGGCACCGAAGACACCCACTATCGAGTCTCTCTTGTCGTAGAGGGCCATGACAAACGAGCAGACGTTGTCGTTCTGTCCGATATCATCGAAATAGGGATCCGTCCAGAAGCCGGTCTTCGATTCCTTGCCCTTGGCATACCATTCTTTGCTGAGATAGTCATGGTTGGCCGAGCTGATGTTCCTTGGATGTTCATCCCTAATCTTATTCATATAGATCTCAAACCACCGTCCATACTGAGGGAAGTGGTAAGGCTCGAAAGCGATGAAGTAGCCCTCAGTATAGTTGTTCAGTTTGATCTCATTCTCCATAGATTCCATCATCTTCTCGGGCGAGTCCAACCAGTAGAACACTTCACCGATGACATTTCTGGCGCACAACTCCTCTGTGGCGAGAACCCTTTCCAGTTTCTCGTTGACCATGCTCATGACAGACTCGTACTTCTCGTCTGTCAAGTACTTGACAGCGCTGAGGGTGATACCGATGATGATACTGGCAATGACAATCAGTGTTGTCAGCGTGGCCAGCATCACCTTGCGGGTCAACCTGTTGGCGAAAGATTGATAATACGCTTTCACTCTCTTATGACTCCAACTGCTCGAAAAGGTTGAGGAATCCTGTCAGTTTAAATGCCTCACGGATGGTGGGTGAGATGTTCGTGATATACACGTGGTGCCCTTTCGCCTTGGCATTCTTCAGGATCCTGAGCAAGAGGCGCAGTACACTAGAAGCTATATAATCCAGACTGATACAGTCAAAGATAATGTCTTTGTCAACTTTAGTTAAGAGAGGCTCCAAACCCTTTTCCACATCGGGTGTCGACGGAGTGTCCATATAGCCACCCAAATATACTATATGTTTGTCTTCTTTATCAATAATCGATACTCTAGCCATGATTCTATTCTTTTATTATATTAAAATTCATCATCAGAACCCATCTTCATCGAGTGAGTCGAATAATCATCGCGCTTTGCCCTGTCCTCATCCTGCAAACGGGTGAGCGTATCCTCCACGCGGTCGGCCATCCAGTTGTTGTGGGCATCCTCGATCTCCTGGATCTTCTCATGATAGAGCTTCTCACGATGGTCGCCCCACTCGGTGTTAACCTTGTCGCGCACATTCTTCAAACTCTCAATGTCCGAGTCGCTCTCACCTGCCAGCAGAGGGGTAAGCTTCGCGTCGAACTTGTTGTTGGCCAGTTCCATCGCGGCCTTACAATCGTTGTAGCACAGTTCTACTCCGTTCTTAAGCACCTTGTAGCGCTCATCGTCCACCTCGGGCATCTTCAGCAGCAGATAGCGGATATTCTTCTTGATGGATTGACCCTTCTCATCAACCGTGTCGAGGGTCTTCTCCTCCATGCTCTGCTTAAACTCCGGATGCTCCATCATCACGCCTTGGGCGATGGCCGGCATATCCTCTGCAAAGTTGGGGATAATCATGAAGGTGTAGTCATCTTTCCTTCCTACGATACTACACTCGTCGAGCTTTACCAGATCGCCGTCGATCATTGCTTCTATAGGCAGTAGTGCCACCTCCTCGGCTTTCACGCAGAAGTTCATCAGCCGATAGGCGAATCTGGCGCAATGGCCTGACAATTCCTCACCATACTGGTCGAATTCTATATATACAGCTTTTTTCATATCTATATTTCAACTCTAAACTATAAACTCTCAACTCTCAACTACTCCTTTGGTGCATCTTCCGTCTTCAGCTTAGCACTCAGTTTGCCACCTCCTGGAGCTCCTGGTATAGCGATACCGTCGCTGATGTTTGTTGACTTGAAGGATGACTTAGCCTCGAGATTGTCGATGGTAGCCTTCGGAGCCTTGACATCACCCTTGATGTCGGCCTTTCCATTGATGGTAGTGTCGCCATAGATCTGGCTCTTGCTACCGCCAACTGATGCATTGCCTCCATCGAGTTGTACGAGTGCCTTGCCGTCGCCCTGCTGTATCTCCAGCGTCTTGTCGGCAAAGGCGCCAATCTCCTCGCTCAAGGCTTGTATCTTCTTGCTCTTGATGTCCTTCGACTTCGCGCCCACGTACATCTTTTCACTTACGAGGGTCATCGTGCTGCCTGCGGCCAGCTTGTCGTCGGTAAGTTTCTCCTTGTCGACATCCATCGACTTCACGCTTACGGCCTTCGCATTCAGGTTGATGGCTCCTGTGGCCTTACCCTCGGCATCGGCAGAGAGGAAATTCATCTTCTCGGCACGTACGCTGAGCTTGCCGTCCTTCGTCAGGGTCTTCGTCGAGAGCTTGCCGTCCTTCACCTCGTAGTCGAGGCTCTCCACGGCAACGGTCTTCGAACGGATGATGACATCGCCTTCGGCAGTATATTCGCCCTTGGTGAGCTTGCCCTTGTCGTCGCGCTCGATATCCTTCGGGTTGGTCGTTGCCACCTCTACGGTCTTTGCCGTCATCGTGATCTTGCTATCCTTTGTCAGTTCCTTCTCCTTGATGCCCTTGTCGTCAACCTGATAGTCTATGGCTTCAAGGTTGATCTCCTTCGAGTGGATGTTGACGCGACCCGTGACGGGCAGCTCTTTCTCTTTCGGATTGACTGACGAGAGGCTGATGTTCTGGGCATTGACGCTGAAACCGCCATGCTCTACAAGCTTACCCTCGTCGTCCATCATGCTGAGGCTTACATCAGGCGTTCTGACGCTGATGCCGGCTCCTGGCTGGGTATGCAGGTTGCCGTCGCCATCGGCGGTAGCTACATCGATACGCTCTGCCACGATGTTCATTCTGGCTCCCGTCGAATTCTTCTTGAAGGCGTCGCCCGTCTTGATCTTGCCTTTCTCGTCCTCCAGAGCTTTCTTCTGGCGGTTCACCTCTGCGAGTTGCGACACGAGGTGGATAAACTGCAGGGTGGCCTGGTATAGCACAGGTGTCAGGTCGTCGATACTCTCATGAGTCAGCGCTATTTCTTTCAGGTCTACACGGTTCAGGAAGTCGTCCTCCATATTATGCTTGTCTTCCTGATCGAGCAAGTCCGACATCTTCTTGAAGCAGTCTTCCACGCTCTTCTTCTGCTCACCTATCTGCTTATTCAGATCCTGAGCCTGTTTTGAGAGTCCCTCGACAGTAGCCTCAATCTGCTCCTTACGGCCGTCGGCCGAGAGGGCTGCCTCGAGGTTCAGCGTCTGGTCGGCATGGATGGTGATACCGCCACTGTTAGGTGGGGCTGCCGACATAGAGAAGGCATCCTTGGCATCGCTGCTGTGGAGCACGATGCTGCTGGCCTGGGAGACAATCTCCGACGTGCTGCGTACCACGTTCTCCACACCGTCTACACCCGGGTCGACGGCTGTCTGGCGGATGCTGGAGGCGCGGGTAACGACATGTCCCCCATTGCCGACACCTTCGAGGGCGACACCATTACCTTTGATTATCACATTGCCGACACCTCCGCCGAGCAGGTCGCCGTTTTTGTCGACGTTACCTATCACGATATTCGGGGCGGAAATGATCACTGTGTCATCATCGCGATAATAGTGGCCTTTGTCAAGTCGCTCTATCAGGTCAGCCTTGATCTGCTGAACCTCCGACTTATGCTGATGGATCTCCTCCAGATCCTTCTCTACACTGCTCTGGAATTTTTCAAGCAGCTCTTTCCAATCATCAAATATATATCCCATAATATCTGCCTCCTATAATTTTAACATCGCTGTCTGCAGCTTCTCAATGAAACCTTGAATCGTTTTCTTTTCTTTCTTATCAAGGGTGGTGTTGGCATTGCTCAAGTATTTGATATCCGACTTAAGAGGTGTTATAGCCTTAAATTTGTCGCCATTCATGTTGTACGTTTTGTCGCCACTCGCAAACAGTATACAACCGTTTTTGCCTTCACCCCACGTCTTTTTCTCTGCAAGGTCTTTCCAGAAGGCAATCTTTTTCTTTTGTTCGTCAAGAGCCTCGTCAACAGCGCCCTTCAGAGCACCACCGATAGTCGACCACTTGTCTTTTTCCAGTTTAGGAACACCGTTTAAACTCTTCACGTAACCTTCCCATACCTTAGAATTTAGTACTGTCGTGGCCGTAGGATTTTCAGGAACAGATCCAGTTTCACTGGGTTCATTTTTATCATTTAATTTTATTCGCGTATCTTTATTGAATCCGAACTCCTCTAATAGATTAATCATGACTAATCGTCTCAAGATTAATACCAAACCGTCATTTTCTTTAATTACACCATCAATTCTACTATTCAGCTTTTTATTTGTGTCATCTATTGTTGTATAGAAAGGCACATCCTTAAGTTTCTCCGGATCAAATGCCTTTAATATCTTATCCTTGAAATCTTTCGGCATTACCGTCATGTTGAAATGACCTACCAGCTTATTAATATCCTCCTTGGTTGGCTTTAGATGCGTCGCTTCGTAAATAAGTTTTCTCGTCTTATTTAGCGACCTCATTATATCTTTTCTCAACAACTTACGGTCATCAATAATACCTTTTTTTACCTTGGCTTTTATCGGATTATATTGATCTGCGGTTTTGCCTGATATGCGCATGGCTGCATCATCCTTCAGTTTATCAGCTGCATCATCTTCAACATCCACCTGTTTGAATCCACACTTGCTTTCATCCCAGTCTTCGTCTTTATCTTGCTTCCATAGATCTTTCACCAGATCGTCAATTGGCTTACATACTTCCGCAGGCTTTGCAGCTGTAGACGGTTCATCTGCATATAATCTCAAGAAATTGATATTGTTCTTTAGAATCTTCAATTCATCAACACCAGCGTTATACTTTTCAAAAAAGCGTTCTATCATATTGCGGGATAACGGTGAAATGTACTTGATAATTTCCACCATTCCATTACCAATACCTGCACCTTTCACAATCGCCTCCTTGTTGATTTCATCCAGCATTTTCTTCCTCTTGTCCGCATTAAAGGCGTTCTCGGGCATTTCACAATGATTTTCGCCAGCCTCGAGTTTCAGGAATCTGTTGGACTTCAACGTGAGGCTTCCCTCCACTGGGCGGAAGAATACCTCAACGATCGACCTGACGACTGTCAGATCGATAACGTCCATGAGGGTAGCGGCCAACTTCTTGGTCACCTGTGCCGTCACTTCCAGCAGCAACTGGGCAGCGGTGCCTCCCTTGGTATCCTTCGATTTCCACAACTTGTAGTTGACGTTCGTTCCTGATACGAGCTTCAGGTTGTTGCCTGCCTCGATAGTGACGTTCTTGCCGGAGATCTTTACATCACCGTTAGGGGCAGAGATGCTGATGCCTGTGAAGGCATTGATCTTCACGTCGCCCCAGTTGGAAGCGATGGATACGTTGCGCCCGTCGGTAGAGCCCGAAATCTTGTACATTCCATAACGGTCTGTCAGTTCGAAACCACCCTCGAAATATTTGTTCTTATCCCACTTGATGGCAGGAATGAGGTTGGGCACAAAGCTTGTGAAGTTCTTAAACAGTGGCGAGAATGCTCCTGCGAGGAAGGCCTGTATGCCTTGACCCGTACCGTCGGTAAGCGTCAGCAAATGCTCACCTGGGCTCGAGATGACCACGTCCTGGTTGGGCCTGCCACCTTCATCGCCTAAACCACCCATGATGTATGGACGTTCCACGTTGCCATCTTCGAATCCCACCATCACAGGATTGCCTTCGTAGTGCTTACCCACATTGGGGTGACCCTGATGGTTGGAGGCAAAACTAAGCCAGGGTGAGGAGAGTTCCTTACTAACGTCTTTAATTCCCAATTTTTTCTCAGGATCATCATATTCGATGGTCTGCCAGGAGAACATCACTCTGGCGCGGTTCTTGTTGAGTGCGGGGTCGTCAACGTCAGTGATCGTAGCCGGCTGTGGATGGGCGTATCTTACGTGGCCTGCAGGAATCACCGACGGGTAGAAGATCTTGTCGGCAGGATCCTGAGACGTTGCCACAAGCTGGAATGTCATATTGCCGGTCTCGCCCTTTACGCCCAAGATCTCCACTACGATGAAGTTCTTGTCGTTGAAGGAGATGATACTTCCCAACTTCAGCTTCGGGTGGATTGTTTCATAGTCGATATGGATGGTCTTCTGCCCTACGGTCAGCTCCTTCTCTACAATAGCGATATATTTCTCGTCGTTGTATTTGGTATGCAGCTCAGTGAACTGCTGGAAAGCAGGCTTTTCATTTTTATCCTCGCCCTTTTTGGCGAAGTCGTGGTTGCCATACTGGACATCATTATCGTGTTTATCGCCAAATTTGTATTTATCATTGAAATCAGAATTCAGCTTGGCTACTTTTGACTCTTCCCTTGCCAGGTTAAACAGGTTGTCGAACAGCAGATTGCCGATCAGTGTAGGCAGGTTCTTGTCGTTCTTGAACACAGCTGAAAACTGATTTATAATCCATTTGTCGGCCACGCCGCCGAAAGCGCCCATCTGGGCTTTCACTATAAAGGGTGACTTCTGTACTGGCTTACCTATCAGACCGCTGTTGTTGGCGGGGTAGTCATATCTTCCGTCAGCACCGATCGACAGTTGTTTTGTCGCAGGGTCAAAGGTGGCGATCTCCTTGACTTGGTTTTCTTCTATCTTAACGGGAGTGACGGTGTCGTTATATCCGATATTCAACTTGTTATCCTCATAATACAAGAACTCTCCCCAGCGGTTGGTTGTTCGGGCCAGCATGTCGTAGAAACTCTCGTTATACTGTACCAGGAAGGGGAAGATATGCTCCGTCTTATTATCGCCATACCTAAGAACCTTCATGTTCTGAGCATCGCATTTGATGCGGATTTTTTCGGCCTTTTCATCTTCCTGTTGAGCCTTTTCTATTATCTTATCAAAGATGCTTTTATCCTTGTCGGTGTCTTTATCCTTGTCGGTGTCTTTATCCTTGTCGGTGTCTTTTTTCGTTTCTGCAGCGGCCCACGGATACAAATACTTCTTTCGCTCTATGTCCAGAATTCCTGCAAACAGCTTCTTGGCCACCCAGGTGCGGCTGGCCTGCCTGACGGTCATCATCTTGTCGGGACTGTAGATCTTCAGGATGACGTTCATGCAGTCCTTCTGATAGTGAGGCAGCACCTCGTGTACGTAATAGTCGTCGCCGATGATGAAGCTGCCGTCAGCCAGACTGACCTTGGCATGCTTGAACATCTTGTCGAGCATGTCCCAGTCGATACGCTCGTAAGCAGTATCCACACCCTGAGCCTTTGTGATGCTGATAAGGGCGAGAGCTTCTGTCGGCTGATACATCTTCTTGTGGAAACTGAATTCCTTGATCGCAAGTCTGTATTTCAGGGCTTTCTGCGCTTTTTCTTTCGGGAAGATATAGATTTCGCTTGTCGTCGTTTCCGTTGCGAGCGTGATATCGGCTGTTGTCTTCGTCGATATGGTAGTTCCCTCATAATGGAGCACACCACTCAGGGTCATACTGATTATTGCCATAATTTATTGTTTTTTTTCGCTACAAAGATACAAAAATTCAATGAAACAAAAACAAATTGACCAGTAATTTTCCATTTTATCAGTAAAAAAATTCCGTTTTATATATGTGTATAATAGTTCTGACTTGATTTCTCCTTAGTGTTGGCGTACACAGGAAATTTCATGGAAAATAATTTGGTAATTACAGAAAAAATATTTATCTTTGCAACTGTTACTACTCATTATAGCAGAAATTAAACGAATCTATCTTGCATTTATTTTAATTACGAACGAATATGAAAAAGAGATTTATTGTTTTAGTCTTGTTGGGAGCAATGATGACAGCTCCTGCAAATGCTCAGTGGAACAGTTGGAACACATCATCGACTATCAGTGGTGTGTTTGGAGCTATCAATCATGGTATAGTATGCTCTACTGTCAATGACGGAGCTTCCATCAAGGGTACTACCTATATCAAAGGCAACAAGGGTGGAAAGTTAGGTCTTGAAGGTGTGGAGAACATCACAATGGCGCCTAATTCTACACGTACGCCATGGCCTGGCCAGAAGCTGCGCTTCGTATTGATTTTCCCGCCACTGCCCGACAATGCCACGGAGTTCGACCTTATCGAGCCCTCCACCGATTGGAAGTTCAAAGATATCAAGTGTAAGTAAACATTATCATCACACTGTGCATCTAGAAAAGCGCGACAGAGATTTGGGGAATTTGTGGGGTTTGTCGCAAAAAGACTCGTGTGTCGCATGTAGGTGACAAAGAAATCAGAAAAAAACTTGGAATCAAGTGAAAATCATCGTATCTTTGCATCGTCAATCAGAAACAAATCTGAGAGATTCAAATAAGAGATAAATAATAAATTAAGGTATAACAATTTAAAATTAAAGAAAGGAAAAGAATTATGGCAAAGACTCCAGTTTCAATGACAATCGATGGTTACAAAGAGCGTGAAGTACTGATGGTAACTTACGAGTTTGATCAGGCAACAGACGTAGAAGGACAGATGGCAGGTATCCCACGCGGTGGAAAGCTCCAAGTTCGCGTAAAAGCCCTGAACGATGGTACACCCGACCTGCTGGCATGGATGACAGAGCGCAGCCTCCCGAAGAACGGCGAGATCAAGTTCCTCGAGACAAAGACCAACAAGGAGATGAAGTCAATCAAGTTCACCAACGGCTACTGCGTAGATTTCGAGGAGAAGTGGGAGGACAAGATGGGACACTTCGAGGAGATTACTATCACCTGTAAGCAGATTGAGTTCGGCAATGTTAAATACGAGAATGACTGGGCATAAGAGCAGAGCTCAAATAAAAAATAAAGAAATAAAAAATAAAAAATAGATTTAAGTTTAACAATTAAAGAATAGAAAGGAAACAAGATATGGCAGCAAATGTAACACCAGTAGTACTCGCAATAGACGGATTTGCAGAGCGTGAGGTAATGATGGTAGACTATAAGTTCGACCAGGCAACAGATAAAGAGGGTCAGATTTCAGGTATCCCCCGTGGTGGTAAGGTAACAATCCGAGTTAAGGCCATGAACGATGGCAACAACGAGCTTATCGCTTGGATGCTCGACCCAACAAGTCCAAAGAACGTATCAGTGAAGTTCGTGAACACAGTTGACGGCGCAGCCATGAAGGAGCTCAAGGGCACTAACTGCTACTGTATCCACTACGTAGAGAAGTGGGAAGATGGCCAGCAGCACTATGAGGAGATCGAGATTGTATGTCAGAAACTCGAGAACGGTCCTGTTGCTTTCGACAATCCTTGGAAGTAAATGAAATAATTGGATTTGCTATCAGAAATAGAGAGGTGCGGCTCAATGGTCGTGCCTCCTTTTTTACAATATAAGCACCTTACGCAACGTTGGCAATGGTAAGCAAAGGCTCCTTGAGAATACGGCAATGCAGATATTCCCAGGCTGGGAATGTTTTCTTCCCAACGTGGGAACATTTTATTCCCAAGGTGGGAATAATCCAACATCCACGTAAGGATAAAGTGGAGGCTTAAAATTATAAAAGGGATGGGGTTATTATGAAATAAATGGCTTCCGTCAGATAATAAAAAGGGCTTATTGCAAAAAACGTCAATCCCTCCCATCAGAAAACACAAAAGCTTCATACAAAGGTATTTACGCAAATCCACCCTCCCTTGATCTCTCCCGTTAACCCTCACATATCCCTCCCATTGACTCTCCCATCAACTCTCTTATAGAATTACTGCCACAATTCTGCCGATTTGGGGCTTAATGACACCTATTATATACAGTTAGCCCAAATTGCATTTAACATTTGGAAAAAATCGGGTATTTTTGGCTCAAAAATTTGCAAACCGCAATTTTTTTTAGTATCTTTGCACTCGAAAACGCACGCTGCGAAAAGCGCGCATCATTGCTACTAAGGAAGTGACCTGAAGGAATTTGATTAACTGTTAAAAATCAGTATTGTATAATGGCGAATAGTAATCTTTTGCCTGTAGAGACTCCAGGAGCCTCTCAGGAGGGAACGCTTGTGATAGAGCTGTTCCTAATGGAGAACTACCGATTCCGTCGAAACATCCTCAACGGTAAGGTAGAATTTGCAATCCTGCCAAAGGCTGACAACACAGCTGAAGGCAATACTGCCAGCAATTCTGGCAGTCTCTCGAGCGCCTCTGATGAGGCTGAATTAGAATTCCGCCCTCTGACCCAGGCGGCCCTCAACAGTATCATCATTCGTGCCAAGCGCGAACAGGTATTGGAGAAGGGAAGCCCAAAGACGGAGATAACGGAGTATGTGACATCGGAGGAGGTGCCTGAGCACAATCCTGTGCAGGAGTTCCTCAACAGCCTGCCTGAATGGGACGGACAGAACCATATCGCTAAGGTCCTCTCACGTCTGCCCGGCATCACCTCTGAGCAGCTTAACTACCTGACGATCTGGCTGCGATCCTCTGTTGCCCACTGGATGCAGTTGGATATGCTGCATGGAAACGAGTGTGTACCAACGCTCATTGGTTTTCAGGGTTGTGGAAAGACCACTTTCGTACGACGCCTGTTGCCCCTGCATCTGCGTGAGTATTACCTCGATCATCTCAACCTTGCCAACAAGTTTGATAAGGAGATGGCTCTAACGAACAATCTCTTCGTCAATCTCGACGAGTTGGATGCCATCCGCCCCAGCCAGCAGTCATCGCTGAAGCAGACATTGTCTGTAAGTAAGGTGAACGGACGTCCAATCTTCGGCAAGACCCAGGAGGATCGTCCTCGTTTCGCATCGTTCGTGGCTACCACCAACAATCGTCATCCCCTGAAGGATGTCACAGGAAGCCGTCGATACATCTGCATTCAGATTCCTGATGGTCAGATGATAGACAATTCTGGTGAAATCGATTATGGCCAGCTTTATGCCCAGGTGGTTCACGAGATTCGCGACTTGGAGGCTCCATACTGGTTTAACAACGATGAGGTGGCCCGTATCCAGCAGCTGAACCAGAACTTCATGGAGAAGAAGGACCTTGGTGAGATGTTTATCGCCTGTTTCCGTCAGCCGAATGAAGGTGAGGTGGTGAAGACAATGAATTGTGGTCAGATGATTGACATTATGCAAAAGGATTATCCTACTCTGCAAAACACTATGGGCAATAGGGTTAAGCTTGGCAAGACTATCTCAGCTATGGGATTCGAACACAAGGAGCATTCTCATGTGGCCTATTACAAGGTGATTCCACTAAAGGCTGCATGAGGGGGATGTTAGGGTTGACGGGAGAGATTTGGGAGGGATTTTGAGCATCTCTCCCATGCTCCAACCCCTCTGTACAAAGGCATTTCAGAAGATTTAGGGAGAGATAGATAGATTTTTACGCACAACAATAAAAATTTTAGTTATATGGATAATAAAGAACTTACTTACAAAGATATTCCAATGGGATATCCATTGTGCTTCAATAGTGAATGCGCAAAGAAAGAGAATTGTATGCATTATCAGGCCATGCTTCTGAAGCAAGATGGCAGGAACTATGGAAATGCTGTCTATCCTACCGCATGGCAAGATGGTGAGTGCAAGTGTTTCAGAGAAAAAAGGTTTGTAAAGAAGGCTTGGGGATTCAAGCACCTCTATGACAATATCCCCCAAAGGGATAAAGTGGAGGCTCGTCGTCGTGTACGTTCATATTTCAGCAGGGGCTGTGGTCCGTACTACAGGGTTGATAATGGCGAAAACATGATTTCTCCTAAGCAGCAGGAGGATATCATGAATATCATTGCCAAATTCGGCAGCACAGAAGGTATCAAGTTCGACCATTACGTGGAGAAATGGGACTTTGGCTATTAATTGAAAAAGGCGCGGCTCGTGAGAGTCGCGCCTTTATTGCAGGACGTGTATCTTTAGTTCCAAATGCTCTTAAACCGACGCACTTGAGCCTCATAAGATGCACCTGTGATTGAGAGGCTATTATAAATAGACTTTGGGAATACCAGATTAGTCATAGACATAGAGCCGTCATTTGTAAAGACTTCTACTGATGACTGATCAACAAAGATATCCAAGATAACAGTATTGCCAATAACGTTAAGCGGAGCCTGAATGGAAGGTATAGAGAACGAACCATTAAAACTGCTCTGACCTGTAGCTGATGTACGATGGGCAGTAATAGTACGGGCTGACGCATTAACATCTATCACATATTTCTCATCAGAGGAATTGCCAAGCGCAATTGTAGAGTTCTTATCGAGATTGAGGGTAATACGCAACTGATAGGCATCCTTTACATCAAGACTTGAACCTGCCGATTGCCAATTCTCAGCAATATTATCGATTTCGCTGACAACAGTATTGGCCAGCAATGGCTTACCATCATACTCAATGAGCTTTAACTCACGAGGGAGAGTCATTGCAGAGCGCCAAGGTGAGCAAGGCACAGCACCGGCATACTGCCAGTTATTCATCCAACCGATCATAACCTTGCGATCACCAATATTACTCCAGGTAACACCCGCATAGTTATCCATACCATAATCAAGCCATAAAGGATACTCAAGATTGTCAGCTGTGAAAGTAGTTCCATCAAACTTTCCCACGAAGTACATCGTACCAGATCCAAGTAAAGGTCCACCAGGATTGACGCTGACAATCATTACCCATTTGTCGCCAAACTGAAGCAAGTCGGGACACTCCCACTGCAAACTTGGACGACCGGCCAGAGGAACAAAGAATGTGCTAAGGTGACTCCAGGTCTTCAGATCCTTAGAGCCATATAGTTCCACACCCATCTTCCAACCTTTTGCCAAAGCCATAACCCATTGCTTGCTACCTTCGTGCCAGAAAACTTTGGGATCGCGAAGATTATCATCGTCGTTCTTGATGACAGGATTACCCGCATATCGGGTAAAGTTCTTGCCACCATCTGTGCTATAGGCAATAGACTCCTGCTGCTTACCATCGTCGCCTGCAGATGTATAGAGAGCGACCATTGCATTGGCACCAAAGCCAGCAGTATTATCCTTGTCAATAACTGCTGAGCCCGAGAATATTGCACCCAGCTCATCTCGTGTAAGGGCAACATCCTGCTCTGTCCAGTGTACGAGGTCAGCAGAGGTAGCGTGACCCCACGACATATTACCCCAGTCATTACCCTGTGGGTTATACTGATAAAAGAGATGCCATGTTCCATCGACATACACCATACCGTTAGGATCATTCATCCAATTTTTGGAAGGTGTAAAATGTATCTGAGGACGATACAGTTCATTATAACTTGCCGCTGGTGTCGGTGTATCGCTTGGGTCAGAAGGGGTAACAGGTTGTTCTGGCTGGGGGTCATCAATCAAAGGATTATAATCCTGTTTGTGATCATCATCTTTTGAACAACCTGCAAAGGTAGCCGCCATTGCGACGGCCACCAATGCTGCAGGAAAGAAATACTTCTTTTTCATAACTACCCAATTAAAAAACACTCGTAATAAAACTAACGTGTCTTAAGATATTCGAGAGAGTTCTTAGCAAGTGTCAGTACATTGTTCTGATAGATGTTATTCTTAGGATGAGCACTCTTGTCTGGTGTACCGTCAGCATTCTTCATTGAGAATTCGCAGCCACCATTACCTATGCAGAGAAGAGTTCCTTTGAATTCGGTATTGCCTTGCTGAGCCTCCCA
>Ga0256407_10009363_pt1 | contig 14043 bp, 19 predicted proteins | sample RumenRJG_04DNA_FD_193489 | JGI IMG/M metagenome (GOLD analysis project Ga0256407, IMG submission 193489) | Bovine rumen microbial communities from Lethbridge, Alberta, Canada - RJG_04 | ecosystem: Host-associated > Mammals > Digestive system > Stomach > Rumen | place: Canada: Alberta... | reverse complement strand
TCACCTCCATTTTTAGAGGCACTATCTGTCATAATCGGTGATCTTGTTTGTTCTGGGTCGGTACGGAATAAACGCAAAAAAAGATCTGGCAGATAGTGTTTTTATATTTTCTATTTGACAATAACTGACAATTAGTGTATATTATTGACAAGGGTAAATTCTGCGTATGACAGGAGTGAAAAATAAAAAAGGCCGCTGACAGCTTTGACCGGCACGACAGCAACCTTTATACGTGACCCTACGACAGTAAGGACGCTGATATTATACCATCATGCGTCCCAAAACTCAAATTATAAATCAGAAAGGAATTTTGACGCATGGAAACCATTAACGTAAAAGAACTTTTATCAAAAGAACATTCTTTCATAGAGAACATTGCCAACGAAGCAGATATGCTTGCAGAGTTTATCTGTGCAACTTATGAAGAGTTCCTAACAGACAGACACACTCTTGATAATTTTGACAAATGGAGTCACTTGACAGCATCCGTCAGAATACAAATTTCAATAATGGATCGGATCTGTGAGATGCTTGCCGCATACTCAGGCAGAAAAACGGTACTCATCGATCAAGCCTGTGAAATCATGCAAGTAAAACGAGAAATCGAAAAAGAATTTTTTGCTCAAACCAAAGAGGAGGAACAGGAAAATGGAATTTGATATTTTAAAAGATCTTCCACCAGAAGAACGCCTGGCGTGGTATGCGGACGATATTATGAAGGCCGTTGATGTTATTGACGATGTAATGGAACTGATAGATAATGACGAGCCAAAAGGAAAAGTGCAAAGGAATCTCAGAGTATTGATGCTTGCACTCCATAACGTTGCTGACGATATTGGGCGTGACGTAGTCGCAACCAGAAATGAAAGAAAGGCCCGGCAGAATGACTGAGCGTCCGATTGAAAGCACCGAAGGCTGTTTATATGAGATCTATCCACTTGAGGGGATCAGTCCTGAATACTATCCCCTTCAGGATTGGATTCGATGGAGACTCTTTAACGGGAAGCTGACCCATCAGGAAACGATGCTCGTCTATGAGGTACTGATGCACCCAGAGCTTCAGCAGAAGATCGCAGACATCATTGTACAAGCAGAAGAGGCCACGCTGATCAGAGCGGTCTTGAAATAACAGACAGAGGATGGATTCTTTTGACAACCTCAGACAAAATTCGCATTTCAATGTATTGACGGGATGAAGACTTTTGTGGTTGAATAAAAGAGGACATCCTCTGCAACATAAATACAGGAAAGGAAATGAAGTATGGAAAACCTTTTAACCGTTCCAGAAGCTGCGGATCTCTTGCGAGTATCGCAGCACACAATCTATCTCTGGCTGAGATCAGGAAAGCTGAAGTCCGTTCGCCCCGGACGGAAGTGGCTGATCCCGAAGGAAGAAATTGACCGTCTACTGAGCACAGACGGGCACAATGAATAACGACGTTTTAACTGTCAAACAGTTTGCGAAGATTGCAGGAGTGTCCGCACAGGCAGTTTACAAGCGAATCAACCATAAGGAGTCAGACATTCAACCCTACGTAGTCAACCGTGTCAACCCCCAGGGGAAGACGCAAACATACCTAAAAATCAGTATTCTTGACGATCCTGAACTGAATCCGAGTAATCAACCTGTCAACCCGGTTGAACAACCCGAAGTAGTCAACCAGTCAACCGTTGACGATCAACCAATCAACCCGGTTGAACAACCCTCTGAAGAGCCTGAAACGGCGTCAGGAGACGCTCTGACGGCACATCTGAAAGAGGAAGTAAAATTCCTCAGAGAGCACATAGAAACGCTCTCAGCGAATCTACAAGACGAGAAGAACCATAGTGCAGAGATCCTCAAAAGCTTGCAGTTTGAACAAAGTCGCAACCGGGAACTTGAACAGCAGGTGAAACTTCTTCAGACACATGCAGAGGATCAGCCAGAACCAGAACCGCCAGAACCACCGAAGAAAAGCTTCCGTGCATGGTGGAATAATATCTGGAATAGCACGACACCGCAACAATAGCACAATCACACAAAAATAATAATTTGTATGTCTATTTTTGCTGTTGGTTACATTCTGGAAAAATATTCTAAATATTGGGCAAATTCATTGCCATATACAAGCTACTGTGGTATAATCCAAAAGAAGGCAAAAAAATCCCCTGTGTTGGCGCACAGGGGGAGATTGGATGACTGTAGTCGACCCTACATCATCAACAAGGGAGTAGACTTACTTCCGCAACGAGTATAGTCTACCACACGTTACCATTATTCGTCAATGGGAAATGTGCTGAATTATTCGTAAATGTGCTGAAAAGTACAGAAACGGGCAATTCAGGGATATGCTGAATGAAATTAACTTTAACTAAGCTATTCTGATTTCTCAAACGAATAATGATAATCGTAAGATCCCCCTTATGATGATATAGACAGTCGGCTACACCGCCGGCTGTCTTCGTATATCATCAACAAGGGGGATCTTTTATGTCAAAGTACAAACCGTTCTTCATTACACGGGCAAGATTGGCAGAACGGCTGGCAATGGAAGGGATCGAGGTCACTCCGTGTCAGAACATCTATGATCCGCAAAAGCCTGCATGGAAGTGCAAGCTGACCAGGCAAGCCGCCGAGATCATTCGTGATGACTACATGGAGATAGGGAAGAGCCTTCCAGAAGTCGTACTCGAAGCCTTAGGGCAGTAAGGCAAAAATATGGACGAAACGAAACGAGACTATGTGACTGAAGCCATGTCTGATGGTTTTAGTGTATCGGATCTGGTTTGGCAGAAAGAACACGGTGAAATAGATCCAGAGACATTCTTTACCACTGTACATGACATGATAGCATCTGGGAAGAAGACTGTGAAGCAGATCAAGCTTGAACACAACTTTCCTCTGGTTTATGACGAAGCAAAGGACGGCTCCCTGATCCGTGCAAATTCAGGAATGATCACAGAAGAAGTTGATACACCTGTCGCACTCCAGATGATTAAAGGGAATCCAGCAAAGACAATCGACAACTTTCTTGAGATCTTTCATCACGATCCGAAATATGACGGTATTCGATTCAATCTCTTGAAGAATCAGCCTGAGCGTTATCGTTATGACCTAACCGATAATACAATGGGATGGCATGGTTGGAAAGACAGCGACGATTCATGGAGCGTATATCTTTGTGAGCATTGCTACAATCTCTCCAGCGATCAAAAGCACAATCATGCAATGCGGTTGCTATGGGAAGAAAGACAATGTAATCCTGTCGTTGATATGCTTAATGCCTTGCCAGCATGGGATGGAATACCACGCTGTACACAGTTCTTGCAAGCATGGTTGAAGGCAGATGACAGCGAGTATACTCGTACAGTCGGACAATTGATCTTTGATGGTGCAGTTTCCAGAGCATACTCCGCTGGGTGCAAATTCGATCTCTGTCTGGTGCTCGTCGGAGAAAATCAAGGTGAAGGTAAATCAACCATAATTCAATGGCTTGCTTTAGAAGATGAATACTACGGCAACCTTTCAAAATTAAGCAACAGAGACATGAAAGATGTCGTTGAGGATATCCTCGGGAAATGGGTCATTGAGATCGGTGAGTTTGTCATGGGCGATTCTATCAGGGAACAGAACTTCACAAAGGACTTTATCACCAGAACACAAGACACATACAGAACTCCTTATGATCGTCATACCGTAACATTGAAACGGCGGTGCGTGTTCATCGCATCCACGAACCACCGTGAATTCCTGACAGATTCGACAGGCGGCAGAAGATGGTTGCCCGTTATTACTCATTCTAAAGGTAGCGATCTCTTCGCAAATGAGAAAGAGGTAAAGGACTACATCAAGAAATGCTATGCTGAAGCGGTATATCGCTTTCATAATGGATTATGCGTTCTCGATATTCCAGACGAGGTGAAGGAAGAAGTGAAACGCATGCAGGAACTCGCAACTGTTGAAGATGATCGAGTCGGAGTCATAGAGGAATATTGCCGTAGCGTATCCACCAGAGAGAACCCGTTTGTCTGCGGTAGGGAAGTATGGAGAGAAGCACTTCATTATCCGCCTGAGAAATACACCAGAAAAGCAAGCTTGGAGATCAACGAGATTCTCCGAAAGATTGATTTCTTGAAAGAGGAAGGCAAGAAGGTAAAGACATTTGCAGACGGCGATCAACGAGGTTATCGCATCATGCTTAAAGACGAAGAATAAGAACAGAACACAGAACAGAACACAGAACAGACTTGGAACAGAGTGCAAAGATCGCTTCTCTGTTCCGCTTTTTTTATGGCATCGAAGAGAACAAAATGAAGTTTTTTCCACTCTGTTCCGTCTCTGTTCCTATCTCTGTTCTTTGCGAGAATGCCAGTATTTACTGAGGTTTTCGGCTATTTAAGAACAGAGAACAGAGAATTAATAGAAAAAAAGAAAAAATAAAAAATAGGGTAAAAATAGGGGTAAAACGAAAAAAAAGAGTATACACGACTCAGTCTCTGTTCCTCTGTCCCGTCTGTTCGGAACTTGTAACCCTTGCCGAAGTGAAAATTGGTGCGATGCTGAAAGAGATACCGAAAGCAACTACGAACCACAAACGGCAAGATTTAGAAAATCAATCAGAAGTGATTTTCTTAAACCAAAAGCAAGAACCTGAAAAGCCAAAACCGAAAGCAGAAGTCATAGAAGAATTAGGCTTCAACCGGCAGCAGGTATCACAGTTTCAGCAGATGGCAGAGCATGAAGATTTCAAAAACGACATTGGTGTCGAATTTGAAATTCAACAGGAGATTCCTAAAAACGTCATTTTTGGATGATCACTTTTGTACCGTTTTTGTATGCTATCCGTTGCCGAAAGAGGGCACCGCACAAGCGAGCCGTGCTGTTTTTCCCTTGCTTCAGAAACAGCGTGGCGAGCGGTATCCCCCATACCTTGTCCCGAACGATGTGTTTCTTCAGAATTTCGGGCTTGCCACCCTTATATATGCAAAGGAGTTCACAAAAAAACCCCCCAATGAAGTACGAGGGAAGTACGAGAAAACTACCAATTGAACAGAGAACGAACAGAGAGAATCAGCGAGAGAGAGCTCTCTTTTATGCAAAAAAAATGACTACAAACCTACGACTGAAAGCGGAAACAAAGACAGAGTAAGTATGCATTCCGATGAATACCTTCAAAATGTGATTGAAAAGCATTAAAACGGATGATAATCACAATTTTATGCCGGTTTTACAATTGTTTAAAATCTCGCATAATAAGCATTGAACGAGATTTGACGGAAAAAGTTACTGAAAATGGCTAAAACACGTCTATAAATATGCATTAACATTTGCCATTTGACGGGAAATGTGGTATAATATGGGGGAAGAAAATCTTCGTATATGATTTACTACACTCGACTATTCTTAACGAATCAGCCGGGTGTTTTTTTGCTTTCTGGAGCCGATTTTGAGGTGCTGAAATGCTTAGACAGATAATTGAAAATTATCAGATCCTTCGCCTTTATCGGAAGATCCGAAGTGCATACGGTCGCTATCAGGTCATTGAGTTCATGCGGATCAACGCCCAAGACGAGACCGGGAAACCTGAAAAGATCCCGACTGCCCTCAAGGGGTGCGAAGCACAATACGAGGCATTTTGTCTGGCGTGCGTAGATCTCAGAGCCGTATTCCCTGAAGACGAACAGGATCAGCACATCGAAGAGCTTGAAGAACTATTGAAGCGAGACATGGAGACTGCTTACCGAGGGTAAGTAATCTCCTTATTTATAAGGGGGTGGTCATGTGGCACGAGATATCGGGCCCCGATAGCGTATTGGTATAGAAGGCGAAGCTCAATTCAAGCGAGAACTGAACGAGATCATCCAGCAAGCGAAAACGCTTGATTCGGAGATGAAGGCAGTCGCTTCTTCCTTCGACAAGGATTCCAAAGCAAAAGAAAAAAACCGTGCTGTAAGTGCTCAGCTTGCAAAGCAGATCGAGACGCAGAAGCAACTGATTGCGAAGTATGCCGAAAAGGCAAAGGAATCTGCTGAAAGAAACGGCGAGAACGCAACTTCTACCCAGAAATGGTATCAGAAGATGCACGATGCCGAAGCCAAACTGAACCAGATGAACCACACTCTGGAAGAAACAAACGAGAAATCATCAAAGTTCAGCGACAACCTGAAAGATTTGCTCAAAAAAGAAGCCATCATCGGCAGTCTGAATGCCATCAAAGAAGCCTTTAAAGCAATAGGCAAAGCGGCCTATGAGTTTGGGAAACAGGTCGTTACTGCTTATGCTGACTTTGAACAGCTTGAAGGCGGCGTAAAGAAACTGTTTGGGAGTGATTATCAGGCAGTTGTCAAAAACGCTCAGAACGCCTTTAAGACAGCCGGTATGTCAGCGAATGAATACTTAGAGACGGTTACAAACTTCTCTGCTACGCTGATTTCTTCCCTCGGTAAGGATACAAAAGAAGCCGCCCAGATGGCAGACCTGGCGATCCGGGATATGAGCGATAATGCGAATACCTTTGGAACGGACATCCAGAGCATTCAGAACGCTTATCAAGGCTTCGCAAAGCAAAACTACACAATGTTGGACAACCTGAAGCTCGGCTACGGCGGCACGAAGACGGAAATGGAACGTCTGGTGCTTGATGCCGAGAAACTTGATGCAACATTCAAGGCACAAAGGCTTGACAACGGTAATCTTGCACTTTCCTTTGTCGATATAATCAATGCGATCCACATTCTCCAGACGGGTATGCAGATCACAGGCACAACGGCAAAGGAAGCATCTGGAACGATTGCAGGATCAATTTCGACGCTGAAAGCCGCATATCAGAACTTCGTGACGGGACTCGGCATGAGTAATTCTGATATTGATATGCTACTCGGGAATGTAGTAACGGCTTTCCAGAATGTCGTGGCCAATGTACAGCCTATCATTGAAAGGCTTGTCGGATATATCCCGGCTGTTGTGACTGCTGTGATTCCTGTACTGGAAGGCATGGCACCAGATCTGATGCGGACAGCTGTCGATCTGTTCAACAGTTTCCTTTCGGGAATCGTTTCTGTGCTCCCTGATCTTGTCCCCGTAGCAGTAGACGCAATAATCATGTTCTCTAACACGATTGTACAGAATCTCCCAACGATAATCGATGCCGGCATTCAGTTTATCATGGCACTTGGGAGAGGTCTTGCACAGGCACTTCCGACATTAGCAGAGCAAGCTCCGATGATAATCGGGCATTTTGCATCTTCAATTGTCCGTAACCTTCCGCAGATCCTCGAAGTCGGCGGTCAGATGATTCTGGCTCTGGCACAGGGGATTGCAACAAATTACATGGGGATCTTCGAAGCTGGGTGGAGTGTTATCGATGCTTTCAGGGAAGCTGTTATTCCCGGAATACAAGCCGCATGGAGCTGGGGCAAGGATCTGATCATTAACTTCGGCAACGGCATTATCGAGAACGCCAGACAAGTGTGGGATCGTGTCAAAGATGTAGCACAAGGGATCTGGGATCTGCTTCACTTCTCTGAACCAGAAAAAGGACCTTTGAAGGATTTCCACACATTTGCTCCTGACATGATGAAGACCTTCGCAAAAGGCATTAAAGACAATGTCGGTCTTGTCACCGGTGCAACGGAATTGGCGGCAGAAGGCATCTCTGGAGCTCTGACTGTCGCACCGTCAGCGGCTACTGCCGCCGGTGGAGTGTCCAACTTAAGCAATGCCTACAACTATGGCGGCATTACGATCAACGCTTACCAACAGCCAGGACAGTCTACTGACGATTTTATAGATGAGATTATGTTTAGAATGCAAAATCGCATTGATGCAAAAAGAGCCGTTTTCGGCACATAAAGAAAGGAATAAAAAATGAAAATTTTCGGTGAAGATTACGGATTCATGCTGACGATCGGTGCATCGGCAGCAATCGCAAAGCTCTGCCCTGACGGTGATATCTCCAGGATGAGTGAGGTCATCGGGGGGAATTACGCAGACGCAGTCAACTTCTCTGCAAAATTCATCGTAGCAATGGCGAACGGCTATGATGAGAAGAAACGCTTTGACGGTGAGGAAGTCTCGCACAGACCTTTGACTATTGATATGGTCATGGCTCTGCCAGGAAGCATTTTTACAGAGGTTCAGGCGGCGGCACTTGCAGCTTTCGGCGAAGATATAAAGCCGAGCGTTGAGACAAAACCCTCAAAAAAAAAGGGCAGTCGGACTCCGGCATTGAACTGAACCTGACCTGGTTCCTCTTCTACGGTCGGATGCTCAACATGAGCAAGAAGGAGATCCTGATCACTCGCTACGGAGAGATGACTGACATGATCACCTGCTATGCGATCTTCAACGGAGCAGAACCAAAGAAGAAAAAGACCAGGATGACATTCGAACAGGCAATGATGCTGAGATGACCTGAAAAAAGTGATTTTTCACGTCTCTGTAGCGAATAGAAATTTCCGAAACGATGTAATGTATTACTGAAACATTTCTATTGGCTGTATCACCTCGATTTTTCGCATTAAAAATTGACTTTTACGAGGAAAGGAGAGGTTCCCGGTGACAAATGAAGAAATTGTCGTTCAGATCCAGCAAGGGAATACAGATCTGTATCTGGAGCTTTGGAAAAACGTAAAACGGTTGGTTTCACAGCTTGCTTACACTCGGTATTGCATCAGCCATGGTCGTGGCGGATGTGAAGTAGAGGATCTGGTGCAATGCGGTTACCTCGCCTTAGTTACTGCCGTCAATAGTTTCGATATCAATACCGGGTTTAAGTTTACGACATACCTGGATAAAACATTGAAGACGGAGTTCGCTACTGCAATCGGATATCGGTCTCGGAAACGCAATCCTTTAGATGATGCTATCAGGTTGGATGCTCCTCTGGATGACGATGACGGTGACGGAACATACTACGATCTGATAGAAGATCCGAATGGGAACTTCGAAGATAAAACAATCGAAGATACATGGGTTGCAGATCTGCGGCAAGAGCTCCGAAAAGCAATTGCCGCAATCCCTGAAGATCAGGGAGAGTTGATACAGTTACGATATGAAAAAGGACTCTCCGTTGATCAGATAAGCAAAAGCAGAAGCATTGATCCCAAAGCGGTGCGATCATTGGAATCGAAAGCTCTCCATTCTCTGCGAAGACCGCAGATCCGAAGCCGCCTGGAGAGGTTCGTGGATGATGAAACGCCGTACTATGAAAAATGGGGATTGCATGCTTATAGCGTAACAGGAATGAGTGCGGTTGAGCACCTTGCTATAAAGCGAGAAGCCATTCGGAAGCAATACAGTCGGGAGAATGCCATTCCTGAAATTTCTTTATGGAAGAAGAGGCTTGAAGTGAAATTCTGGAAAGCAAGAACTATGGGGGTGCTTAGAATATGATGAGAGCTCTTTACCTTGGGCACCGGCTCAGGGAAAGCAAAAACGCCTTGGCAGAAGCCAAGAAGAAGAAACTCGAACTACAGAAACGCCGAGAAGATCTTGAAAAAGCAATCGACTCTGTAGACGAAAAAACGCCAATTGCCCGGAGAAACGAAATCGAAAAACAGGTCGACGAATGGGATCAGGAAAACACCGAGAACGCCGCCGAACTGAGCAAACTCGATAAAGTCATCCGGGAAATGGAAGAAGAACTCGCCGCAGAGGAAGCGGCACAGGAAACTGAACCTGTTGCATCTCGACAGGGAACTGAAAAACGAAGGGAGAACAAAAGAATGAACAATGCAAAATTCTATGGCATGAATCTTCAGGAACGTGACGCCTTTTTCGCTCGTAGTGATGTAAAGGATTATCTGGGAGAGATCCGTTCCGCAATCAGAGAAAAACGTGCGATCAACAATGTTGGCCTGACTGTCCCGACAGTCGTGTTGGATCTGCTTCGTGAAAATATCGAAGAATACTCCAAGCTTTACAAGTATGTTCGTGTTGCCCGGATCAATGGTGACGGACGTCAGCTTATTATGGGCACTATCCCCGAAGGGATCTGGACGGACTGCTGTGCCAACCTGAATGAGCTTGACCTCGGTTTCAACGATCTCGAGATGAATTGCTTCCGTGTCGGTGGCTTCTTCTCGATCTGCAATGCAAATCTTGAAGATTCTGACATTGCCCTTGCAACTGAGCTTTTCAGAGCTCTCGGCAAGGCAATCGGTCTTGCACTTGATAAGGCGATCCTCTTCGGACGCAATACTTCTGCGGCTCTGAAGATGCCCCTCGGCGTTGCATCTCGTCTGGCACAGACTTCTCAGCCGGAAGGCTACTCTGCTACTGCACGTCCGTGGGTTGATCTCCACAGTTCCAACATCAAGACGATCTCTAACAGTAACACGGGTATCGGCCTGTTTCAGGCTATTGCCTTCAGCATGGTTTCGGCAAAATCGAAATACAGTACAAGCGAGCTCGTTCACGTCATGAACGAAACCACCTATACCTATCTCATGGCACAGTCCATGTCGTTTGACGCATCCGGGACTATCGTGAGCGGTATTCCGAACAAGAAAATGCCGGTGATCGGCGGCTCGATTGAAACTCTCAATTTCATGCCTGATTATGTCATTATCTCCGGCTACTTTGATAATTACACACTTGCAGAGCGTTCTGGTCAGCAGTTCGCTCAGTCTGAGCATGTGAAGTTCTTCCAGGATCAGACTGTCATGAAAGGGACTGCTCGCTATGACGGGGCACCGGCAATCGCAGAAGCATTTGTAATGCTCGGAATTAACAGCACTTCTCCTGATGTAACGGCTGTTACCTTTGCTCCTGACGAAGCGAATACCGTTCAGAGAATTTCACTGAACACGGATACTGCTACTGTAACCGCATCCGCCGGCACAGGGCATACCGTTCAGCTCTTTGCGATCACCGAACCCGGATCTGGCACGGTGAACTGGACTTCCTCTTCTACGGGAGCCGCAACCGTTGATAGTGACGGTGTCGTGACCGGCGTCGCAGAAGGATCTGCTGTCATTACCGCAAAATGCAATAAGATGACTGCAACCTGCACCGTAACCGTCACAGAATAAAAAGAATAAGGGGTGCGGAAAAACCGCATCCCTTGTATACAAGTTGGATACATTGGAGTTGATATCATGGTTGCTGAATCACTTCTTAGCGGTTTAAAGGTTGATCTGGGAATTACAACCGATGCTTACAATGAACGCCTGATGACTTACTTGCAGACAGCACAAGCAAGGATCACCGAGGAAGGGATTGCCCTTACCGAATCCATTGAGGATCAGACCCTTGTTATACAATATGCCGCATGGCTCTGGAAAAAAAGAGACACGGGAGATGGACTGCCGAGAATGCTCCGGTATGCTCTTAACAACCGGCTCTTTTCAAGGAAAATGCAATGATCTGTGATGATGTAATTATCCTTGTTCGGGAAGATCCGCAAGGGCACGGTGTTTTCGATGATCCTCAAGAGACGCAGTATTCATGTTATTGCCAGGTTAATTCCGTCACCCGGAGTGAGTTCTACAGAGCAAAAGAAAACGGTATCGAGCCGCAATTTGTATTCACGCTATCAGAGCACGCAGACTATAACGGTGAAAAGATCGTGATCTACAAAGAAAAGAGATACCGTGTGATCAGAAGCTATGTGACGAAACATTCCGTTGAACTGACTGTTGGAGAGGCTACGACTGATGCTTGAAGATCTTGTAATTGCCCTGAATAGCACAGGATACTCATTCGCTCATTATGCGTGGAGCAAGGCTCCTGACGGTGATTATGGGATCTATGAAGAAGAAAGCGGAGATGACCTTGTCGCAGACGGTAGACACGTTGAGACAGGAACAAACGGTTATATACACTTCTTCACCAGAGACCCCTCAGGAGCTCCCAGAACGGCAATAGAAGCGGTTCTGAACAGTCTGTGCATCCCGTGGGGATTGGACTCGATTCAGTATGAGAATGACACGGGATACATCCATTATGAATGGAGCTTTAGCGTTTATGGCTAAGTTCGAATTTAAGGGCATCGATAAATATATCGACACACTTCAAAAACTTGGTGGAAAGAACACCGAGAGCATTCTGAAGTATGCAGTCTATCCCGGTGCCGGCATTGTCGCTGATGCAATCAGATCGGAGATCGAAGCAAATCACAGAGAAACAGGGGATCTTGCAAAATCGCTGACATTGACAAGCATGAGAAATGATAACGGGTTTGTTAATACAAAGGTCTCGTTTGGCGGTTATGACAGAAACGGTGTCCCGAACGCTCTGAAGGCGGCGGCTCTGGAAAGCGGAACGAGCAGAGGGATCAAGGCAACTCATTTTATATCAAAGACGGTCAAGAGCGTATCAGAGAGAGCAGAAGAAGCAATGCAGAAAGCTCTTGACGAGAAGATAGGACAAATATTGGATAATAAAAAGGAGAATTAGAAATGGCGGCAGGAAGAATTAGAACAGGTTTTTCTCTCCCTTATGTAGCACTTTACTCATCCTCTTCGACAACCGTGACCTATTCGAGCGGTCAGCGGCTTGCTCGTGGCGTGAATGTATCAATTGAAGCAGAAGCAGAAGACAGCAATATCTTCTATGCAGACAACATCTCTGCCGAATCTGCACCTGGTATCTTCACATCAGGCACAGCAACCTTCACCCTGGACGGTCTGAAACCGGCGGCAGAAAAGCTGATCATGGGCCTTGATGATCCCGGTCTGGATGGGTTTTACCATTACGGGGAATCCCTCACGATTCCTTATGTCGGAGTCGGATTCATTGTTCGTTATATGGAAGATGGCGTTGTTTCTTATGTGCCGACGATCCTGACGAAGTGCAGATTCATTACACCGGGAGAAGACGCATCCACAGCGACAGAGACCATTGAATGGCAGACTCAGGAAATCACAGCGACGATCCTCAGGGACGATACAGCGAATCACGACTGGAAGATCGTTGGTACTGCACAGAGTTCGGAAGCTGCCGCAGAAAGCGTCATCAAGACGTTCTTCAGTATTACTTGATGATCTGGTGCTTTCCTGTGCGAATTAACGTCTAAAGGAGAAATTATGCATAAGTATTTCAAGGAATGTCCTTATTGCGGATCTTACCTTGATCCAGGCGAGAAGTGCAATTGTAGAAACGAAAGACGGAAACAGAAACAGGAAAGCAATAAAGCTGATCTGTTTTATGACCTGCTTGCAGAGCAACATGAAAACTCTCGGTAAACCCCCGAGCGAAGCAAAGATAAAGCAAAGATAATGGTAGACTTTTACCGCACAAACAAGTGGCGTCATCTGCGTGAAGTAATACTCAGGAGAGACGGATATCAATGTCAGATCTCGAAGCGTTACGGGAAGACGATCCCGGCACAGAATGTTCATCATATCTTTCCTCGTGAAGAGTTCCCTGAGTATTCTTACGCCGCCTGGAATCTGATCAGTCTTAGCCATGAGAAACACATGGAGATGCACAAGGCAACAAGCGGAGAATTATCTGACGCCGGCATAGATCTTCTCAGGAAGACCTGTCGCAAAATGAAAATGGAGATACCTCTCCGCTATCAGTAGATACCCCCCGTCTATTAAATTTTCAGAGAAATTTGCTGTGATTTTCGGGCTGCAGTCTCATATATATATGGGGGATTTTTTCAGAAAAGGGGTTCACCTTTTAGGGTAATCCCTGAGCAATTGGAGAGCAATTGCAGAACTATTTACATGTAATTCCAGAAGGGTTTTCTACCCTTTCTGGGTTGCAATAGATCCGCCGAGTAGGATTGTTTTCAGCATTGCTGAAGCAGTAAAGCAAGATACACGGAGCTTTTTCCTTTCCTCCGTGGTGATCAGCTGAAACTGCCGAAGCAAACACCCTCCTTACTCCTTTCTTTAAGGACGTCCTGACACACTTCGTACTTTAAATGCAGTAACGGGTCAATATCAGGACAGCGTTGCTCTGACGATATGCCGTTATCAACGCATCACCTCCATTTTTAGAGGCACTATCTGTCATAATCGGTGATCTTGTTTGTTCTGGGTCGGTACGGAATAAACGCAAAAAAAGATCTGGCAGATAGTGTTTTTATATTTTCTATTTGACAATAACTG
>Ga0256407_10009361_pt1 | contig 14044 bp, 6 predicted proteins | sample RumenRJG_04DNA_FD_193489 | JGI IMG/M metagenome (GOLD analysis project Ga0256407, IMG submission 193489) | Bovine rumen microbial communities from Lethbridge, Alberta, Canada - RJG_04 | ecosystem: Host-associated > Mammals > Digestive system > Stomach > Rumen | place: Canada: Alberta | collected... | reverse complement strand
GATGTGCAGGTGCTTACGAGCTGGGGCGGTGGCCCTGGCGTTCGCGCTCGCCTCAAGAAGATGAAAAAGGACATGCTGAGCAAGCGTCTCGTGATTTACATGATGACCGCTCGCGACTACTGGCAAAGCCCGATGGAATGGGACGGCTTCTAGACGAAAGAACGCTCGCGAAGCTCGTTACAGACGAAAGACTAGAGAAGGGTCTTTCGTCTCTCGTCTCTCGTCTCTCGTCTAAACTTTTTTGGTTGCTGTTCCTCGCGACGCTCGTGATTGCACTTCCGTTTCTGCTTTGGAATGGCAAGGGCGAGTCCATGAGCTATCGCGAAATGGCTTGCGTTTTTGAAGAATGTGCGCCGGGTTGCCTTGATTCTGTTAGCGATTGGCATGCGGGGCTTGCTTACTTTGATAGTAGCGTTTCCGTGACTCATGACACTTTGCAATCCCTGAAAAATCTGCTTTGGCAATTTTGGAATATCGAATTTGCCGGGGCGGGCGAGGCTGCGGTTGCAAAAGAATCCGTGCTCCCGCTTCGCGTTCTTGCAAACAGAAAATCTGGTTGCATGGGGCTATCGTGGCTTGCGCTCATGGTGGCCGAAGTGCGCGGTTTGCCTCTCGACGCCATTCTCCTTCCGGGACACGTCTTTTTGCGCTACGGCTCCTCGGGCAGCTTTGTGAACCTGGAACCGAACCGTCGCGGTTTTACCTACACCGATGACGAATACCGAGAAAAGTACCAGGAAGGTCCCTGGACCGGTCTTGAATTTAAGCCTCTTGAAACACGACAGTTCATAGGGCTTGCCGCATTTGATATCGGCAATCTGTATCTTGAAAACGACATTCCTCGTGCGCTTACGTGGTACCGCATGGCCGAAGAATTTTTCCCTGAATATCCGGGTGTTGGCGTGAATCAGGCTGTTGCAAAAAGCCGATTGCCGGATTTATTGTAGCTCGGCGCATTTCACGTTTTTTCTGCTTATTTAAAAGGGATGCCAACGGGGCGTTCTTGGTTTTGATAGACGTAAAAAGCTATTTTTTAGGAGAAATGTCCATAGCTCGTAATTGTTTTAAATTTTTTAAAGAGATACTTTTTTTAGTATCGGCCGTTCTTGTGCTTTCTGGATGTGAAACTTTTTTTGGGGATCATGTCTGGCTCCATGCTCCGATAGAAGAGGATAAGGTTCATGACGGCCTTGTGGTTGTTAGAGCTTCGAATGTAAAGCATAAAAGCGGCGGCTCGGTGACTTATCTTGGTACTTATGCGCCCTCCGCGAAAGTAAATGAACAGCCCCAGTTGCGTGTAGCCTTGAATTATGATTATTCCTTAGGCATGCATGAAGTCACTTGCGCTGAATTTAAAAGTGTTATGGGGACAACTTTTGACGAACGGTGCCGAGGCAAGGATTCTGACTTGTTGCCTGTAACAAAGGTGACTTATTACGATGCAGTCCTTTATGCCAATGAACGCAGTAAAAGGGAAGGCTACGATACGGCCTATACGTATTCATCTGCAAATATAGATGGTAATGGAAACTGTACTTCAATGGAAGGGCTAGTCTTTCATCCTGAAGTAGACGCATATCGTTTGCCTACGGAAGCGGAATGGAACCTGGCTGCTGATCGCGATTGGAATCCTTCTGCGGAATGGAATGCGCAGAACTCTGATTTTGAACCTAAAAATGTTTGTTCGTATCCGCATCTTCACGGTGATTTCTGTGACATGGGCGGAAATGTGAAGGAATGGGTTTCTGATTGGCTTAACTATTTTAGAGATACGACCATTACAAACTTTGTCGGTGCTCCAGATGGCGGAGTTCTTGGGGAACGGGTCATTAAGGGCGGTAGCTATCGCAACGATCCGTCTTCTATCAAGCTTTATAATCGTGGCGATGTTTACATTGTGACTTCGGCGGCAAAGTCAGATTATTTGGGATTCCGTATTGCATTCGGCAAGATCCCAAATGCGGTTTGGATGGGACATGACGGTTTAGTTCGTGAAAGCCGAATCATGCCGTTAGCGAGTGCTTCTGTTATCAAAAAAAATTTTGATACATATCATATTAAGCTTGCCTTTCGCAATGATGCAACGGGAAACTTGGCGTTTGTCGATTACGTTAATGGAACTTTATCTGTTTCTGAAATCACAGATACACTAGATTCTTATCATCCAGATATTTCTCCAGACGGTAGGCTTGTTGCATTTTGTACAGGTCTAGAAGGCGTTTCTGGAAAGTCTGATCTTTACATTCGCCCTTTGGGCCTATCCAAAACAAGACCTATAAAGCTTAATATCAAGGGAAATGCTTCTATTCCACGGTGGAAAGTTCTGGATAATGGCGATACGGTGATCGTCTATGTGTCCGATGCGGGAAACAATAAAGAAACTTCGGAATTTAAATCCAAGAGTACATGGCAAGTGAAGTATGCAAAAGGTCGATTCGGAGCGCCTCAAAAGCTTTTTAGCGGGGCGTATCACGGAGGTGTTTCTGACGACAATACACTTGCTGTTACTGGCGCCCGTCTGCTTCGTGCGCGTATTGCAAACCCGGGAAAAACGCTTTCGGACGGTCGCGATACCGTGTGGTATAACGGTGAACAGGCTTGCAATGCCTCCCTTGCAAACGATGGATCCAAGCGTGTAGCGTTCCTTGATTTTGGTGGAAAAACTGGAGCTGAGTTTGTTGGGAAAAGTTACAGAACGCACGAACGTTTGCTGATTGCTGACAGTACAGGAAAGCTTATTAAGACTATTCCTGCGCCTGAAGGCTTTACATTTGACCATACGGAATGGGCGCTGAATTATGCCGACGCTAAAAAGGATGGCGGCTTTATTGTGGCTACGGTCGTAAATGCAAATGGCGCCCATTTGAAAATTGTTCTCGTGAATGTTGCGGATGGTTCAATCCTGGATTTGGTGGAAGGTGATGATCTTTGGCATCCGTGTCTTTGGCGAACAAAAAATTATGCCCCTGAAAAATCTAAGCTTGATCCGGACAGTGCTGGCGTTTATTTGCATCCATCGGATGAGTGGGCCTCTATTATCATGCGGTTTAAAATGGAACTTCTCTGGAAATACCATGATTCTATTAATGTGGCGATATTGGGTTCTTCGAGGTCCATGTATGGAGTTAGCCCATCTAGATTGGATGAAAAATTCTTTGCCGTGAATTTTGGTCACACGCCTAATTCTATTTATACGTCTAGGGATTTATTAAATCATTATCTCTTTAACCATCTGAAAAAGCTGAAGTATATTGTTGTTTCGCTAGATATTGATTTTTGGTATAAAATTGATGGACCTGATGGCGATAATTTATTCTATACGACTTTTGATAATTATCCAGGGTATGTTTATGATAAAAATCATGATTACTGGAAAGACGGTGTTCCAGAAGGATTGCTGGAATATACGCAGAATTCTGTAGGTTCATCGGATGAAAAATACTATATGAACGATCGTGGGCGCTATACAAATGCTTATTGCCAGTGGGAATGGAAAGAAAAGCCCGAAATTGAAATGGATAGCACCTATTATGATCAACATAAGGGTTTTTATAACGATAGCAAGAATGCACTTATCGATATCGTTAAAGAAGCCGCCAAGAGAGATGTTCGTGTGATTGGCCTTATTTTCCCGCAGAGTCCGGAGTATGCGAAAACAGGTGCTTTTGGACGTTATGGCCTTCGTCGTAGCGTTGCTCAAAAGATGATTAGTGAATTAGAAGCTTTGAATAAAAAGTATCCGAATTTTGTGTTGATGGATGAAAATAAAATGGGCAAGCATGATTATGACGGACAAATGGCGATTGATGAAGACCACTTGTGCAATGCCGGTGCTATGAGGCTTACATCTCGGCTGAATGACGTTTTGCTATCTCTGGAGTCAAAAAAATGAAAAATGTCGTTCAGATGAATTTTGGATTGCTTGTGGCTGTTTTATTTTCCCTTGTATTTTTTAATTCATGTACTGAGGAAAATAAATTTCCGTATGGAGCAGAAACTCCGCCAGTGGTCAGTTTTGATGGCTTTGTCTATGTTAACGCGAACAGTCAAAAGACATCGCTTGGAATAAATGAAAGTGGCGGACGTGCTAGTGAATATCCGAGAATGGATGCTAGTTTTACTTATAATTTTTATATAAGCGAACACGAAGTATCCCGAGCGGAATACAATGCCTTGCGGCGAAATGCCGGTGCCGAATGTAGTGGTGTGTGTAATGATAATAGTCCTGTGACAAATGTGACGTACTATGATGCCGTTCTTTATGCAAATGCAAAAAGCAAGGCTGAAAATTTGGATACCGTCTATACTTATACGAAAGCTTCTTTCGATGCAAAGGGAAGCTGTATTGATTTAGATGGGCTTGTTTTTCATGAAAAAGTAAATGGATTTCGTTTACCGACTGAGGCTGAATGGGTGTATGTCGCAAGTCAAGGTTGGTATCCTGAAAAGGGATGGAATAGCCAGAATTCAGGTTTTGTCGTTCATGATGTTGCAACTTCTCCAGCGAATGATCTTGGCGTTTACGATATGGCCGGGAATGTTCTAGAGTGGGTGAATGATTGGCTTACTTTTTTTAGCAGTAGTCCTATAACGAATTTTGTGGGAGGCGCTGATGGTGGAAGTCTTGGGGAACGCGTTGTCAAGGGAGGTAGTTTCCGGGACGACCCGTCACAGATAAACACCTATGGCCGTGGTGATATTTATACGGTATCGTCATCGACAAAAGGCCATTATTTAGGATTCAGGCTTGCAATAGGACCGATCCCTAATGCGATTTGGCTTGATGAAAATGGCACTGCTAAAGAGTCCGTTGTGATTCCGCTGTTAGGAATTTATGAGACTAAGCACATGACGGGTTCGTTCCAGTCAAAGCTTGTTTTTCGCAATGATCTGACGGGCAACTTGGCGTATATCGACTATGGAAACGGAATCAACTCCGTTGTTGAAATCAAGGATACAATTCAGGCTTACCATCCCGATGTTTCGCCAAATGGCAAACTTGTTGCATTTTGTACGGGCGTCGAAGGGGTTCCTGGGACTTCAAGTATTTATGTCCGAAATTTAGATGCTTCGGGTTCAGGACTTGTGAAGCTGAATGTCAAAAGCGCTGCGATTCCAAGATGGCGCGTCACGGATGATGGCGACACCTCTATTGTCTATGTTTCAAGTGCCGCAAATAATAAAGAGGATGCTGACTTTGCGGCTATGAGTACATGGCAAGTCCCGTTTGCAAAAGGAAAATTTGGAACACCGCAAAAGCTTTTTGATGGGGCGTTCCATGGAGGCGTAAGTTCTGATAAGAAGCTTGCGGTTACGGGATCTACTCTTTTGCGTGTAAGAATGTCGTCTGGGAAAGATTCTGTCTGGTATAATGGAGAGCAGGCATGCAATGTCTCTCTTGCCAATGATGGCAGTAACCGGACGGTATTCCTTGATTTTGGCGGTAAGACAGGCGCAAATTATGTAGGTCAATCATACAATACCCATGAAAGGCTTCTAGTTGCAAATGAGAAAGGAGAACTTGTTCATAGTGTGGCCGCGCCACAAGGCTATACCTTTGATCATACGGAATGGGCCTTGGGCGGCTCGAATCTGGTGGTTGCGACGCTTACGAACCTGAATGGCGCCCATCAAAAAATTGTTCTGGTTGATCTGTCTACAGATTCGATCAAGACTCTTGTCGAAGGCGATGAACTTTGGCACCCGTGTCTATGGCATTCCAAAAATCGCTATGAAGGTAAAACTCTTGATACGGACAGTGCAGGGGTCTATTATTTAACTTCGGCGTCTAGTGGCGCTTTAGACCTTCGCGTCAAAATGGAACGCTTCTGGGAAAATCGAAATGAAATTACCGCTGTAGCGCTCGGTTCGTCGAGAATGATGTTTGCTCTTCGCGATAAAGAGGTAAAATCCCATAATCTGTTGAATATGGCGTTTTCTGCGGGACAGATGGCAGGTGCGAGTTACTTGTTTAAAAATTATATTCTGAAACATTTGAAAAAATTGAAGGTCCTGGTTTTGGAATTGTCGCCAGATTTATTCTGGGCGGATGCTTATGCGACCTGGATTGATGTGATTTACAATAAGGTTCCTGGATATCTGTACGATGAAAATCATGATTTCTGGGTGGATAGCCTGCCAGAACATTTTTTGGATGTCGTAAAGGAAACTCCTCGTCCTGAATCCGCTTTGCAGCTTCTCTATACACTTGAAGATTTTTCATTGCCGACCGGAAACTGGGCTGCCGCCGTTTGCATCAGGGATTCGAATGTGCTTACATATGATTCCCCTGTATTTGCCGAAAATGAGCATTTGTTTGAAGAAATTGTTGTTGAAGCCCGTAATGCAGGGCTAAAGGTCGTATTGGCCGTCTTGCCGCAGAATCCGGGTTATGCGAAAACGGGAACGTTTGGTATTTACGGACCGCGTCGTAGTATCGCCATGGAACTTATTGAAGCTTCTAAAAAGTTCGATGCCATAGTGTTTGATGAAAATAAATTTGGTAATCACGACTATACGGATGATATGGCTTACAATGCGGATCACTTGAGCGGTGTGGGGGCAAAGCTGTTTACGCATAGACTTGATTCTTTGCTAATGACTTTGGAATGAGTTTGTGAAAATACGGAATAATTAAGTTTATTTCTTTAGCTTTGGGAATGCGCTTTTTCTATTTTGACTATTATTTCCCGGTAGGGGAGCATGAGACAATTTGTGGTGTATTATATGTATGAAAAATATGCGATGGTGCCTGTTTTTACTTTAGTTACAGCTGTAGCAATGCTGTTTCTTGTGGCGTGTTCTGGGGAATCTACAAATGGATTCGCATGGGATGTTGATTGCTCAAATGTTGATTTGAAGGATGATTTTATCTATATCAATTCTGCTGGAAAATCAGTAGTACTAGGTACGACTCTTAAATCAGCGAAGAGCAATGAACGGCCTGAAATGGGTGTCGCGTTTGATTACAGTTTTCTGTTGGGCAAAAATGAAATCACTTGTAAAGAGTTTAACGACCTTATGGGAGGAAAAAAGGGTCACCTTACGCTTGATTGTGACAATGAATCTTTGCCTGCGGCTAATGTGACTTATTATGATGCCGTTCTCTTTGCCAATGCGAAAAGCAAAAAAAACGGGATTGATTCCGCTTATTCCTATTCTTCAGCGCAATTTGACAAGAACGGCCATTGTGTGTTGCTTGAAGGCTTTAAGTTTAAGCCTGAAGTTGATGCGTTCCGCTTGCCGACAGAAGCTGAATGGGTGTTCGCGTCGGGTCTTTCATTTGATTCGACGAAAAGCTGGAATTCAAGCAACTCTGATTTTGCGACACATGAAGTATGCCTGAAGAAAGATAAAAAGGGCTTTTGTGACTTGTCGGGTAATGTAGCTGAATGGGTGAATGACTGGCTTGGAAATTTCCAGGATACGGTAATTTCAAATTATATGGGTGCTTTGAATGGAGGTAACTTTGATGAACGCGTTATTAAGGGGGGCAGCTTTAGGAGTGATCCTTCGACAATAAATCTTTATTCGCGAGGCGATGTCTATACTGTAACGAGTGCAAGTTATTCGGACTATTTGGGATTTCGTCTAGCGTATGGAAAAATCGCAAAACCAGTTTGGCTTGATGCTTCGGGGGAGGCCATTTCTTCGAATATCCTTGTCTTGCCCAATAGAAAAATGTTGTCGTCCCTTTTAGGGACAAACCGTTTGAAACTGGCTTTCCGTAATGATGTCTCTGGAAATTTGGTTTATGTCGATTTGTCAAAGATATCTCCGGTTGCTGTTGAAATAAAGGATTCGCTAGAGGTCTATCATCCTGATATTTCACCGGACGGAAAGCATGTGGCGTTTTGTACTGGACTGGAAGGTATTGCCGGTAAATCAACGGTCTATGTTCGCGATCTGAACGAAGCGGGAACGAATCTTGTTAAGCTGGATGTCAAATCTGCTGCGATTCCGCGTTGGCGCGTCCTTGAAAATGGGGATACGGTAATTGTCTATGTTACAGATGCTGGAAACAATAAAGAAAAGTCTGATTTCTTTTCGCAGAGCACATGGCAGGTTCCTTTTTCAAAGGGAGCCTTTGGCAAGCCTGTTAAGCTTTTTGATGGCGCTTATCATGGGGGAATTAGCAATGATGAAAAACTCTCTGTCTCTGGGGCGCGTCTATTGCGGGCCCGTGTTGCAAAGAACAAGTCTACGGTAACATCCAAAGCTGTCGATACGGTATGGTTCAATAGCGATCAGGCTTGCAACGCTTCATTGAACAGGACTTCTAAACAAACGCTTTTCCTGGATTTTGCAGGAAAGACTGGGACCGAATTTGTTGGAAAAAGCTATCAGGTGCATGAACGTTTGCTTGTTGCCGATGAGCAAGGAAAATTGCGTACTTCTGTTGCTGCCCCAAAGGGTTATACATTCGATCATAGCGAATGGGTCCTGAATGAAGAAAATTTTGCGGTGGTCACACTTACAAATTTTGATGGTGCGCATCAGAAAATTGCGCTGGTGAATATAAAAACAGGCTCTATAACGAATCTTGTTGAGGGTGATGAACTTTGGCACCCTTGTTTCTGGACTCCTTTTGATAAAGCGACGAGTGAAACTAGTTGGAGCGAAGACAGCGTGGGCGTGTATCTTTCTGCGGAAAATCAGTCTGCTGGTGAATTATCCCGTAAAATGCTTGCTTTCTGGACTTTTAAGGATTCCATAGAATTGATTGGACTTGGCAATTCACGCGTGAGATCCGGTTTTAATCCGCTTGATATGAGTGTTCCTTCCTTGAACTTTTCTGCAATTCCCTGCGACATGCACTGCATCCATTATCTTTTTAAAAACTATGTCTTAAGTCAATGTCCCAAATTGAAGTATGTTGTTGTAAGTCTTGATTTTGATATGTGGTCCAATTATGATGAACATACGGATGTTAATTGGAATATTGGAGGCTCTTTAGGCTTTGAATATGATAAAAATCATGAGTTTTACCCAGAAGGGGTCGATTCTTCTTTTGTCAATTTGGTGAGACTGAATTCACCTGCTGAATCTGAAGATTATGTTGCCCGTAAAGGCTGGTTTGAGAGCTTGGAAAAACGTGGATGGACTGATGAAAATGGAGTGGCTGAAATCGATATAGATTCTGCGTGGAGTACTTGCCTGGTAGATGATGATTATGCTGAATGTGTTGTTGACAATAGTAGGGAAACTTGTTATTGGACTTACCATTTAGAAAATTGCATGCCAGATTCGAATGTGAATATGTGCTTGGCCAAGCATCCTTTCAATGAATGCCTTTCTGATTTCTTTAGTAATTACGAAAAGCTGAAAGATCTTGTCCGTTTGGCGAAAATGCAAAATATCACTGTTGTTGGGGTTACATTTCCTGTAAGTCCGTATTATAAAAAAACAGGTTCCTATTCGCGTCATGGAATGCTTCGTAGCCATGCAGAAAAATTGATTGAAGAGATGCGCCGAATGGAGGATGAAAATTTGAATTTTATTTTCATGGATGAGAATAAAATGGGCAATCACGATTACCCAAGTTCGATGGCTCATGATTATGACCATTTGAATAAGTTTGGTGCTGAAAAATTTTCTGCGCGTCTTGATTCTCTGATAAAGTCTTTGCAAAAATCAAAGTGATTGACTTTAGGACTTGCTACTTGTATTTGATAATCGTTTTTGTTGCTCTTTTTGCGGTATTTCCGCTGACGGATACCGATATCTGGTGGCATCTGGCCTGTGCGCGCAAATGGGTGACGACTTGGACGCCTGTGCGTGAGCCTGTTGTGAATGTACACGAGTATTTTCAGCAGGTGGTGGCTTTTGTCTATGATGTTGGCGGTGCTCCGCTTTTGGTTGCGTTCAAGGCGGTTTTGTGGAGCCTTGTTTTTGCGTTGTTTTTGCGTGGCGTGAAATGCCGCAATTTGACGTCTTCCGCGATTGCTGTGGTTGTTCTCTTTATTTTCCGTTACCAGTTTGAAATTCGGCCGGTGCTTTTTAGTTTGCTGTTTCTTGGAATATATTGGAATGTGTTGCCGTGGCTTTTCCGTACCCGAAATGAAATGGGCGGATTATGCGCGAAGCGCGTTGCCAAGCCGCATAATGTCGTGAAAACAGCGGGGGCGGCGGTCTTGATTCTAGCCATACAATGGCTGTGGTGCAAGTTCCAGGGATTGTATATTCTCGGTCCGATTTTTGCGATGACTTTATTAGCTTTGGAGTGGGGAAAATCTTGCGGGTCGCTTTTGTGGCGGGTTGCTTTTGTGACGCTTTTGTTTGCAATGCCGCTCTTGCATCGCGATGGCCTGAACTTGTTCCTGTATCCGTTTGGCTTGCTGGACCGTTTGCTTGGGCTTTCTCCTTCGGCAGCGTTTTTTGCGAGTGAAATTGCGGAGAACCGTTCGCCTATAACGCTTTTGAAGGCTGGGGAGAACGTTTTGCAGTCGGCGCTGATGGTTGTATTTTCTTTGGCGGGGATTGTTTTGGCGGTTCGTCGTTTGCGCCATGCTGAAACAGTTTGGCTTCTTGTAACCGCAGTTCTTGCGTTTGTTGCCGAACGCAATTTCGTTCTCTTTTTGCCGGTGCTTTTTGCTGTTGTTTTAAAAACACGCCCCGCTTTGAAAGTTTCGCTATCTACCGTCTACCCGATGTTCGCTGTTGTCCTCGTTGCTTTTGTTCTGGGCCTTTGGCTCCGCAGTATTTCGCAATACGATTCCATGGTCGCGTACCAGCGTGTGCCTGTGGCGGCGACGCAGTGGATGCTTGAAAATCCGCATTCGGGCAGGCTGTTTAACGATGATCGCGCCGGCGGCTATTTGGCGTTTATGAATCCATCTGATTCGACATTCATCGATGGGCGTTTTATCTTGAAAACGGCGGAATTTTTTGAAAAATATTTGCGGTACGCCGAGTCCCCGCAAACATTCCTCCACGATGCCGATTCGCTGGATATCGACCGTGTCGTGCTTCCTTTGCGTTATTATGCAAGGTGGGATAAATTGCTTGAAACCCTTGATTCTAGCGAAAAATGGCACGTTGCGTACCGTGATTCTCTTTTTGCCGTGATGGATCGCACAGAGCATTAAAACGTAAGACTAAAAAAATTTAAATTTAGTCGCTAATAATTTATTTTTAGATAGATTTAACGGCCCTTAGGGCATAGGAGTTGTGTATGAATCGTTTGGTCAAATTGGGACTTGCTGGCTTGTTCGCTTTCGGGCTTGCCGAAGCTAAGGTGAATTTCCCGTTTCCGCAAATGTCCGATTACGGTGGAAATGCGACGCTTTTGAGCGACAAGGCTAAAGCTTCCGAAGAATTGAAATCCCAGTTTGCTTATTGGATGAAGACCATGTACAACGAAGACGGCGATGTCGCCGGTGTGCGTTCTGATCCGGGTTCCAACGAATACTTCTCGGAAGGTGTCGGTTACGGCATGCTTTTGATGGTCTATTTCAGCGATAATACGACAAGCTATCAGTCGCAATTCGACAAGATCTGGAACTTCTACAAGAAGATGATGAACGAAAACGGCTTGATGGTCTGGAAGGTCGGTAACTTGAACCAGGCTTATGACAAGGGTGCAGCTCTTGATGGCGATATCGATGCCGCCGCAGCCCTCGTGATGGCTTATTACCAGTTTGGCGATGAAAAGTACAAGGAAGATGCCAAGAAGCTCATCCAGTCCATGAAAAAGTTCGAGTTTGAATCGAACGGTTTGCACTTGCCGGGCGACAAGTGGGGCGATGCTGGCTACAACCGCAAGAACCCGGGCTATTTTGATCCGGCCTATATGCCGCTTTTTGCTTTGGTCGATACGGAAAACGCGAGCTTCTGGAGCAAGACCGCCTACGAAGCCAACATGAAACTTTACGAAGCGAGTTCTGCTGAAGTTTCGACGGGCCTCATTGATGACTGGACCGACAAGAACGGCAAGAGCGAAGACGACTATTACAGCTACGACGCTTCCCGCGCTCCGTGGCGTAACGCAAAGGCTGTTTGCTGGCATGGCGATAAACGTGCACTTGCACTCGACAAGAAAATGGCTGAATTTGTTTCTACCGTCAAAGCCGCCGACATGAAGGGTCCTGTGCTCAGAAAGTCGGGTAGCCTTGGCAACGATCACAACAGCACGTTCGTGACTTCCCTCATGACTTCGCTTATCTCTGATGCAAAGTACCAGGCCAAGCTTGATGAATACTGGAATGAAGCTGTCGCTCTTGGTGACGAGAACTATTTCAACCAGTCCCTCAAGCTTTTGAATGGCTTGCTTGTTTCGGGTAACATGCCGAACCTCGCCGCTGCAAATCCGTCTCAGCCGTCTTCTTCGAGTTCCGTGAATCCGGGGTCCAGTTCTAGCGAAGGCACAATTGCTTTGCCGACCATCACGGCGAAATCCCCGAAGATGACTCTCTCCGGTAGGACTCTCCAGATTGACGCCAATGGCAATGTCCGTGTAGACTTGATTTCTATGACGGGCAGCGTATTGAAGTCTTTTGACCGTCAGGCCAAAGGCTCGTTGAATGTTTCGCTGAAGGCTGTTCCGAACGGTCTCTATGTTGTCCGCGTCAAGAACGCTGGCGTCACGAGCCTCAAGAAGATCAAGTTGGATTAAATCATAAAATGAATTTTCTGGCTCGGTTGAGCCTGAATGACAAAAGTCCGGGAATTTGTGATTCTCGGATTTTTTTTATTTGTAAATGTTTGTTTGCTTTTTTACAGACATATTGTATCGTCCAAGTGAAATATTTACGGCTAAATTCTGTAAAAATTAAGTTACTTGGTGTGCTTTTTTGCCTAAATTCTTGAAAATTAAGCAATTTATGCCTTTCTTGTAAAGATATTATATACTTAAACTTATTTTGTATGATTTGTTTACTAAATTTATTTGACCTTAAAATAAACTAAAAAAAAGGCAAATAAATGAAAACAACCAAAAAAACAACCTTATTCTTGGGCTTGGCATCAGCAATGGTGTTTGCTCAAGAAGCTTCTCCTTGTATTCCGTTTGTAAACGGAACGGGCGATTATGACAAGCATTGTTATAATTCAGGTCTTCTCGATATGGCTCCGGGCAAGTGCTATACCATCAACCCGGATCGTATTAAGGAAGGCGTCCCGCAGTGGATTAACCAGATGGTTTCCCAGACTTGGTGGTGGACTGAAACGCCTTGCATCGAAGCTGCTTCCAGCTCCAGCGCAGAAAGCTCCAGTTCTGTCGTCTCTAGCTCTAGCGAAGTCTCTTCCAGCTCTGTAGAATCCAGCTCCAGCGTGGAATCTAGCTCCAGTGCAGAAAGCTCCAGCTCTGTTGTCTCTAGTTCCAGCGTAGAACCGATCGTTTCTACTTGCATCGAGTTCAAGAACGGTACGGGCAACTACGGCGACCACTGCTACAGCTCTGGTCTTAAGGAAATGGCTCCGGGCAAGTGCTACACCATGAACCCGGACCGCAAGAACGAGAACCCGCTCTGGATCAACGAAATCGCCACCCAGACATGGTGGTGGGTTGAAACTCCGTGTGGTGTTGAACTTTCCAGCTCCAGCGCAGAAAGCTCCAGCTCTGTCGTCTCTAGTTCTAGTGAAGAATCTTCTAGCTCTGTTGTATCCAGCTCTAGTGAAGAATCTTCTAGCTCTGTTGTATCCAGCTCCAGTGAAGAATCCTCCAGCTCTGTTGAATCCAGCTCCAGCGAAGAAGAATATATTGTAATTACCAGTTCCTATAATCCGGATTCCAGCTCTAGCGAAGAAAGCTCCAGCTCCGAAGAATCCAGCTCCAGCGAAGAATCTTCTAGCTCCGAAGAATCCAGCTCCAGCGAAGAATCTTCTAGCTCCGAAGAATCCAGCTCTAGCGAAGAATCTTCTAGCTCCGAAGAATCCAGCTCCAGCGAAGAATCTTCTAGCTCCGAAGAATCCAGCTCTAGCGAAGAATCTTCTAGCTCCGAAGAATCCAGCTCCAGCGAAGAATCTTCTAGCTCCGAAGAATCCAGCTCTAGCGAAGAATCTTCTAGCTCCGAAGAATCCAGCTCCAGCGAAGAATCTTCTAGCT
>Ga0256407_10009359_pt1 | contig 14047 bp, 9 predicted proteins | sample RumenRJG_04DNA_FD_193489 | JGI IMG/M metagenome (GOLD analysis project Ga0256407, IMG submission 193489) | Bovine rumen microbial communities from Lethbridge, Alberta, Canada - RJG_04 | ecosystem: Host-associated > Mammals > Digestive system > Stomach > Rumen | place: Canada: Alberta | collected... | reverse complement strand
AGTGTTATTTACCAATATCAGATTCAATAAATATATTCTTTAAATGAACATTTAGGCAGAGTTTTTATACTCTGCCTCTTTCGATAATATAAATATATAACGGTGGTATCTATATTGGTAATTGACATCAATAACAATTATGCTAAAATATATTAGGCGGACAAATTAGGCGCTATTGTAGTTTTTTGAAAACTAAAGATACCCCCGTGACTATTTTTGTCGCGGTTTTTTCTTAATTTGGAGGTGTTTTATGTAAAATGAATATTAAAATTGATTTAATAACTGGCTTTTTAGGCTCTGGTAAAACTACCTTCATTAGAAAGTATGTGGAGTACCTAATTAAAAATGGAGAAAGAGTTGGTATTCTAGAAAATGACTACGGTGCAGTCAATGTCGATATGATGCTCTTAAGTGATTTGAGAGGACCTTCTTGCGAAATCGAAATGATTGCTGGTGGTTGCTGCTACGATTGCCACGTCAGACGCTTTAAAACAAAGCTCATCTCCATGGCTATGAGTGGATATACAAGAGTAATTGTAGAGCCATCTGGTATCTTTGATACCGATGAATTCTTTGATTTAGTCTATGATGATCCACTTGAAAATTGGTATGAAATTGGTTCTGTAATTACTATTGTAGATTCGAATATTGAAATTAAGGATAGTGATACAGAGTATCTATTTTCAAGCCAGCTAGCTCCTGCAGGAGCGATTATCTTTACAAAGGTTGGAAATAAAAGAAAAGAAGATCTATTAGCTAAAGTGAATAAATCCCTAGAAGCTATAGGATGCATAAGAAGAATTCAAGATAATGAGGCCTATTTAGGCCATCATGCTGCCTTTAGTGATTCTGTCTTTCAAAATATAATGAATAGTGGATATCATAGCTATTCCTTTGAAAAGAAAACCGTCATGCAGGAAAACAATTATTCTTCAATATGCTTTATGAATAAAATGTTAAAAAAGGATTATTTATTAGAAATATCTAAAAAATTATTTATGGATAAGGCATATGGGAATGTTATAAGAATTAAAGGCTTTTTTATGGAAGCTGATTCTTGGTATTTAATGAATTTAACAAAAGACTCCTTTGATGTTTCCCCTATTGCAGCAGGACAGGATGTCATCATTGTCATAGGAGAAAACTTATTAGAGGATAAGATTAAAGAAGTAATTGAAAAGTAAATAGAAGGGAGAAAATGTATGCTGTTCAATAGACATATGTTTAAGTATTACATGAAGTATTCCTGGTTGTACCTACTTGGTATAGCTGCACTTATTGCAGTAGATTATGTACAGCTATGGATTCCAGAATTCTTAGGTGATATTGTAAACATTATCAAAGACAAGCCTTTGGATGCAGAAGCCCAAATGCAGCACATTCTAATAATGATTTTAGTTGTTGCTGTCGTAATGTTTGGCGGTAGAATGCTTTGGCGTTTTACATTATTTAATGCATCTGGTCGTGTTGAGGCAGGACTTAGGCATGAAATGTTTTTGAAAAGTGAACGCTTGAGTCAAAAGTACTACCATGAAAACAAGGTAGGCTCTATTATGAGCTGGTTTACAACAGACCTTGAAACCATAGAGGAATATGCAGGCTTTGGTGTAGTTACTATCGTCGATGCATTTTTCTTGGGTATATTAGTAATTGTAAAAATGATTCAGCTAGATTGGGCACTTTCCATCTTAGCATTCATACCTATGGTATTAATTATTTTATGGGGATTCCTAATTGAAAAGTTTATGTCTAAGCTTTGGCTTGAAAGACAGGAAAATTATGATGAGCTATATGATTTTTCACAGGAAAACTTTACAGGTATCCGTGTCATTAAAGCTTTCGTAAAGGAAACTGCAAATCTTCATGCATTCGCAAAAATTGCAAGAAAGAATCAATTAAAGAATGTTTCCTTCGCAAGAATTAGTGTTATATTTGATGTTTTAATTGAATTAATTATTGCTGCTATAGCCGCTATGGTCTTAGGGGTAGGCGGATATGCCGTATATGCAACCATCACAGGTGAATATATGGTTATATTTGGCCATGCAGTAGAAATTAATGCAGGTGGTCTTGTAACCTTCTTTGGTTATTTTGATACACTTATTTGGCCTATGATTGCCATGGGTCAAATTGTTTCCATGAGAAGCCGTGCTAAGGCTTCCTTAAAGAGAGTTGCAGGCTTCTTAGATGCAGAGGAGGATGTAAAAAATCCAGAGAATGCATATGTGCTTGAGAATGTTTCTGGTAAAATTACATTTAACCATTTTTCATTCTCCTATCCAGATGCTCCTGTTGAGGTGAAATCCCTAAAGGATGTAACATTCGAAATTAATGCAGGAGAAACCATTGGTATTGTTGGTAAAATTGGTTGTGGTAAAACAACCCTAGTAAATTCCTTACTTCGTTTATATAACGTAGATAAGGGCTCTATATTAATTGATGATCATGATATTATGGATTGCGATATTACTTCCATAAGAAATGCTATCGCATATGTTCCACAGGATAATTTCTTATTCAGTGATAAGATTTACAATAATATAGCATTCTCCGATAGAAAAAAGGATCCTATTTCTATTCAAAATGCCGCAATATTTGCTGATGTACATGATAATATTGCTGCATTTAAGCAAGGATATGATACGGTATCTGGAGAAAGAGGTGTTACACTATCTGGTGGACAAAAACAAAGAATTTCCATTGCGAGAGCCTATATTAAGGAATCTCCAATTATGATTATGGATGATTCTGTTTCTGCAGTAGATGTAAAGACAGAGGAAACCATTTTAAGAAATATAAGAGAAAAGAGAAAGGGTAAGACAACAATCGTTATCGCATCCCGTGTATCTACTGTATCTAAGCTAAACCGTATCCTAGTATTAAATGATGGTATGGTTGAAGCATTTGATACTCCAGAAAATTTATTAAAGGTATCACCTACATACCAAAGAATGGTATACCTTCAAGAACTTGAAAAAGAAGTTGAAGGAGGTGCAAACTAATGGAAGACGAATTAAACCGTTTAAAGGGCGACCATAAAATGAGCGTAAGAGAGATTTTATCTCGTACGATGCAATATGTTAAGCCTGAATTATTATCCTTCATTTTAGCATTAGTATTACTTGCAATAAATGTTGCACTTGATATTACACTTCCCATTTTAACAGGTAAAATTACAGATTCCCTAGAAGGCTTTGAAACCTTATTTGGTAATTCCCAATTAACCTATGATAATTATAGAGCTGTATTAATTTTATCTATTGTTTATTTTGTAATTGCATTAGTCAATATGGCATTTATTTATATTGAATCTATGCTATTACAAAAGGCTGGTCAAAGAATTATTTACAAATTAAGAATGGATGTGTTTACTCATATCCAAAATATGAGCCAAAATCAGTTTAATGAAATGCCTGTTGGTTCCTTAGTTACAAGAGTATGTAATTATACACAATCCATGAGTGATTTATTCACAAATGTAATTGTTAATGTGATTAAGAATGTATTATATGTTGTAACTGTTTATGCTGTAATGTTCTTCTATAGCTGGAAGCTATCCTTAATTATGGCAGTTCCTGTTGTAATTGTTGCTATATCGTCCTTTATCTTCTCAAGAATTGTTCATAAGATATTCACTAAGGAAAGAAAAACCATTTCTGATATGAATACATATCTTAATGAGAATCTATCTGGTATGAAGATTACCCAAATCTTTAACCAGCAGCGCTATAAGGATTCTGAATTCATTGAAAAGAATGATAATGTACGTAAGGCAAGATTCCAAGTTATTCTATGCTTTGGTATTTATAGACCGTTCATTACCTTGATTTATATTTCATCTGTTGCAGTTAATTTCTATTTTGGTTGGATTTTTGCAATGAGTGCTGGTGATATTGTTGCATATTATCAGCTAATCTCTAGATTCTTTAACCCAATTCAAAATTTAGCTGACCAATTAAATAATTTACAGAAGGCATTTACTGCATCCGAAAGATTATTTAATTTAATGGATGTAAAGCCAGATGTATTAGATAGTGAAGATGCTATTGAAATTGATCATTTCGAAGGTAAAATTGAATTTAAGAATGTTTGGTTTGCCTATCAAGATGAGGATTGGATTTTAAGAGATGTATCCTTTACTATCCTACCTAAGCAAACCGTAGCCTTTGTTGGTGCAACCGGTGCAGGTAAAACAACCATTCTATCCTTAATTGTTAGAAATTATGAGATTCAAAAGGGTCAAATCTTAATTGATGATATTGATATTACACATATTAAGATAGAATCCTTAAGAGCAAAGATTGGTCAAATGCTTCAGGATGTATTCCTATTTAGTGGTTCTATAAGAGATAATATTACTCTTCATGATACAAAATATCATGATGATGAAATTATGAGAGTTTGTGAATATGTTAATGCAGATTCCTTCATCAAGAAGCTTCCAAAGGGGCTAGATGAAGAGGTAATTGAGCGTGGTGAAAACTTTAGCCAAGGACAGCGTCAGCTATTATCCTTTGCAAGAACAGTTTTAGCTGATCCACAAATTCTAATCCTAGATGAGGCTACAGCAAATATTGATACAGAAACAGAAGTATTAATTCAAGAATCCTTAGAAAAGATTAAGAATATTGGTACAATGCTTGTCGTTGCTCATAGATTATCTACCATTCAGCATGCGGACCAAATTATGGTATTACAAAAGGGTGAAATCCTAGAGCATGGTAATCACCAGGAGCTTTTAGCTAAGCATGGCTATTACTATAAGCTTTATAAGCTTCAATTTGAAGGCAAGAATTAATCATAAAGAGATACTTTCGGGTATCTCTTTTTCGTTATTTCTTATATAATATATGTGGTGGTGATTGAATTGGAAATGCCAAAATATGAGCTTAGAGATTATATTGAATTTAAAATGAAGGATGATAATATCTATAGAGGTAATGTTTTTGCGATTGACCAAGACCACTTAGGCTTTTTCTATGATGTAACAAGCATTATTGATGATGAGAAGGTCATCATAAAGGATGTTAGAGAAGAGAATGTTATAAGAAAATATGTAGAAACGGTATTATGCTATATAGAAAGAAATAATAAATATTTAATGCTCTTAAGAAATAAAAGAAAAAATGATTTAAATGAAGGAAAATGGCTTGGAATTGGTGGCCATATAGAATATAATGAGGAGCCTGATGATGCATTAATAAGAGAGGTTAAGGAAGAAACTGGTATAAGATTGTTAGATTATACAAAGCGAGGCTTAATCTATTTTATTAATGATGATTATACAGAGCTTATGCATCTATATACCTCAAATCAATTTGAGGGGTTCATAACTCCATCGGATGAGGGAAGCCTATCTTGGATAGATAAGGATAAAATCTTTGATTTAAATTTATGGGATGGAGATAGAGTATTCCTAAAGGAAATGATGGAGGATGACTCTTATTTTGAAATGGAGCTATATTATCAAAAGAATATATTTAAAGGAAGTAAAAAGCTATGACCTATTTAGAGTTTATGAAATTAAAGGAAAATGAAGCATTAGAGAATAACAAAGAGGATTCTGCAGTAGTATTACTATTAGAGCATATTTGTAATTTAGAAACGAATGCTTTATTTATGAAAAGAGGAGAAGAAATTGAAGAGGAATATGTAAATAAATTCAATGAAATCTTTGATAAGTATTTACATGAAAATAAGCCTATTCAATATTTAATTGGTACATCCTGCTTCTATGGATATGATTTTATAGTGAATGAGAATGTATTAATTCCAAGATTTGAAACTGAGGAATTAGTAGAAAACATATTATATAAATATGATGAGCATTTCGGTGGTAGGAAGGTTGAGGTATGTGATTTAGCAACTGGCTCTGGTTGTATTGCGATTACTTTAGCAAAGGAAGAGCCTAATATGCATGTTGTGGCAACAGATATTTCAAAGGAAGCACTAGAGGTTGCGAAGCGCAATAATGAAAAATTTGATGCAAATGTTAAATTCCTACAAGGAGATATGCTTACTCCTTTAAAGGGGAAGAAATTTGATATTTTCGTATCGAATCCTCCATATATTCCAGAAAATGAGGATGTGGATTCCTTAGTTAAGGATAATGAGCCTAATTTAGCTTTATTTGGTGGAGATGATGGAATGAAATTCTATCGTATTATTTTACAAGGCCTTCGTCCATTATTAAATAAGAAGGCACTTGTTGCCTTTGAGCATGGCTATGATAAAAAGGAAGAAATGCTTGCCTTATGTAAAAAATATTTCCCTGAATGTAAGGCAGAATGCATAAAGGATTTAGAAGGAAAGGATCGAATGACATTTATCTATGTCGGTGATTTTACATGGCAGGAAGAGTAATTATATTCCCAACGGATACAGTATATGGTATTGGAACTAAGATAAAGGATATAGAGGGAATAGAAAGAATATATAATATTAAGCATAGACCAAAGGAAAAGCCTTTGGCTTGCTTATGTGCAAATCTATCTCAAATTGAAGAGATCGCGATCGTAGATGAAATCTCTAAAGCTTTAATTCAAAAGTTCTTACCCGGCGGATTTACATTAATCTTAAATAGTAAGAAGGATATTATAGATTCCATTGGCTATAAAACCATTGGTGTTCGTATTCCAAATCATGAGCTTGCGCAAAAGATATTATTAGAAAATGGTCCAATGCTTACAACAAGTGTAAATGAATCTGGAATGGTTCCTTTAAATGAATATGATGAAATTGTAAAGGAATATAGTGGATTAGTAGATCAAATCTATGATACAACTACAGAATCTATGAATAAGCCATCAACTGTAGTTTTAGTAAATAATAATGAAGTAAAGATTCTAAGAGAAGGTCCAATTAAAAAGGAAGAAATCGAAGAATTTTTAAAGAGTATTTCAAAATAAAAAAGACAAAAAAAGATAAAAATAGTTGGTTTAAAATTGCCTAAAAATATCGGGCAATTTTTTCTTCAAAAAAAGATAAAATAGTTGTTGACACTGTAAGTGGCAAGTGATATAATGAACAAGGCTTCGCAAAATCTGAGAGGCCAAAAACTTAGGTCTTTGAAAACTATATATGACGAACTAAAACGTGTAGAATAAACGAACAAGCAATTCTTTTATTTGAAGAAGAATGAGCAAAAAAGATTAAAACAAACAAAAATAAATTTTTGGAGAGTTTGATCCTGGCTCAGGATTAACGCTGGCGGCGTGCCTAATACATGCAAGTCGAATGGTAGCAATACCATGGCGAACGGGTGAGTAACACGTAGGTAACCTGTCTTTAAGACGAGGATAACCGTTGGAAACGACGGATAATACTCGATAGGTGATTTTAGGGCATCCTAGAATCATTAAAGATTTATCACTTAGAGAGGGGCCTGCGGCGCATTAGCTAGATGGCGGAGTAATAGCCCACCATGGCGATGATGCGTAGCCGGACTGAGAGGTTGAACGGCCACAATGGAACTGAGAACGGTCCATACTCCTACGGGAGGCAGCAGTAGGGAATTTTCGGCAATGGGCGAAAGCCTGACCGAGCAACGCCGCGTGAACGAAGAAGTATTTCGGTATGTAAAGTTCTTTTATTGGGGAAGAAAAATATCCAAATTGACGGTACCCAATGAATAAGCTCCGGCTAACTACGTGCCAGCAGCCGCGGTAATACGTAGGGAGCGAGCGTTATCCGGAATTATTGGGCGTAAAGGGTGCGTAGATGGCAATATAAGTCTTATGTAAAAATGCTGGGCTCAACCCAGTAGGGCATAAGATACTGTATAGCTCGAGTATTGGAGAGGCAAGTGGAACTCCATGTGTAGCGGTAAAATGCGTAAATATATGGAAGAACACCAGTGGCGAAGGCGGCTTGCTAGCCAGATACTGACATTGAGGCACGAAAGCGTGGGGAGCAAACAGGATTAGATACCCTGGTAGTCCACGCCCTAAACGATGAGTACTAAGTGTTGGTTTAAGATCAGTGCTGAAGTTAACGCATTAAGTACTCCGCCTGAGTAGTACGTACGCAAGTATGAAACTTAAAGGAATTGACGGGAGCCCGCACAAGCGGTGGAGCATGTTGTTTAATTCGACGATACGCGAAGAACCTTACCAGGTCTTGACATCCGGTTGTTAGTTATAGAGATATAATGAGATTGGCCGAGACAGGTGGTGCATGGTTGTCGTCAGCTCGTGTCGTGAGATGTTGGGTTAAGTCCCGCAACGAGCGCAACCCTTATTTCTAGTTACCATCATCCAGTTGGGGACTCTAGAGAGACTGCCAGTGATAAATTGGAGGAAGGTGGGGATGACGTCAAATCATCATGCCCTTTATGACCTGGGCTACAAACGTGCTACAATGGCTGAAACAAAGAGAAGCAAAATCGCGAGATGGAGCAAACCTCATAAAAGCAGTCTCAGTTCGGATTGAAGTCTGCAACTCGACTTCATGAAGTTGGAATCGCTAGTAATCGCGAATCAGAATGTCGCGGTGAATACGTTCCCGGGCTTTGTACACACCGCCCGTCAAACCATGAGAGTTTGTAATACCCGAAGCCGGTGGCCTAACGCAAGAGGGAGCCGTCTAAGGTAGGACAGATGATTGGGGTTAAGTCGTAACAAGGTATCCCTACGAGAACGTGGGGATGGATCACCTCCTTTCTAAGGAGACACGGTTTAGAAGAGCTAAACCAAAAAAGTATTCTACAAATAGTCATATATAGCTTTCAGAGACTTAGGTTTCTGAAAGAGATCTTTGAAAATTAGATAAAATTTAGTCGAATTAGAAATTCTTAGAAACTTACATAGAAATGTAAATTTTTAAAAAAAGGTTAAGGAAAAAAGGGCGCACAGTGGATGCCTTGGCACTAGATGGCGAAGAAGGACGCGACGAACGGCGAAACGCCACGGGGAGCTGTAAGTAAGCAACGATCCGTGGGAATCCGAATGGGCAAACCCACCAAGTAGAAGGCTTGGTATACCGCAAGGTAGGCGAGACCACCCGAATTGAAATATCTCAGTAGGGTGAGGAAAAGAAAGTAACAACGATTCCGAAAGTAGTGACGAGCGAAATTGGAGGAACCTGATAAGCTATCCCAGATGACTTGATAGACGAATGACTTGGGAAGGTCAATCATAGAAGGTGAAAATCCTGTAGTCGAAATTGAGAAATTTGATGCTTACGAAAAGTACGGCGGGACACGAGAAAACCTGTTGGAACGAATAATGAGGACCACCTCATAAGGTTAAATACAAGCTAGTGACCGATAGTGAACCAGTACCGTGAGGGAAAGGTGAAAAGAACCCCGGGAGGGGAGTGAAATAGAACCTGAAACTGTGTGCTTACAAGTAGTCAGAGCGCGTTAAAGCGTGATGGCGTGCCTTTTGTAGAATGAACCGGCGAGTTACGTTATTGAGCGAGGTTAAGGGTAGAGGCCCGGAGCCAGAGGGAAACCGAGTGTTAAGAGCGCGATAAGTTCAGTGACGTAGACCCGAAACCCGGCGAGCTAGCCATGAGCAGGTTGAAGCGGAAGTAAAATTTCGTGGAGGACCGAACTATAGCCTGTTGAAAAAGGCCTGGATGACTTGTGGCTAGGGGTGAAATTCCAATCGAGCTGGGAGATAGCTGGTTCTCCCCGAAATAGCTTTAGGGCTAGCGTTCATAAAGAGTTTTATGAAGGTAGAGCACTGAATAGTCAATGGTCCCACCTCGGGATACTGAGATTAATCAAACTCCGAATGTTATAAAACGCGATGAGCAGTCAGACTTGTGGGCGAGAAAGTTCATGGTCAAAAGGAAAACAGTCCAGACCGCCAGATAAGGTCCCAAAATGTATGCTAAGTGGAGAAGGATGTGGAAATGCATAAACAACCAGGATGTTGGCTCAGAAGCAGCCATCATTAAAAGAGTGCGTAATAGCTCACTGGTCGAGTGATTCTGCGCCGAAAATGTACCGGGGCTAAGCATACTACCGAAGCTGCGGAAATACGCGATAAACGTATTTGGTAGGGGAGCGTTCCATGCGCGAAGAAGAGAGATCGAGAGGACTCTTGGAGTGTATAGAAGTGAGAATGCCGGTGTAAGTAACGAGAAGACGGGTGAGAATCCCGTCCGTCTGAAACCCAAGGTTTCCAGGGGAAGGTTCGTCCGCCCTGGGTAAGTCGGGGCCTAAGGTGAGGCCGAAAGGCGTAGCTGATGGACATCAGGTTTAGAGTCCTGAACCACTTATTAAACTGAAGGAGGGACAAAGGAGGCTAGGCAGGACCCCTTAGTGGATTGGGGTCAAGGTATCGAGGCTAGTGCGTAGGCAAATCCGCGCATAACATGTTAGATACTGAGATAACGCTGTACGATGTCAAACTTTCAAGAAAAACTTCTAAAGATATTTAATAAGTGCCCGTACCGTAAACCGACACAGGTGGGTAGGAAGAGAATTCTAAGACGCGCGAGAAAACCCTTGTTAAGGAACTCGGCAAATTGACCCCGTAAGTTAGCGATAAGGGGGACTCATAGAGATATGAGTCGCAGAGAATAGGCCCAAGCAACTGTTTAACAAAAACACAGGTTTGTGCAAAACCGAAAGGTGAAGTATACGAGCTGACGCCTGCCCGGTGCTGGAAGGTTAAGAGGAGATGTCAGGAAACGAAGCATCGAATTGAAGCCCCAGTAAACGGCGGCCGTAACTATAACGGTCCTAAGGTAGCGAAATTCCTTGTCAGGTAAGTTCTGACCCGCACGAAAGGCGTAATGTCTTTGGGCACTGTCTCAACAAGGGGCTCGGTGAAATCATATTACCGGTGAAAATGCCGGTTACCCGCGACTAGACGGAAAGACCCCATGGAGCTTTACTGTAGCTTGATATTGATACTTGGTATGTGATGCACAGGATAGGTGGGAAACTAAGAAGTTAGGACTTTGGTCTTGATGGAGTTGACGTTGGGATACCACCCTTTGCATATTGAGCGTCTAACTAGTGTGAGTGGATCACAAAGGACAGTGTCAGGTGGGCAGTTTGACTGGGGCGGTCGCCTCCTAAAGAGTAACGGAGGCGCTCGAAGGTTCCCTCAGAATGGTTGGAAATCATTTGAAGAGTGTAAAGGCAGAAGGGAGCTTGACTGAGAGACGAACAGGTCGATCAGGGACGAAAGTCGGACTTAGTGATCTTGCGGTACCGAGTGGAAGGGCCGTGACTTAACGGATAAAAGCTACCCTGGGGATAACAGGCTGATCACGCCCAAGCGTTCACAGCGACGGCGTGGTTTGGCACCTCGATGTCGGCTCGTCGCATCCTGGAGGTGGAGAAGCTTCCAAGGGTTGGGCTGTTCGCCCATTAAAGCGGCACGCGAGCTGGGTTCAAAACGTCGTGAGACAGTTTGGTCCCTATCTGTCGTGGGCGTTGGAAATTTGAAGAGAGCTGTCCTTAGTACGAGAGGACCGGGATGGACATACCGCTAGTGCACCAGTTGGTCTGCCAGGGCCATAGCTGGGTAGCCACGTATGGAAAGGATAAACGCTGAAAGCATCTAAGCGCGAAGCCTCCTCTAAGATGAGATTTCCCAATTCGTAAGATCCCTTATAGACGATAAGGTTGATAGGCTGGGTGTGGAAGCATGGTGACATGTTCGAGCTGACCAGTACTAATAGATCGAGGACTTAACCTTGAATATAATTTGACTGTAATTTTATCTAATTTTCAAAGAAAAGGTCTGGTGGCGATGGCAAAGTGGACACACCTGTTCCCATCCCGAACACAGAAGTTAAGCACTTTTACGCCGATGGTAGTACGTTCGATCGTGCGAGAGTAGGAAGCTGCCAGGCTCTCTCTTTGATTTAAACTTATGCCTACTTAGCTCAGTTGGTTAGAGCACCTGACTGTTAATCAGGGGGTCGTGAGTTCAAGTCTCTCAGTGGGCGCCATTTCTTTTTTTATAAAAAAGGTTTGACAAAATAGAAGCATTTTAATAAAATAAAACTACGATATATGGAGGACTAGCTCAGTTGGGAGAGCATCTGCCTTACAAGCAGAGGGTCAGCGGTTCGAGCCCGTTGTCCTCCACCATCGTGCCGACTTAGCTCAATTGGTAGAGCAACTGACTTGTAATCAGTAGGTTGTGGGTTCGATTCCTATAGTCGGCACCACTTAGGATTTAACACTGGATTTATTCAGTGTTTTTATTTTTCATTTTTTTGCAATATTTTATACAAATTGTTTATAAATGTATCTTTTTCCTTATTGGTAATAGTAATTCTTTTATCTAGATGTTATAATAAACCAAAGGATGTTGTTTTCGATTCTACAAATGATATAATTATGTCATAAGTTGACTTAATGTTCGTTTTAGTATATACTTTTAATCACCTATAAAAAAGGGGATTTAACTATATGAAATGTAAGAAATGTGGCTTTGAGACACCCAATAACTCTAATTTTTGTAGTCATTGTGGTTCTCCCATTGATTTTAATGATGAATTTATAAATATTGATTCTAAAATTGAAGAAGAAAAAGAAGAAACCACAAATACCAATCAAAATATGAATTTAAGGGATATCGATATGTCTAGGGCATCGATTGGATGGTATTTTTTGGGACTATTATTTCCTATCGTAGGATTAATATTATTTTTCTTGTTTTTGTATAAAAAGCCAGATTTAGCATTTAAAGCAAGAAGAGGTGCAATACATGGGTTCCTTATTTCTGTTGTATTAACCTTTTTACTCATATTGAGAACTATTTTATAAGGAGGTTTAAAAAATGAATGATAATGGAATTTATGATGAAATATATGGTAAATTAATCAATACAATCAACATTATTTTCATTGCAGGGTGGGCAATAGTTACCTTAATTGAATTAATTTTAGGTATTTTTATTACACAAAGCCCTAATTTTACTAAGGATCTATTTTTAGGCTATTTCCTACCTTATGTAATTGCACCTGCAGGTAGTAATTTAGTTGTAATTATTATTACACTATTCCTTTTAAAAAGTAAAAAGATTCAACCACATATTAAAAACTATGTTGTTATTACAAGCTTATTTTTAATTGCTTTAGTCTTAGCACTTGTTCATCACTATTTCTTAGCTATGCTTGCAGTATTTGTCATTCCTATTTTAGTTTCTATATTATTCTTGGATTATAAGTCCTTTGCATATGGAAATATTTTATCTACCTTAGGTATATTGATTTCAACAATTGCGGGTATGTATTTGAAAATAGATGCACCAAGAAGTGGTAATATTTACATTTGGGGTAGTGCAATTATTGTTTTATTTACTTCAATACTTGTTGCAATCATTGTATTCTTAGATGTTCAAATCCATAGACAAAGAGAAAAGATCTTGGTTCAAATGCAAAGTGAAAATGCAAAATTATCTAAGGAAAATAGAGCGGATGGCTTAACAGGCCTTCAAAATCATACAAGCTTCTATAATGTTTTAGAGGCAAAGCTTTCTAAGGCAAGAAGAGATAAAAGAGGCTTTGCGATTGCAATGCTAGATATTGATGATTTTAAAAACATCAATGATACCTATGGACATGGTGTTGGTGATGACATTTTAAAATATGTATCGGATACTATAGTTGCTGCAATCGATAAGAGTGGTGTTCCATTCCGTTATGGTGGTGATGAATTTGCCATCATCTTTAATAACCCAAACCCAGAAGCGAATGTTTCTGCACTTGAGGTATTAAGAAAGGCTGTTGCAGATAATGATTCTTTATTCTCTGATGGAACAAGAGTTACCCTATCCATTGGCTATTATAATGTCAAGGAGGCTCAAATGACCTCAGAAGAAATCTTCTATAGAGCAGACCAAGCCTTATATCAAGCAAAATATAATGGAAAGAATCAGGTATATCCTGTATATTAAATAAAATTCGAGCATTTCTAATTTTAGAAGTGCTTTTATTTTTCTTATTAATTCCTAATTTGCACAGTGTTGGTGCCAAACGGCTTAACTGTGCGATTTTTTTGACATCACACCCCTATATTTCACTTTTTTGGGTGACGAAAGTGCCATTTTAAGGAATTTTTTTAAAATTTTCT
>Ga0256407_10009358_pt1 | contig 14048 bp, 21 predicted proteins | sample RumenRJG_04DNA_FD_193489 | JGI IMG/M metagenome (GOLD analysis project Ga0256407, IMG submission 193489) | Bovine rumen microbial communities from Lethbridge, Alberta, Canada - RJG_04 | ecosystem: Host-associated > Mammals > Digestive system > Stomach > Rumen | place: Canada: Alberta... | reverse complement strand
TACTTCACGGTTTCACTGGCACCAGTCATCGACTGCGCGAACTGCGACGAATGCAAATACTGGTGCTATGATTTGCAATCCTGCTGCATCATGACGGAAGTCATCAACACCAGAGCGATTAACTCCGCACTTCACCGGATGGACATCGTGAAGTTCTACGAAAGAATCACGCAACTCTGCCAGTGCAACTACGCGGAGTACCTGCGGCTGAATGTCGGCGGTGATGTCGAAAAGGCCGACGTCCCGCTAATCGTCAAAATGGCCAAGGCACTTCCGAGAACCACCATCCACTTGTTCACCAAAAATTACACGGCATGGAACAACTGGATGGCCGAAAACAGACGGAAGAACCTTCCGGCAAACTTGAAGCTGATATTCTCCCGCTGGCCCAACGTCCCATGCGAAAATCCTTATCACTTCCCGGAATGCCACGTCGATTTCGGCGGTGGCTGCAACAACGAGATTCCCGAAGACGCGAAGGAATGCAGCGGAAATTGCACGGGCTGCGCCTTCCAATGCACGGGATGCCACGCATTGCAGAAAGGCGAATCGGTGCGCATCGGCTATCATACGAATGAAGCCTTCAAAATCCAGAAAATCTGAAACCACAAAAAGAAAAGGAGCATCATCATGTTGAACGGAAATGATTTATTAAAGTATTTGCAGTGCAAGACTCAAGAAGAACGCAAACATATTGTTTTCTGCGGTTGCTCATGGAATGTGGAAAGCATCGACGAATGGTTGAAGTTTCATCCAGACGCATTCGCCGAGAAATGGCAACGTGACATCATCGAAGGCATGAGCGAAAAAGACAAACAGCAGGTCATCCAAGACGCCTGCTATGCCTATTTTCACGGCGATGATATTGAGGAAGAGCGTGAAATCAACAACAACATTGAATTGAAGCTCACGGAATATGTGGACGCCCACAAAAAGACACATTACACCGTCCGATTGAGCTTCCTGCCGCATTGCACGGTGGAAGTAGATGCGGAAAACGCCACGGATGCCGCTCGTCAGGCTTTGAATATGGTTGAATCCGGAAAGGTCACAAAGGAAAATTTTTGTGACGATGGTGAAAGACTATATGACACCGTGGAAGTCGATGAAGTCTATAACACGGAAACGTGCCAGGCAGAGGCTGACATCTGGAGCCATGAGAACAAGCCTGCGCAGAAAAAGGATTTTGAACCCAAACAGGAGGCGTAAGATGAGCATTAAATTGAACGTTGCCGTGACGGCCATTGACTGGGATGTGTTCGACCATGAAATGACACGGGACGAGCAGGATGAAACCAAAAGCGTGCTGCCGAAAACCGAAAATATGACCATCGAGCTTTCAACGCAGGATTTGGAAGAAAAAGTGGCCGATGCACTTTCAGACAAGCATGGATTCTGCGTCAACGGATTCCAGTTTGAAATCACTGGTTTCGCCGAAAAGCCGGAAGGCTCCATGGGAAATCCAGCCGAAACAAAGAACGAAGTCGGCACTGTTGACGATGTCACCAACGGAGTAACTGATTTGGTTGACGCTCTGGAGGACGACGAAGACGATGAAGACCACATGCAGGACATCGAACGGTTGAAGCAAATCACCGACGATGAAAAGACGGCGGTACTCAAACGGGCCAGAGTTTTGCTTGCCAATCCGCCGTCGCCCGCCACTGGAGACTTCCGGGAAGTCACCACCCATTATGAATTGCAGGACGCCATTCTGGACGCTTTGTGGGAATGGCTGGACGGAAAGGACATCGCCAATGAAGGCAAGGAGGCCCAAGCATGAGCAACATCGTGACCATCCCAGTGAACCGCAAGATGACGGCGGACAGTCCCCATGCAGTGCATTACGGAGACCCCGGCGAGCTGACCGCGACGAAACATTACGACTGCTCCCGCAGCGACTCCATGAAATACTGGCTGTTCCACGGGGCAATCCACGTCGGGGCGCACGGCAAGAGCATCGCCGACGCCAAAAAGAATCTCATCAAGGAAATTCCGAAGCACATCAAGCGGTGCCGCGAGATTCTGAAAGAATTGAAAGAAATTGACGAAATCGTCATCGACGAAAACGCGCAGCCATACAACAGACAGGAGGATTAAGTAAACTCCATAGACGGACACTATTACAAGGTCGTCGATTAAGTCGTTAGAATCCAACAACCAACCAACCAACAAAGAAAAGGAGAAATCACAATGTCAGCAGAATTTGAATCCGGAATGTTCGTGAAGAAAGGCGCGTGGCACCAGCAGGGAGTGGTCGTCGAGACCGCACCGTCACCAGCAAAGGCAATGGAATTGGCCCAGATGGACTGGATGGTCGAAAAACGGGAACTCACCTACCAGGCCAACGACGGTAGCCCCATCCACTGCGACAACCTCTACGCCATCGTCCGTGACATTGACAACCGCTGCCTTGGCTACTGCTCCAACCAGTACGAAGTGTGGCAGAACTGGCAGGCGTTCGAATGGACGCAGCCATTGTTTGAATCCGGACTCTGGGACATGGAAACATGCGGAAGCCTCAAGAAAGGCGAAATCTGCTGGATTCTCATGAAACAGGGCGAGGGCGAAATCCTGCCGGGCGACAAGCTGAAACAGTATCTGCTCATGACTTGGAGCCACAACGGCAAGATGCCCAATTTGATTCAGCCTACTTCCATCCGCGTCGTCTGCAACAACACCCTGCTGCAAGCCATGGGCGAATGCAAGGCCGCGAGAGTCTGCCACAAGCGTTCGCTGCCGATGACCATGGAGCAGGTCAAAGGGCTGTTCCTCTCCACTGGCGAACAGTTCAAACGCCAGATGGAAGTCTTCAAGCGGATGCTCGGAACGGAAGTCACCGACGGCGACATCGAAGACCTCATCGAAGACCTCTACGGCCACACCGAAGAAGAGCGCAAGGGACTCTCCCACCGTGGGCAGGCCGCCGACGAAAACCGTGTGGAGCGTGTCAAGCGGTTCGTCTTCGACAAGGCATCCGGCCGCGATTTGGTTCCGCGAAACAACGCCTATTACGTGTTCAACGCTCTGGAAGAGCTTAACGAACACTACCTCGTCCCGAAAACCACCGATACAGGCTGGAACATCCTGTTCGGCACTGGCAAGAAGAAGACGGATGAAGTGTACGCCGCGTTGGAAAGCCGTGCGGGCCGTCCATTCTTGCAGAAGGCGGTCTAACTTCCAGTAATTGAACGGGGGAGGGGAGAGATTCAACCAAAGAAGGAGTTTTGAATATGAGTACAGGCTACACAGTCGCAATGGTTCTTAACGGCAAGGCTTTCAATGCGATGCCTGCCGACCTGAAAGGCATTACCTCCAAGCTGGCCGAACGGATTGTATTGGTTACGACAGGGCCGAAAACACGGAACACGGAACAACTGGAGAATCTCGACAAGTACATCTTGGAGAAAATGCCGGAGAACAAATACACCAGCATGGTCATCAAAATCCATGTGAAAAGCTGGTCTCAATTCTCGCAATGGTACAAGGATTACGATTTGTGCGACTCCAGAAAAAGAGGCATGAAAACAGAATGGCTGGCACTCCCCGACGATGATGATGACGTGCCGCCAATCCACTGGGGAAGCGTACCCGAAAAACAGCATGTGCTTTCAACAGAGACGCATGTCTATGTTGACCATATGGACATCAATGAATTGTAAGTAAAACATAGAAAAGGATATACAACATGGAAAACAACACCAAAGCAACCGAAACCTCAACATTCCCCCGCATGAACATCACCATCTGCATCGACTTCGGCAACGGCATGAAGGTCAGCCAGCCAGTCGATGTGACCGTCAACCAGCAGCCAGTAACCGCCGCGCCGCCATCTGCCGAAACCACAGAGACGGCAGAAGAACAGCCGCCGATTGAATCCGCTCCAGTCGCAGCCATCGAGACGGAAACGGAAACCGAAACGAAATCGGAAGAACAGCAGCCGCCATCGGTCGCCGTTGAAACCGCCGATGAAATTCCGCAGACGGAAGAAGAAAAGGAACCGACGCCCGCCGAACTGGAAGACGCCCTTCCGGAAAACAGACCGCCTGTCAAGCTGAAACATCCTGCCAAGCTCCACCTTTCCTTCATGCAATTCGGTGATGGCATCCGCGTCAAATATTCCAATTCCCGCAAAACCAAATACTACATCTCCGCAGTGGACATCTACCGCTCGTTCGTCGGGGCAAACGTCGCCGTCAGCAATTCCTACAACCCGCTGTCCATCAGCCGGGCCGCAGGACGGACGTTTGAAGACAGAGTCCGCGTCCTGAAAAACAAAATCCAGAAGCTGGTTGACGAATACTGGCCCGGCGTGAAGGTCGAGTCCGTCACCCGCTACGGCAAGGACGGAACGGCATACGTCGCATAATTCAAAATAAATCGTAACCAGTTAAGCGAGAGGCGGTTAATCATGAAAATGAAAAAATCGGCCGCCTTTTCGCTTGAAAAACAACTAATAAAAATTAGCTTAAAATAAAAAGCCATTATAAGCAAAAAGGAGCTAGTAAAATAATGAGCAAACAAGAGTTTCACTTCTGGTGCTGGCAGAACAGCGGCGTCCCCGTCAGCGTGATAGCCGAAAATCCGGAGGACGCAAAACACAAGATTCAACGGATGTTCGCGGACGGCAAGCTGAAAGCCGATTTCAACGACTGCGAAGGCCCCGGTTTCGCACAGGGCTTCTACATCGTTTCGTCCAACCCGCCGCCAAAACGGCAGTTCGCCGTGAAAGTCCAAGTCACTGGAGTCAATACATTTATCGTTGACGCCGACGATGAGGACGAGGCCCGCCAGATAATCGAGAACGACATCAAGCAGGGCAGCATCGACGAATCCAGCCTGACGCAATATGGCGACATCACCATCGAATCATGCGTGAAAATAACGGAAAAAGAAAACAAGGAGCATGAACCATGAATCTTTCACAAGACTGCTTTAACGTTGACTATCTCAACGCTTTTGTTGACGAATACCTAAAAGATTGCACGGACGTGCATGCCGCCGAGCATATCATGGCCGCCGTCAAAACCATTGCCAATGAAATGGACACATTCCCCGGCGATGAGTGGCACGGCATAACGCTGGAGGACGGCACGCAGCTTGACGCCAATTTTGCCACCTACGACGGAGACGGCGACGAAATCGACGATACGGAATACATCGACCGATGCGTTTCTGTTAACAAACGTTACCAGTTGCGCCACGGAATGACCGTGGCGGGGGCATCTCCCATTGCATGGGTTTGACCCATGCACTTGCGAATGCGCTTGGTTCTCGCGCTGTTTTCGCGTTCGCTCCCGGCGTTTTACCCGTTCCAAGCGGGGCTTGCCTCTCTGGACGGAACCGTCAACACCGGAGTGGTACGGAAGCCCAATTGCTTCCATGGAATTACTATACAGCAACAAAAGAAAAAAACAATATAAGACATGAAAAAACCAGTTTACAGATTCATCTAGGAGGATTTGACAATGGCACAAGATTTCGCACGAAAGGAATACATTCAGCAGTTCATGACCGAGTTCGCGTTGAAGCCTCAAATTGCGTCGTGCTACTGGGAGAAGATTGCCGAGGCCATCATTGACGACGTCGTGAAAGATGTCAATGAATGCGCCGACCCTCAAGACTGGGACGAAGACGATGTCCGTCTTGCTGTCGGCAGGGTTATTTTAGAACGTCTTGACATTGAACAATAAACACAAAAGGAGGCTACAATGGACATGGATTTAATGAAACAAGTTTCCAATTTAGCAAACGGAAATGATTTGATTGGTCTATGGGATGCATTCATCACGGTCGAGCCGGATATTAAAAAATTGTGTACCGATAAGACACTTGCCAAGACTCTAACCATTCTAGATAACACGGTCGAGAACATCGGCAAGCTGTGTGGCGGCGACTACAAGAAGTTCCTTGAGGAAATCATGGGCGACTATGAGTATTACGGTCATTGCAACTGGAGCCATGGCGAAGACTGGGTCATTTATGATTCAAGTTCCGGCATTGGAAAATATGTATCATTCCAATGCGCCAATACGATGATTCAATACATTCTTGAAAACGTCCATTGGGAAGATTATGGCACGGATGAAGATAAGATTTTGAAACGGTTTATTGAATATATTGAAAAGGAGCATTAATCCATGAACAAGCAGGAAGCCATCAGCTACATCAACAACAAGTGCAACGAAACAAACGGAATAGCCGTGTTCGACTTGGAACATGTCATGTCCCGCGAAAACGCCGCAAGCCTCGGCATCTTCAAAAACGAAGACATGCTGCAAATCCTGTATGACACGGCGGACTGCATCATGTCCAATTCGCCAATCCTCAACAAGATGGACGACCTTCTCAAAAGCAAGATTGACGAGGCCATCGCGTCCATGGTTCCCAATCTCAACGACGACCAGACCGTCGCCGCATGGAACCGATTCATCCGTGAGGACGAGACCGCAGACCGCATCCGAAGATATGTCGGCAACGACTACATGCAGATTCAGGAAAACACGCTCGACGCCATTTCCAAGGCATGGGGCGGCGATTTGAAACGGTTCGCGCAGAACGTCAAAGACACTGCGGCGTACAAAGGCACTCCGTTCTATTCCCTGACCGACAGATGGTTCATTCTCGACGATGACGGCTCCGGCTACGATACATTCGCTGTATCGGAGAACACCGCCGACCATCTGATTTGCTACATCATCGAGAACATCCATTGGGACAACGATGAAAATCCCGAAGTTCCCGATTTGCAGGAACGGTTCGACAAGTGGTGCATCGAAAACAAGCAGTCGTTGACAAAATAGGCATACATAAAAAAAGGATGACTAACCATGAACCACGCATCAGCAATCACATTCATCAAAGACCACAAGGATACGCCGCGATTCGCCATTCTTCCCATCGACGAGAAGACGTTCCCGCAACTGAAAATGATTCGCAAGTTCGGCAAGGACAATACCTATGAACTGGTGCTTCGACATCTGTACGAGATGTTCCAGATTGACGGATTCAACAAAACGACAAATCCCGATGACGGAGACGCCATTGCCGATTCTGTTGCACAAGAAGCGGCCAAGTTCTTGAACGGTGCTATTTATCGCTTTCTTCCGAAGTTCACCGAAGACGAGGAAATCACGGCGTGGAACCTGTTCGTGAACGAATCGGAGTTCATGGAAAAGCTATGCGAAGACCGTGGGCTGACTTATAAATGGACAGTTTATTTACTGACCATTTATGAAAACACTTATGACAACCTAATGACTAGGTTCAAAAGTGAACTGGAGCCATTGTTCAGCTGTGCAATGGATGAATTCGTCAGGCAGAATATTGGACGGGATTCGGAATACTTCTTCGGCGACAAGTGGTTCGTCTGCATCCAGGAGAAGGCCTATTCGGAGAACACGCCGACCGACATGGTCAACACATTGTTGACCAAGTTCTTCGAAGACAATGAACTCCGTGATAAAATCTTCAACGCATGGCAGAACTGGATGTACGAACACCATGGCTACATCACGGGAAGGACGAACAGCAAATGAACTTCCGATGCCGCCATAGGATAGACGAGTTCACGTCTGTCGAAGTGTACCGCAACGACAAGGCGGAGCATAACGAACGGTACGCATGCCTGTTCTCCGGAAAGTATTACACCCACTATGACGAAAATACGGGCGAACGCCGTTCGCTCTGCATACTTTGCGACCCCGCCGGAGAAACCTACCGATGGAAGGACGAAAAGCGTGGCAGGCATCTTGGAGTCAAGATGCACTGGTTCCAGATACCGGAAGGCGTGAAGGAACTCGTCTATTACGAATATCGAAGAAACATACCGTGTTACGGCAAGGGCTGGTAACAGTTTACGGATTTCATATTAAAAACAAATAATCGTTGACATTTATGAACCAAGAATTGACACAACATAAAGAAACCGAAAAGGCCTTGCAGCCGTTCTGGAACGAGCGATGCAGGGAACTTTCGGAACACTTGTGGTCGCCCACCGCGATAGGCTGTGCCGATTCGGGTTTGACCTTGCCAAATGGGTGGTCGAACGCAACGGCGGAAAAATCGTGGTTCTCGACGACGTTCAGTCATCACCAGAACGAGAGCTTGTCGCAGACCTCGTTTCCATCGTTCAAATTCTCTATTCAAAATGAGCTTGCACCGCTCAAGACACGGAAAATCCGGATTTACCCCACGGCGGAGCAGAGGGTAATCATGCGGCGGATGATGGGGACGGCACGATATGTGTATAATCAGACCGTTGAATATCTCAAACAGGATGGAACGAAAGCGAACTGGATGGGCATCAAGGGCGGAATTCTCAATTCCTTGCCGGAATGGGCGAAGGAGATTCCGTACCAAGTAAAATCCGTGGCCATCCGAGATGCATGTGCAGCCGTGAAGAACGCCAAGATGAAATGCAAGAAGACTGGCAAATTCAATGATGTATCATTTAGGTCGCGGAAAGCACCGAAACAGTCGCTATTCGTCAACATGACGACCATCAACGACCATTCGATTTTTCCAAAATTATTAGGCGATATGAAATTCACGGAACAAGTACCAAAGGAGATTAAACATGATTGCAGACTCGTCCTAGAGGACAACTACAGGTGGTATGTCGTGATACCAGTCGAATGCGAGACGGCCGAAGCACCGAGAACCAAGGACAAGGCCATATCCATCGACCCCGGCGTCAGGACGTTCCTTACAGGCTACTGCGAAAAGGGGATTATCGAAATCGGGAAAGGCGCACAGACGCGGGTCATCGCTTTGTGCTTCCAGCTTGATAAAATGCAACGGAAGATGACAAAGGTGAATGCGAAGCGGCGGCAGAACATCAAGAGGGCGTGGAGACGGCTCAAGTTCAGGCTCGAATGCCTCAAGACGGAGCTTCTCTGGAAATCCGCGACGTTCCTCGCCAAGAACTTCGACACCATCGTCATCCCGCCGTTCTGTGCGACGGACATGGCAAAGAAAGCCAAAAGACGGATAACGTCAAAGACAATCCGGGCCATGATGTCGCTTGCTCATTCGCGATTTCGTGAAATCCTTGACTGGCAGTGCCGGAAGTACGGAAGCCACATGCTTCTCATATCAGAGGAGTACACGAGCAAGACATGTCCTTCGTGCGGACGGTTGCACGAGACGTTGGGCGGCCGCAATGTATTCAGATGCCCCTCATGCGGGTATCAAGCACCACGCGACGCCAACGGTGCCTTCAATATCATGTTGAAGGCAATGACAGATTCGTCCGCTCTGCAAAAGCAGGGCGCAACTGTTAATTTTTGTTAGCAGAAAGGAATCGGCTGAAACGGTTTCAGTCCTTAAAGCCATAAGTCAAACCAAGAGAGCAAAAAACAAAAAGAAGAAAGAAAAGGAGAAATCTGAAAATGGAAGAGCATGTCCAGAAAACTCTCACGAATGAAATGAGCCGCCAGTCCTCCCGCCGTGGCGGAAAGTTCGGAGTGGGCAGGCAGCCCATGTCCGTTGACATCGACATCCCCGTCATCATCTGCGGAATGATTGAAGGCGAGCCAATCGCGGAGGGCGTCAAGCTCCTGTGGACGCACTTCGGCATCGTCTATACCTGCGACATCTACGACGTCGATGGAATCTGCATCGCGGGGCCTACTGGCGACCGCCGATTCTGGCAGGAGGAAGAGGCCAAGGAATTCGACATCGTGTTCGACAACTTCGAGAAACGGCCCGAATGCGACATGGATTCGCCGGAATTCCTCGTCGCCGCCGACTGCCATATCCAGAACCAGGAGCTGCTTGCCGCCATGGCCTCCGCGAAGGAGCTTAAACGGCTCCACAAGGGCCACAACAGCGGCACGACGGTCATGACCATGCGTGAGACCTACCGCGACCCGAATCTTCCCGCAAACAAAGAGGAAACGCCGGAAGGGGGCGGCCGAAAGTAATATTATGTATTCAGTCAACCACAACAGCAACGAACACCAGAAATGGATGGCCGTCAAGGCGAATTCCATCAAGTTTGAACGGAGACTGAAGGAGACGTTCCGCTACCGCCACATCTCCACTCGGTTCTTCAACTACATCCGCTCCCAGTTGGCACCGACGCCAATCGCCGGATGATGAATTAAAAAGATTTGCCCCATGAGGGGGCGTCGTCGTCACAGGTCAAGACTAAACAGTAAACAGGTAAACAAAAAACATTCAAATGGCTTTGACTGGTTCGCACGACTTCTAGGGATGGAAGGAAAAAAGTGACGTCGCGCCCCCTTGTGGGACATTTCATCAATTCCCCGAATGTACCACAAACAAACAAAAGATAGAGCAATTTTTATCGAAAAGGAGGAATGTTTCAACCATGTCGGAAACGTCGCAATTCAGACCTAAACCGATGTCGGACGTTCAATTCGGCCTGCCGAAAATTCCAAAGCTGGTCAAGCAGGTGAGAATCTATTCGCCGTCCGCCGCAGTCGTATTCAAACAGTTGGGCTTCAATGTGAAGATGCAGAACGAGAACTGTTTCGTCGTAAGCTACGAGCCAGTATCTTAATGCAAACAAAATCTTTTTGATTCGCTTGCTTTTCCGCAAACGGATGGCATATTAATTGCAACGGCATAAAACTCGGAAAGAAAAGGATTTAAACACAAAGAAAGGAGGATTTCGCCGCCATGATGGAGGAACAACGACAAGAGGAAGGCCGCAGGCTTCTGGATGCGTACAAACGGCATCTTGAAGGCTACATGCGGCCGCAGAGCGTGAAGACCTATTCGCACACCGTCGAGAAATTCATGGAGTTCGTCGGATGGGATGTGAAGGAATTCACCGCCAGAAACGCCGACGATTTCATCGGACGCTATTTGGACGGCGTCAACGCAAACGGCACCACAGTTTCCGCCGCATCCCGTAACCGCAGAATCGCCGCCCTGCATTCCTTCGGCGAATGGCTTATCAAGCCGATGGAAATCATCGAAAGAAATCCAATGGACGACATCAAACGGGCGAGGGTGCCTGTCAGGCTGCCGAAGTTCCTCTCCGAAAAGGAACTAGACAGGCTTCTGAATTCCCAAGATACCACTACTCCAAAAGGCGTAAGAGACCGTGCGCTGCTGGAATTCTTCGCCTGCACGGGATGCCGTGTCTCGGAGGTTGCAGGCCTGACATGGGATATGATTGACATTAAGTCACGGACAGTCCGAATAATCGGAAAAGGCAATAAGGAAAGGCTTGTCTATCTCGCCGACGACTGCGTGGACTGGTTAAGGAAGTACCGCGATGAAGTGTGGGCCAGATGGAAGGACGAGCTGATTAAGCACAGGACGGAAAAAGGCGACGATGCCGATGACATCGCAATCACCGACCGTGTTTTCGTGAACTCCTGCATGACCCCGTGCGACAAGGTGATGCTCTATCGGCTGGTATCCCATGCTGGACACACTGCCCACATCAAGCAGAAGGTCTATCCGCATCTTTTAAGGCACTCGTTCGGCACGAAGATGGTCAGGAACGGTGCGAATATCGTTGCGATAAAAGAACTTATGGGGCATGCGTCAATCGCTACGACGCAAATTTACACCGCCGTCACCGAATCCGACAAAAAAGACGCCGTGATGGCTGTTTTCAACCGCAAAAACCAAGAGGATGGCGACAACAATGGATAAGGAAACATACGAGGATTTGATGTGGGGCGAAAGTTTCCACTGGCTTGTGATGAAGAAAATGCGGGAGACGGGAATGAGCCATCCCGACGCACGGCAGGCATGCCTTGACGAGCTGGTCGAATTGAAGAAGAAACGCGACGCGGAGAACAAGGCCAGACAGGCGGAAAAGGGCGATGAAAAGCATCCAGTCCGCAAATGCACCGAAGAAGAAATGAAGGCACTCAACGCACGGATGCGAGAGGAATATCCGGCTTGGGAATGCGACGAATGGGTGCTTTGGCGGAAGCTGGATTATAAGGATTACGCCTGGTACACCGTTCTTGACAAGAACGGCCAGCCGGGCGAAGACAACCTCGTCGGCGACTACGGCTTCTGGAACTACTACCCTTCGCCATCCGCAGCGGAAGAATACTGCATGATGTTCACTGGGAGGTAAGTAAGCATGTACCGCAAAATCCATACTCTGATGCAGCAGTTGGAATCCAAGACAGTGGACATTGAGAAGGCCAGGCTTCTGCTGAACAGCATCATGGAGCAGACAGACGCTTCCGGCAACTCCGACGCTTTCGTCATGGCCTACAACGCATGGAGCCTCATGCCAGAATACCATGAGAAAATCAACCCGATAAGGGAGAATCTGGAACTGCTCATGTGGTCGCTCGCCGAAAAGGACATCGAGAAAATCGAGCGGCTGCTCACACAGCAGAAAGGTCTGGATTTCGACAAAATCGAAGAATACCGAGACGCCGGAATTCTCACGGAGCATTTCACAGTCTGCGGGAACCTGTTCTGCCTTCTGAAACGGGAAAAGCGAATCCTAGACGGGCCGAAAAGGCTTATCCAGTTGGCGGCGTTCCTGAAAGACGGGAAAGTCGGCATGCTTTCGATGAACCCCAATAACACTCTTGCGGAGGCGATGACCGCCATCGACATGCTGCTGATGGCGAAAAAAGAATGACAACAAGGAGGTGATAAACATGGCAATGAGTCTGAAAGATTTAGTCAAGATGATAGACGACAAGATAAAAAGCCATCAATGGGAAATAGACAAAATCAGCGATGATTTCGCTGTCCCCATGATGACAATCGAGGAAATGTCGGAGGAATGCAGACAGTTTGGCGAAATTGACGAGAACGACATCAGAAACATCAATGTAACTTTCTGGGAATCAGGAATTACAGCCGACAATGAAAGTTTCGTCGAATCAATGGTGGCGCATTGCCTGTTCGCAAAATGCAAGACAGATGCAGAGCGCAAGTCCACTCTTGACTGGCTCACGGATTTGCAGAACAATGTATGCCTTCCCATTGTCAAAAAGCTGAACAGATGGCAGCACGCGAAGAAGAAAATAGACAGAAATTCCCTTTATGGCGAGTTCACAAAGTTCGACCTAATCCAACGTTACGGATTCCTGTACGACAGCGATGCAGAAGCAAATCAGGACGCCAATGACAAGTCCGCGACATGCCCGCTGTTAATTGGTTTCATAAACTCCGGATGGCAGAACTTCCTTGCCGTAGAAGACAAGAAGACTGGAAAGATAACAGTCTCCAAACGGCTCGATGAAGATTTCTTGGACGAATGCGACATGTTTCTGTCAGCCGTCCAAGGACAATTTGAATCAGTCTATGAGCAGGAAAAGAAATTGGCTGAATATCGTCTTGACGATGGCCTGAATATTCTGCGGAACGGTCATGAACATGGCAAAAACACAATGTGCCTTTGCCAATATCAGGACAAAAATGAAAAATATATTGAGAATCTTGCGGCGGCCTTGTTTGACGAAGAAACATTCCCACAGACAGTTTATGATTTTCAATCAGTTCATACGGATTTCTTGAAAATCGTCTCAAATGCACTGGAAATCATTGAAAATCTTGATTCAACGCAACATGACCTCGCCCGTGAGCTATATAAAAACACTCTTGAAAACATGCGGCAGATGGCCGATTTTGAATGTCACATCACACATCAGCAGTATATCAAAGACCCGATAACGAAGCAGTTTGTAAAACCACGGTTCGATTGCTCATATCTTGGATATTGCGGCATACTGGCCGATATTTTGCGGACATTGGAAGGCTGTTACGATGAGATTATCATGCGAATGCCATGCGGATTTTACAAGCCTGCTGGTTTTCGACATCCATTGACAGATGGACTTAACGCACTTGCATTGATAGACAAATATTGCAACATGCAACAGGAAACAGAGAATCAAATGGTTCTTGACATGGCTGTTAAGTAGTCTCTATTTTGTGGTACAAATCGCGTAATTTCAAATGTACCACAATTTTTCTTTTGCGGATAGTTTCAAAATATCCAGTTAGCATTCTCCGTCCAAAGGCTTGATTCTGCTCCAATCTGCTTGAATGATGAAAAACGGCCGAATTCGCTCCAATTTTCCCAT
>Ga0256407_10009357_pt1 | contig 14050 bp, 15 predicted proteins | sample RumenRJG_04DNA_FD_193489 | JGI IMG/M metagenome (GOLD analysis project Ga0256407, IMG submission 193489) | Bovine rumen microbial communities from Lethbridge, Alberta, Canada - RJG_04 | ecosystem: Host-associated > Mammals > Digestive system > Stomach > Rumen | place: Canada: Alberta... | reverse complement strand
TAGGAAGCCGGTATGATTGTTACATATAAGGGGAAGAAAAATTTCTTTTAGGTACTTGCTTTCCTAAAACTGATGTGATACAATGATTTAATCCAGAAAAGGAGTAAAAAATATGCGGCAAGGTATACAAGCTGCTTTGTAGAGCCTTTTGAAAGTGTGAAGGCTTTCTGATTGCTGTCATAATCCGTGGACTGGTACGATCCCGTATAGATACCGCACATTACGGAGTCGACGAGCATAGCACTCGTATCGATGGATATCGCTTTTGTCGTTGCCTTTATTCCGGCTTTTGCTGTAACAGTAAATTTACTTCCCGTCTGGGATACAGAATAATCAAGATATACCTGTTCTCCGTATCCGTCACCTGTGTATGTGTTTCCGTATACTGTTGCCATTTATATCATCCTCCTTAGCGACAGGTGGCCATTTGATCTCATGACCCACCCGACTTTTCCGACACGTTCTCTGGTTGCTGCATTCGTTGTCTGCATGAATAAATTCGTCGCAACAATGTCCGTGCTATAAAGACGTTCTCCGCTCAAGTAGGCTACTTCGTTTCCATTGTTGTTAAGGGCGAGCCTTGATCCCGTGATCGTTACGTTATTTTTGCCTTTCTCGCCAATATATGCTTCATCAACACCAAAGGATGATACGACCACCTCACGGCTCGTATCTACGATGTTCATCCCGATCGAAGTAATATCATTTCGATATCCACTATCAGCGCCAAGGATATGGGAGCCGTTTGCATCATGCCAAAACCACTCCTTCTGCTCGTCTATATCACCCTGTGCCGCCTCTGCCGCAGCCTGTGCAACCGATGCTGCAACACCTGCTACTCTGGCGGATTCTGTTGCTGTGATCGCCTGCGTTTTTGCCTCGCCTGCATATGTGGTGGCGTTTGCGGCCTGCGCCTTCGCATTCGTCGCCGCCTCATTTGCTGTCTTAGCCGATGCAATTGCGCTTTCTGCAGCGGATGCTGCCGACATTGCATGCTCCGTCGCGAGAAGTGCCTGCGTATCATCAGTGGGCGGAGCTGAAACATTCCCCATAAGCCATGCAGATCCGCCCGATATCCGAACTTGCACGATATCTCCCTCTTTGGCATTGATCGTTCTTTTGATCGGTGTCTCATCGACTCCGCCCGGAATATGTACCCATACGGTCTGGCCTTCCACCCTTGTAACAGTGGCCTGCGTATCATAGGGCTTGGTCTCTCTATTTCCCGATGACTTTATGACATCGACAAATTCTTTTTTTATACTCATACTGCCTCCACTTCCTCTGTTGTTTTCGCGTTATACCCAAGTTCGACGTTCTGGCTTTTGATCCTGAACAGTCCGTCTAAGCCCTGCACCGGGTAATGGAGCCTGATCAAATCTCCAACCAGCACGTCCGGATGAAAACGCCTGTCATATTCTGCTGTAAGCTTGATTTGCTGAAGCTCCCTAAGTCTTCTGACAGCATATTCACTGATGGATTCTCCCGTATTAAAAGTGCAGGAGGTTTCTTCAGACCAAACTTCTCGGCCTCGTCTTATAGTCGATAGTGGACTATCTGGTGAATCGTCTCGGGCGACAGCAGACAGTTCTTCATGCACAGCCCTGAACACATTCGGACAAGAATACCAATCATATTTGACGGTGATCGTCGGTTCGAGGACATCTTGTTCTATAGGATCAAATCCTGTGGTATCGACTGAGGCTTTTTCACATAGTTCTATTGTTCCATCACCATATATTCGTATACGCCAGTCGATAGCTGCGAGCACCTTCTCTGTCATAGAAAGATGAGTTTCACCATCCTCTGCGATAATGGATGACTGAAGCGATGGAGAAGTACTATTTGTAATAACAGGTGCCGGACAGCAGGAGAGAAGTTCACGTATCACTGTTGAACCGTCAGTACCTGCTGGGACGTAATATCCTCGGTCAAGGAGTACATCTTCGGCAGCCTTTAATACGGAGTAACATTCCAGCGTATTCTTCTCGAAACATCCGTCCATGTCCCTCGATGGACTTGTGGCAAGGCCAGTAAAAAGCGGCTCATGAGAAGCCGCTCCATTCTGACGCGCATCAAGGTAGACGCGTATATATTGCTCTTTTCCGAGATCGTATGCCTTGCACTCGATATCGGCAGACTCTCTCAGGCCGTCTTCCGATCTGCTGATACTGCCTCCTGTGATCTCTATCCTTTCTTTTTCCCTCCAGCTTACCGGATCGATAATGTATGCATAATAGCTCGCGCTATATCCATTGTTCCATTTCATTGTGTCAGACCTCCTCACTTATCCATTCGGCGTAGGTAAGGCCGTCCAGTTCCTCCGGATCAACGCGTGTGACCGACAGGCTATATTCAGCGCGGATTGTGCTCGCGTCATAGCGTCTGTCCTCGCTGACCTGAATGTCGCACTTGAAGCTTGATCCATCGACCGTTCGGATGTGACAGATGCCCGGATATGCTGCAAGGCGTCTGAACTTCCGCATCGTGTCCTGATCCTTTATGGTTACCGTTGAGCCCTTTAAGGATGCAGTCCTGCCGATGGCTTTGTTCCAGTCGCCGGTAACGGAGCCGCCCAGATACCTTGTTTCTTTGAAGTCCTTCTCCCATGAATTGGAGTGGGTAACATCATAGTAAAACTCGATCTGCTCACCCTCGAAGTCGATCAGGGAATAGATGATATTCAAAGCGTCGCCGTCTTCTGCTGTGATATCCAGCCAAGCGATCTCATTATCCGCTGTGATGTAATCGCCATCAGCGGTACGGTAGACGATCCGATGGCCACCAAACTCACCAATGGCAGGATAAGGGTCAACGTAGGTCACTCCAAAGGCTCCACCGGATACAATAAGCTCCGGCCTGTCAGCTGATAGCCTGTAGATATCACAGGTATCTCCCTCCACAAAGCCTTCTGGAGCTATTGGTGTGATGAAAGCAACCGTACCGGATATGGTCGCGGTGCCTTCTGGGATCACAGCCTGATGCGACCAATGCACCTCAAAGTCAATGCTTGCCGTGCTGCTTTGTCCGAGGCTGTCCTGTACGGTTGCTACCAGCCGATACTGCGCACCGTCATCGAGGCTTCCGATCAGATCTTCCCGGCCTATGCTGATAGGAGCTTCTCCTGTCTGTGAGAAGAGCAGGATCGTTTCTCCTGTAAAGCCATTAAAGTCCTGTTCATCTGGCCTATCCATGTGATAATCCTCAGCCCGTTCAATGACAAGGGTGGTCGTACCACCCGTGCCTGCGCCCGTAATAGTAGCTGTGAGCGGCAGCGCTGTAAGAGCCATCACTGTTCTGGAATTATCATCAACGATGATTTCCTGTCCCACGAGGCTTGTGCTTTCGATAACAGCAGTCAGCTCTTCCGCGATGATTACCGGTACCGGATCAGACCATTCGTCGGAAACACGACCGGAGCCAGATACGACTCTGACACACAGATAGTGAGTCTCGCCGGAAGTCCAACCGAGCTTTTCTGCATATAGGGTGATATGCTGTGCAGTCTGGGTGCTGGCGATGATATCGCCATACTGGACGCCTTCGCCTGTGATCGTTGCTTCACAGATTTCAGCATAAGCCTGCCCGGTTCCATCACCGGATACATATGACCAGAAAGCGGAGAGGCTTCCATCGGCAGTGATTACACTTTTGGACAGTGTCAGGGTAGGTACGCTCGGAGCCGACGACAGGTCGATCATGGCCAGTGCAGACCACGCACCGTATACACCATTATCTCCATAGCCCTTGACAAGCCGTACCCTGAAGTACCATCGTTTGCCGGTTTCGAGGCCAGATACATTCCATTCACCTGCATGGGTGTTATTGATCGTATAGGTTTCCGGCTCGGAGGTGCTTTCCCATGCGTCCTCATGGTCAGCCCATGAGATGACTGCGCTTTGTGCTTCACGCCATGTCCAGTCCCATACCACCTTAACGGTGCCGCTGATCGCTGTCGCATTCACAGATACGTTCCCGGGAGCATGCGGAACCTGACCGCCTTGCCAGATGGGAGCATCTGATTTCATGCGCGGTGTGACCGTATAGGCGTCAACACCATCAGCTCTTGTAACACTGGTGTAGCTTCCGACACAGGCATAGACACCAAACTCGTAAGAGTCCTCAGAAGACCAGTCCGGACACTGCACAGCGACCTGCGTCTGCCCGGCAGGGATGATGCCGACCGTGGCAGCCTTATCCGGTTCAGAGCCAGTTCTGAAGAGCACCACAAGAAACGATTCCGGAACATCCGAGAGGTTGTTTGCGGTGACCGTTGCCCGGAAGGTGGTGTCATCCGTCTGTATATCCGTGATCTCCGGATCTTTTAGGGAGCCTGCGCTGGCAAGCACCCAGCCGGAATAGGTTGTCTGGTACAGGTGGGTGGAGCTTACCCGTACAAAGAGACATTCATCCTTCGCAAGATTCTGGCTGATAAAGGAGGATGCCGCGCCGCCTGCACCGGACATGGTTCCGATCATCCCGTCAGCCGTGCCGTTGTAGGTAAGACCCTCCTCGGGTACCTTGATGGCATATTCGGCTGTTGTCGAATCGACCGGGTAGGCGTTGTTCTTTGTCTGTGACCATGTGACCTTCACCTGCATGCCGCCAGCCTGATTGGTGACGTTTGCTTTGACGTTCGAAGCGGCATAAGGCGCGGAGTAAACACGGTAGGAGTAGCGCCATTCGCTGACTCCGGCAGCACCACGCGAACGCACCCGGAACCATCTGGTATGGGAGCCGGATGCGATGGTAGATGCTGTTTCCGTATAAGTCCTGCTCCCGGAAGCACCGCCAGTGCCGGAAGTCCAGCCCTTATCGCCGCCATAGTCATAGTTTTCGACCAGCTTTGTTTGTAACTCAACGTCCGTGAATACCTTGTGGGTATTGGACGTATCGACACTCCAGCTGAAGGTACACTGGTTATAATTGCTCTCGCTTGGAGATGCGGACAGGCTGGGCTTTGCCGGGACTTCAATAGAGAACGCCTGACTTACCCAGTCCGACCATTTTTCTTTATTGGATACACCCCTTACCCTGAACTTGAATTCCGTGATCTTCGGCTTGCCGGAGTAGGGGAAGTAGTTTGACAGCGAAAGGGAGACCGACTTACTGGTCACCGCTTTGCCGATGTTTACAGCAGTTGTCCATTTATCAGACTTTCCAGCACGGTTGACCAGATAGGAAAACTGCTGCTTATCACTGTATGATTCACCTTTCTTCCAAGAGCAGGCGAACTTCATACCGTTCCTTGCTATAGATAGGCCTTTCGGCTTTTTACTTGTTTTCTTTCCCATATCACACCGTCCTCATTTCCAGTCTTATTTGTTTTACGAACTTGCGAGCCCATTCCTCCGGATTCTCAGCGCCGGAAACCTCCACGTTGATATTCACATCACCGGAGCGACCGGTCTTTCCAGCGGAGAGCAGGGCGTTTGCAATTTCATCACCGACACCGGATACAGCCGATGTGATCATATTCATCAGCGAGTCTGTGCCGACCACTGTTTCCGATCCAGCCTCACCGCCGCCAAGCAGCGATCCGTTTTTCATACCGAAGATCGTCGGGCTGTTCAGGATCATTCCTTTTTCCATCGCCTTGGCGTACCAGCTGACAGAAAAGTGCGGAAGCGATCCCTTGCCGCCGATACCGAACGGTGCCTTACCACCGGATACACTGATATGCGGCAGCTTCAGGTTGCTGAAGATCCTGCAGACAGAAAGAGGGAAGAAGCCTTTGATCTTACTGATGATTCCGCTGATCGTAGACTTTGCGGAATTGATCGGTGAGATCATGGCATTCTTGATATTTGACCATGCGGAGCTCGCTGTGCTCTTTATGCTGCTCCACGCAGATGAAAGCGTGGATTTGATTGCCTGCACAGGCGAGGTTACGGCAGTCTTGATGCTGTTCCAGATAGAGCTGGCCGTGGATTTGATGCTTCTCCATACAGAAGAAGCGGTGCTCTTGATCCCGTTCCAGAGGGACGAGAGGCCGCTTTTCACTGCCCGGATCGGCGTCAGTATTGCAGTCTTTATTCCATTGAACACTTTAGCTGCCAGTGACTTGAGTCCGTTCCAAAGGCCTGATGTGAAGCTCTTGATCCCATTCCAGATCTTCTTCCAGTTGGTGCCAAACCAGCTCAGCACGGTATTCGTCACATTCTTTATCGTATTCAGGGCTGCAGAGAGAACGCTCTTAATCCCAGTCCATACGGCGGAGAAGATTCGTTTCACTCCCTGCCATACCTTCTTCCAGTCGCCGGTGAAGATGCCGATAAAGATATCGAGCACGCCGATGATCACATCCAGCACCGTTTTCAGAACGGCAGCGATGATCTTGAATGCTCCTTCAAAAATCGGAGCGAGGATCTGGCAGAAGCCCTCCCAGATCTTTTTCATGGTAGCGGCAATCTTTCCAAAGTCGATACCAAGGCTGTCAAACCGCGACTTGACCTCAGTGACAAACTTCCCGATGGTGTTCTTGATCCCGTTCCAGATCTTGATCATGGAGTTTCGGAACTTCTCGTTAGTACGCCAAAGATGAATAAAGGCAGCCACGAGGACTGCCACAATCGCGATCACAATGCCAATAGGGGATGTCAGGAAGCCGATCGCCTTAGACAGGATGCTCGTCATGCCTCCGGCCTTGCTGACCGCTCCGGACAGCTTGGATAAGGCACCGCCGAACTTGGCAAAGCCCTGTATGGCGATTCCTACTTTCGATATCACTGTTCCAATGATTATCAGCATCGGTGCAAGGGCAGCGATAAAGCCGCCAACGATAAGGATCGCCCGGCGCTGTCCTTCGCTCATGTTATTGAGCTTATCGACAAAGCCCTGTATCGCGGACACGACTCTCCGGATCATCGGCATCAGTGCATCACCGAAGGAGATAGCGAGCTCCTGCAACTGGCTCTTTAAGATCGTGATCTGTCCCATGAGGTTGTCCTGCATGGTTTCGGCCATAGAAAGAGCCGTGCCATCACAGTTATCGATTGCACCGGTCAGCTTATCAAAGTCCTTGTCGGAGGCGTTGATAATGGCAAGCCAGCCTGCCATCGAGTTTTTACCGAAGATGGCCGATGCCGCAGCTGCCTGCTCGGATTCCGAAAGGCCGCCCATCTTGTCACGCAGGGAGATCATGGTCTCCCGGAGATTGATGGAGCCGTCCTCGTTCTCCACAAGGGAAATGTTGTATTTATCCATGAAGGATTGCATCTGCTTGGTAGGCTTGGCAAGGTTTGTAAGGCCAGTCCTAAGAGCCGTACCTGACTGTGATGCCTTGATACCGGCATTTGCCATCAGTCCCAGCGCGATGGATGTATCCTCAGCCGATATCCCGAGAGAGCCTGCAACCGGAGCTGCATATTTGAAGGACTCGCCGAGCATGGACACATTCGTATTCGCATTGGACGATGCTGCAGCAAGGACATCGGCAAAGTGGCCGGAGTCCTCCGCAGAAAGGCCGAATGCCGTCAGCGCATCTGTTACGATGTCCGATGTGGTCGCCAGATCCTCTCCGGATGCAGCGGCAAGGTTCATGATGCCCTCCACACCGGAAAGCATATCCTCGGTCTTCCAACCGGCCATCGCCATATAGTTCATGGCGTCAGCTGCTTCCGATGCAGAGAACTTGGTTTTGGCACCCATCTCACGGGCTTTTGCACGGAGCTTATCAAAGTCCTCGCCGGTCGCACCGGATACGGCAGCTACCTTGCTCATGGAACTGTCAAAGTCGGCAGCGGTCTTTACGGAGATTGCACCGAGCCCTGCGACAGCACCGGACACCGGCAGGAGTTTCTTACCGGCACCCGTGATGGAGTCACCAGCCTTTTGCATTTTAGATCCGACCTCCGCCATCTTATCCAGCTTGGATTCACAGGAGGCGGCTTCCTTTTCCAAACGCTTCAGCTCGTTCTCTGTCTCTACGATCTCGCGCTGCAGGGCATCATATTTATCCTGCCCGAGCTCGCCACGTTCCAGCTGCTCCTTTGCCTGCTTCTGGGCTTCCTTCAGTCCTTCCAGCTTTTCCTTGGTCGCACCGATGGAGTCCTTCAGCAGCTTCTGCTTCTGGGAGAGAAGGGTGGTGTTTTTTGGGTCGAGCTTTAAAAGCCTGTTCACATCGCGGAGGCTCGACTGCGTGGTACGTATGGAGTTGTTGACGCCTTTTAGCGCCTTGTCGAGACCAGTAGTATCGCCGCCAATCTCGACAGTAATGCCTTTGATTCTGTTTGCCACCGGTCTTCACCTCCTTAAAATCGATCGAAATCTTCCTGTGTAGCAAGCTGCCTGTATTTCACGCCATCGTTTGTTTTCTCTGTCCAGATATCCAGTACCAGACCTACGGTCAGAAGATCGAGGTCTGATACTGATATCCCAATTTCTACGCAGCGCAGAAGGAACAGTGGCGTGGTCATTTCCCGCTCACTTCTGCTAATCCTTTTTTTGCTTCAACATCCGTGATCAGGTTTTCACCCCAGAGCGTCAGGATCTCCGGGAGCACCTGATAGATGGAGAACATATCAAACTGATCCAGCCATTCGTCGATGGTTTTCGGAATGGACGGATCAGCATGAAAGGCCATGATGTAGGCGACGTTTTCGAAGATCTCCAGATCATCGATTTCCAGATCGTCATCATCCTTGGCCTTTTTGCTGTATGCCTTCTCCAGCTTGGTCAGGTCTTTGAAGATGTCTCTTTTGAACTTGATGCGGTAGAGGCGAGGGATGGTCGCTGAAGACCTAAACTTCACCTCTTTGCCGCAGATATCAATTGTTTTCTCAATCATTGTTCTCCTCCTGTGTTGCCGCAGCAGAGATATATACCGACTGGTACCAGTTGTCATAGGTCGCCTGATCGGTTCCATCACCGGTACGCGCTTTCACGAGGCCGTCAGCTCTCGGGTCGGCAGTGATGGAGAGCTTCTCCGTGCCCGGCTCGATGGTATCTTCCTTGGTTTCCGACTCGATGGACGGACGGGAAGAACTGCAGTTGTACAGCACGTGGCGGATCGCATTGACATCGCCGTCAAACTCGAAGAGCAGAGCGAACTTCACGCTTTCCGCGTTGGTGTTCTTCTCGACAAGTACGCCGTTAGAGTCCAGTTCCTCCTGCAGGATCTCTGTTCTGAACCATTCCGGTACCAGCGCCATCTCAAGGTCGCCGGAGTAGCCGTTGTTGGTCACAGAGCGGAAATATACAATACCGTCAGCATAGAACGGGCTGGTTTCACCCTCGGCATCCAGCGCGATGGAAACAGCGCCGGGGATCGCCTTCGGTGTACCGTAGGAAAAGGACTTCACACCATCTGTGACCGTCTCAGTCAGCTTGGCGGCATGAACGTTTTTCAGATTGTATTTGACTTTATTACCCATGTCTTAATCCTCCGTTTCGAATGAATAAAGAACCTCATATAGTTTCTCGGAGTCAATCCAGACCTCCGTTTTGTCATAAAAAATACCGTGCGCATCAAGCACGGTCTCGACGAGCGCCTCCACCTCCGGGTTCTTTTCGTCAGTGTAGAGCTCTATATGGACTTCCGTGATCCGGAAGTAAACCTTGCCATCCGCAGCGAAGTTGTCGCTTCCGGGCAGAAGGTAGGTGATGAATGGCGGATCTGGCGACTCACCCTCTGCGAAATGGTCATAGGCAGAAGGGATGTCGATCTCCGCCATCAGTTCTAACAGCTTATCCATGACGCAGACTCCTTATGATATTTTGTTCAAGCTCCTCGATGCCTTTCTGCTCTGCCGGTGCGATATGAGACCTGCCGGACACCCGGCCACCACCGCGCTTGGCGTGGCCAAACTCCAGAAGGTGCGCCAGCTGATACCGGTTCCGGGAATAGACCGTGACCTCAAAGGCATGGGAGTTCTGTTTGGTATTCTTCACCGACCAGCTCTTGGCATAGGCTCCGGTGCGGCTTGGAGCACCAGCCCGGATTTCATTGCGCACTGTGTTTCCGGTTTTTTGTACCGCAGCCTTCATTCCAAGCGTGGTGGTATTGGCATAATCCTCCAGTTCCTTCATGACCTCATCGGCCAGCTGTTCAACCTTGATCTTCTTCATGACCGGCTCGCTTTCTGGCAGATGAGCTTTACTGCCTTATGCTTGAAATTCATATGGTCGATACCGAGAATGTTGTATGCCTCATCCCGGAAGAAGACGCGGTAGCCGGTAGAGGTGAGAGCATCGATTGCCCGGCAGTGGCGCACGGTGAAGTCGATCTTGGAATCATCCACGATCCGGCCTGCATCTGTTTCTTCCTTCGGAGACTCGGAGCTTGCAGTCGCATAGCAGTTATAGTAGGGCACCCATGTGTTTTTGTGGTTGCCGTACTTATCTGTTACGACCTGATTCTTCTCGATGGTGATCCGGACGTTCAGTAATCCAATCTTCATCAGAAGGCCTCCTTCCGCATACCGAACAGAAGTGAGCGAAGCGTCATGGTAAGCTGGTGGTGGTCGGCTTCCTCCCGGTGTTCATACAGGTACCCGATGGAGTAGAGGATGGCGATCCGGGCTTCCCGAAAGTCGCTCTCAAAGACCTCCTCGTCGTTAATCCGCACGATGTCCATGCATAGCTTCTGCGCTGTAGTGATCAGGTGCTCGATCAGGGTATTCTCGTCATCATGATCCACCCGGAGATATTCCTTTGCCTCTGCAAGTGTTACCAGCATACGTTTCACCTCATTTCTGAAAGGGCGATGCCGCGAAGTGCAGCACCGCCCATGTTATGATCAGTTGCCAGAAGAAGTACCCTTCAGCTTCAGGAGCTGCACGGCCTCCGGAAGGATCAGCTTGCCGTCGACTCTTTCCTTTGCGACATATCCGATCATGCCGTTTCCAGCAAAGAGCTCCTTGAGTTCCTGAAAACTTCTGGTACCACGGTCGCCGATGTTGTAGTACTTGAAGTCGCCGAACGCGATGAACGGCTTACCGGCAGCTGCAACAGGTGCGAACGGGGAAGTGAGGCACTCATAGCCGAGCAGTCTGTCAGGCTCTCCGGCAACAAGGGCAGGCTGCCACATATACTGGCCGTTCTCGTCCTTGAGCTTTCTGATGGATGCGATGGTCTGATCGTTCAGGATGAACTTCGCGTTCTTACGATACGGACGCTTCAGGGCATACACCAGATTGATGATGTCGTCGGATTCGACCGTGTTCTTCGCAGTGATCGTAGTTGCCTGCGCACCGCCGTTGTCAGCAAAGATGCCCAGAGGCTTGCCGGAGCCGTCACCATTCAGGAAAGCATCCTCTTCGGCGTTGGCCAGAGCGATACCGAACTGGTTGATGATGTAGTTCTCCAGCTGGAAAGCGTTGTCGTAGAGCAGCTCCTCGGTGACCTTGATCGCTACGTGGAGCTTGTAGGCATCCAGCATGATCTGGTCGAAGGTCGCATCACCGAAGGTCAGTGCTTCGCCTTCCTCGATCCATGCCGCAGCAGGCTTGGTCGCTGCGATGTTGATCTTGTGCTGGCCGCTGGTTGTGATCGTGGTACCCAGCTTTCTCATGATGTTCTCTTCATTCAGGACATCGATGAGCCTGTGGTCGTATTCCTCCGGTACGAGGTAGCCGCCATTCTCGTCGATACCTTCCTGCAGAACATTGCTGATCTGACGGAAGTTGGTGCGCAGAGCCTGCAGCATGCCTTTTCTGTACTCATCAGAGGCACGACCGGTTTTCTTTTCCGGTTCATTGGCAGGCTGATAAGGTCTGCCCGTGATCGGGGAGTTGACCGGCTGGGAGAGCTCATGCTCCATCGCTTCCTGTCTCTGCATTCTGGAGATTTCACGGCTCATGTCCATGATTTCCTTCTCCATCTTGTCGTAGGTAGCGGAATCCTCATCGGAGAGGGTTCCTTTGTCTGTTCTGTGGGACTCAGCAAAATCGCGAGCCGCCGCCAGTGCCTGATTTCTTTTCTGCATCAGTTCTAAAATAGTCATGGTATAAATCCTCCTTCATTACATGAATTTTGAGATAGTGTCGAGTCGCTCGATGATGTCATCGACGGAGCGACCGGTTTCTTCGGGAACTTCCGGCTCCCTTTTCGGTATGTGATATTTGGCTTCCAGCTTGTTCACGAGGGCAGCGTTGACCGCCTTACGTGAGAACAGCAGCGCTTCAGCAGGGCTGGCCGCATCCTCCGGCGCATCTTCAGCACGCCTTAAGATGTCGTCCGCAAACCCAAGCTCCACAGCTTTGTTGGCGTCCATCCAAGTCTCTGCATCCATAAGGTGTGAGAGCTTGGCACGGGATAGGCCGGTCTTGATCTCATAGCTGTTGATGATCGACTCTTTGACTTCATCCAGCATGGCCATTGCTTTTTCCATTTCGGTGTGGTCACCGAAGGCAATGGTCGCCGGGTTGTGGATCATCATCATGGAGACCGGGGACATGAGCACCTTGGTGCCTGCCATCGCAATGACGGAGGCAGCAGAGGCTGCAATGCCGTCGATCTTCACAGTGACGCCGCCTTTGTAATCCATCAGCATGTTGTAGATCTGTGCTGCGGCCACGCAGTCACCGCCCGGAGAGTTGATCCAGACCGTGATGTCACCACTGCCGGAGTTTAATTCCTCCCTGAAAAGCTCCGGTGTGACATCATCGTCAAACCAGCTTTCTTCAGCGATGGTGCCATTCAGGAACAGCGTCCTTTCTGTCACCGGTTCCTGCGTTTCCTGATTCACTGCCGTTCTGTTTTTCCAGTTCCAGAACTTCTTCGTCTTCATTGGATTCTTCCTCCTTTCCAGCGGCAGACGAGGCCGCAAAAATACCCGCATCTTCGAGCTTGGTCATGTTTCCGTTGATGAGATATAGATCACCGCCGAGCTCGGCAGGGATGCGGTCAAGGTTCTCAAGCTCTCTGATGTCGTTGGCGCTCATCCAGCCGTTCTGCCTTGCGGTAGCGTAGCCGTTCATGCGGCTCTGGTAATCGCCGCGAAGGAGGCCGTCGACATTGAACTTGACAAAGTAGTGAGCCTTCTCATCCGGAGAGAGGAGGGAGCGGATAATGGCCTGCTCCCATCTGGCCACCCACGGGTCGAGGGTGTATTTCACAAACTCCAGTGATTGCTGCTCAATATTAGAAAAGCTCGACTTCTCCAGATCCCCGATCATGTGAGGGGGTATCCGGAAAATCCGAGCGATTTCATTGATCTGAAATTTTCGTGTTTCCAAAAACTGTGCCTGCTCTGGTGCGATGGAGATCGGCGTGTATTTCATGCCTTCTTCCAAAATCGCGACCTTCCCGGCATTCTGGCTTCCGGAGAAGCCCTTGTTCCAGCTCTCGCGCACCCGGTCGGGGTCTTTCACCGTACCCGGATACTCCAATAGGCCTCCCGGAGTTGCACCGTTTGAGAAGAACTTAGCGCCATACTCCTCGGTGGCGATGGCAAGGCCGATAGCATTCTTGGCCATTGCTATGGGTGAATAGCCCACAAGCCCGTCAAACCCGAGGCCGGGTATGTGGAGCACATCGCTTGGTTGCAGGATCACGGTTCCTGTCTTCATGGTCGGAGCATCTTCGTTTGAGACCTGATAGCTGTAATAGAGCTTCCCGTGCTCGTCCCGGTCGACCGTCATTCGGTTTGGCATGAGAGGGTATAGACCGACGACCTCACCGCGACCATTCCGGATCACCTGCGCATAGGCATTGCCCCAGAGGAGCAGATGCGTCATGAGTGTTTCCCGGAAGATGAAGGATGTCATTTCCGGATTCGGCTCATCGTGGAGCAGGAAATACAGTGGATGATCCAGTGCTTTTTCCTTGCCGCCTTTCTCGTTGTACTTGTACAGATGAAGCGGCAGACCGGCGATTGCCTCTGACAGGATGCGGACACAGGAGTAGACTGCTGTCATCTGCATGGCAGAGCGTTCCGTGACCGTCTTCCCGGAGGTGGTGCCGCCAAGGAAGAAGCGGTAGGCGCTGCCGGAGGTGGAGTCCGTTGGCTTATCCCTTGATCTGAAAATGCTTGATAAAAAACTCATCTGATACCTCCTCAAATGAAAAGGATGCCTCGGCTGTCATAGACCGATGCACCCGTATCGTT
>Ga0256407_10009355_pt1 | contig 14052 bp, 11 predicted proteins | sample RumenRJG_04DNA_FD_193489 | JGI IMG/M metagenome (GOLD analysis project Ga0256407, IMG submission 193489) | Bovine rumen microbial communities from Lethbridge, Alberta, Canada - RJG_04 | ecosystem: Host-associated > Mammals > Digestive system > Stomach > Rumen | place: Canada: Alberta... | reverse complement strand
AATAAGTATTTACTTTATTAATCTTTATTTTATTTTCAGCAATTAATGATATGAACTCACTTAATTCTTGAGCACAAAATTTAAAATATTGTTGTAAATTTGAACCTGATTTAAAGAAATTACATATATCATATATTCCTTTTGTTTGATGAATGTAATTCTTAAATTTATTCCAGCTTGGCTCTTTAGGTTGTGGTGTACCTATTTTAGCCTTTTCAACATCACCAACAAATTCTAACCAGAGTGGATCTGTTTTAGCTTTATTCTTATTTGATGCATCATAGCCATTATCTTCTTTAATATCTAATAAACTATAAAGCAACGACGACACAAATATCTTAAAGCCTTCTATACCTTTAGGTATTTCCTTCTTTTCTGGATATCTTATTTCTCCCATATAAGAATAAAGTAAATCATCAAATACCATTTGTGCTTTTTCATGCATAAATCTCATTTCATATCTAGTCCAATGTTCTTGAACACATTCTTTACCTTTAGCTTTTTGTTCCTTATCCTTTTCATAAATACATAATTGTTTAGATAATTTATTATCAGCTTTTCTTTTACCAAAGGTAAGCGAATATCCATCTTCTTTGCTGCCATGAATCGAATATGACTTTTTAAATGCAGATGTATACATCCCTCTATCAAGTTTTGATTTAACCCAATCGAATGTAACACCTTTATATTCATAGTTATCAATTGTTAAATCTAGTCTAGAGCATCTAAATTTAATTCCACTACATCCTAATGTAAATAAGAATTTCTCCCATGCTTCTACACCATTATTCCTTTCAAATTCTCTACAGCCTTCACCTTTCATTTCAAGGCAATTAGTATGTATTCCTTTATCATTTAATGGACCACACAATTTATAGGTGACACCATCTCCTATTTGATATCCATATCTATAATTACCTTTACCAAATTCCATTGGTACTACTCGTTCTTTAGGTACATTTAATAATTGTCTAAAGAATTCTACTGTATCTTCGACTACTTCAAGTTCTACTTCATCATCATTACATAAGAATTCATGTGATCCTGTTAGATAATCTATTATTATTTCTTTTCCTGTTTTTACTTCTTGGACTGAAGGTTTTTCTTTATTATTTTCCATATTTTACCTCGCATTTCTTTCTTTATATCTAATATCTATATTATTCTTTACGCTACAACGGGGCTATTAGTAAATGCCCCGTTGGCTACGCCATTCGCTTCGCTCAATGGCTTCGGCAGCTATAAGATTAAATGCTGTTACACAACGCATTTAATCTCTTGGAACGCTGCCTTTTTATCCATTTTGGGTTGAAGCTAGATTGGCGTTAGATTCCATATTGGCATATTTTCAACTCCTTTCTGCACAAAAAAAGTGCTGTAAATTTTTAATCTACAACACTATCCTATACGTTTATTAGCATAGTCAAAAATAGCCAAATATGGCATTTTATTTATTACTTGATATGATATAACTCTTTAATAAAATAATACGTATATTAGATTATTAAAAACAAATATCGCATAAAATAATGTTGTATTTATTATCTTAAGCTAGAAAAGACTTATCTCTTCTAGCTTATAGATATTTGGTTTTAAGATATAATGAATAATTATTTTTTCAATGTACTCATTATATGTTTGTAAGCTTGTATTGCTGCAAGCTTTTTAGCATCGCTTTTTAAGCTAGCTTGTTGAACACATATTGTTCCATCAGGAACTTGGCATCTACAAATCCATTCATCTTCAATATAACTAAATTCAAATTCATATGTTGCAGGAGATGGGATAATCTTCTTTTGATATAGTTCTTGTAATTTGTTAATAGAATTGGACATATCAACAACTACTTCAACAATTTCTTTATTACCATTCCATATGCCTTTTCCCTTTAGATAGCTAATAGCTTCTAAAGCACCTCTAGCCTGAGCAACATGTTTGCTATAAGCATTGATTTTAGTTTTGAAAAGAGTCTTTACATCATTAGATAAGCTAAATATATACTTATTTTCACTTTCTAATTCTAATGAAGCCTTATAGATAGGATGCTTATCAATAAATTCTTTTAATACTGTAAATGGATTCTTTTGAAAGCAAACTTCATCAGTATCTAAATCAAGAAGGTTGTACACTACATTTTTTATTATTTTTAAATCTTTATCAGTATCAAACCATATTGCACCAATAATTGCTTCAAATAAATCTTCTTGAGCAGATATATTATTTTGGACGTTATTCTTTTTATCTCCTTCAGACATTATTAGATATTTAGAAATACCTAATTCTTGAATCTTAGATGATAACATTGTCTTATCTGTCCAGAATGATACATAATTTGTAAGTTCTTCTTGAGTTCTTGATTTTGAAACACCATCAATATCTCTATATCTGAATATTGATACTGAATCTACTACTATGTAATTAAGTACTGAATCTCCATAAAATTCAAAGACTTCATTACTTATTACATCCTCACCCTTAATTTTGGCTTCTTCAGCATAAGAACTTCTCGTGAAGGCTATTTCTAAATGTCTTTTATATCTAAACTCATAGCCTATCTTCTTTTCAATTTCTTTAATTTGTTCTTGTGTTAATATCATTTTATATTTTCCTTTCTGTCTTTAAGGAAATAAAAAAACCTATTGATTCCAATTCTGGCTATAATGCCACTTATCATATAGGTCTTATTTGATATATTTATTTTAAATGATTAATCGAATTCAATTGACGACGTATCTATCAAAGGAATTAAATCAATTATCCAAAAATGCTATATCCTTAAGACGTTATTATTTTAACTCATATTTTAAAAGAAAGCAAGGGAGTTTTTGATATTTTTAACTCCCTTGTTTAATTATTACTTTGTAATAAAAATATTAATTAAAGCATGTTCTTTGGGCAACATCTAAATAGTTATGAACTCTTGATACCATCGTTAATATTTCAAGGCATTCATCAAGCTCTGTCTCACTTTTTATTCTAACTGTATGAGCATCAGGGTTTCTAACCATTTGATGTAATGAAAGGATTAAATTTCCTAATCCTTTAAATTCACTTTTATCACTATCAGTCGAATGAGAATTAATAGTAATTAATGGTTCATTAACTTTAAATACTTTTTCGATTAAATTTTGTCCATCATACTGTTCAATACCAGTTATTTCTCTTAATCTATCATAAATTCCTTTAACAGCTTCAAAACAAGCATGAAAATAATCCTTTGAAAGATATTCTCTAGAACAGTATTTTAGCACTTTTTTATTAATCTTACGTCTACTAAGTTCACTTTGCAAATCTTTTATTCTATTATTTACCTCATCAAGAGTATTAACTCTTTTATCATAAACAATTTTTCCAGTTTTATTTAATTTGCAACCCATAAATAGCAATACCTTATTAATTTCAATAAGTCTTTTTTCAAATTCATCTTGTTTGTTAACATATCTAGAGGGCATCATAATTGCTTCAATGAAAGAAATAATCTTACTATCATTTTGACTCTTATTTAACTCATTAGCAAAATTATTATATAATCTATTAATCTTATTATCACCTCGAATATATCCATAATTAAAGTTTTGCGTTTTTGCTGAAATATCTTCAAACCCACATCTAAATAAGAAATCATCAATTTCTTTATGCGAAACATATTCAGCTAAGCAAACAGCTAATTGTTTTAGATTTTCTCCTTGTTTATCTATTTCCATCATAATTTATTCCTCACAACTTATCATTTTAGGCTCATCGAAATCCATCAGCATGTCGCCACATTTAAACCTTTTTAAATCAAAAAATACAACCTTTGGCATTTTCAATTCTAAATGATTGGTATCAATTTTATATGGTGCATACCATATTAGATAATCCAAATCGCTATTTAAAAAATATTTACAAATGCTTTATCCAAGAAAAACCAATGAGGTCTGCATTCGGCACCAGTTCTATGTTCAAGTTCTTCTTTTCTTGTTCTATTAATTAACTCATAGTATATTCCACTACTTTCATCAAAAACAAGAAATCCTTTTTTATAATCAGGATAATTAGAAACATATTTTGAAATTTTATTTAAATGCTTCTCAACAGTTCTTTTAAACCCATTAAGATATTTTCTATAGCTATGATCTTCATCTGTAGGCAAATCTGTAACAGCATTTATAAAAACTCTTTTATCTTTTGCTTCTGGCATCTTATCAAATAATTCTTCCTGCATTTTTGAGGCACGAGCCCTATTTGCATTTTCTTTCCCATTGCTTGAATGATCATCGAATCTCATTACTTCTAAGAATGTTTTCAAATCATCATTTATCATATCTGGTGGATTATTAGTATTTTTAGAATTATCAAACCATTGCTTAGAAGATATAATTTTTTGATAAATCAAAACAGACTCATTATAAAGAGTTTCATCATCATTTTCATTATCAGAAAAAATTAATACATCGCTAGGTTCCTCTGCAAAGCAATCTTCTAGAATTTCGTTTTCAGAATCGTAAATCATTTTTCTCACCTTCACACCTTATTTTACTATAAATTAATTAAAAATCCTATGAATATTAAAAGATATCCATAGGACTTAATTATATTTATATAATTATTTACTTTTTTCTTGGTGGAGCACTCCTAAAGATAACGAGCATACCGTCTCAACGTGTGATAAGCATTCGCGGATTTTTCCTTTAAAATAAGTCTACAAGAAATACCATTATTCTTTTATTTCCCAATAACCCGTTTTATTAGATCCTACTCTCTCGATTAAATCTAATTCTTTTAACTTAATTATGACATTTTGAATAGTTGTTTTACCCACATTACATCTTATTGCCAATTCTGGTTGTGATAAATGTGGGTTATCTTTTATTGCATCAAAAACAATTTTTTCTGTTTTGGATAATTTATCTACCAATTTATCTACCTGATTATCTACCAATTCTTCAAACTTATGTTGCCAATTATAAGGTATAGTTACTTTTATTGATTCGTCAGATAATTCAAAAATATTCTTTCCATATGTTGAAACAAGTAGTGGCATTCCTTTTCCTGTTCTTTCACTTAGATGAGTAGCTAAAAATATTGATGATAAATCTTCGTTCACAGGAATACTATTACCTTTATAAAAACCTTCGATAGTTTGCCTTGGAGCAAGTTTAGAAAATGAAATTATTTCAACTCTATCATTATAAAATGTTACCATCGGCGAAACCCTTCTTAACCAATTATTATGAATAAATGCATTCTTCAATGCTTCATTAAAGCATTCTTGATTAAATAGTGGTACATCTTCCCTATATCCTTTATCAAAATGTTCAATTGATTTTGTCATATTAATTGAATCAGAATAATCTATAATTCTATCTATAACTGAAACTAATGATTGATTTCCAAATTCTTTTACAGAAAAGAGTCTATCAGCTTTTGTGACACCTGAAAAAATTGAAACTCTAACTGGGATTTCACCATTATCAGCCAAAAAACAAGCAAGCATATTGAACTTACCATTTGATGTTTTCAAGTGCATATTATTAATAAAATTAGAATCATTAAATAACATATTTTTAGAAAGATAATAATTCTTTAACTGATTGAAAGTTAAATCTTGAATAGGAGATTCCGTGTTTATCATTGTTGGATATCCATTAAACAGAACATTCCATAAAATTGCTTCTCTTTCAGGATATTTTTCTAACTTGATTTTACTAGACCCAATTCGACCATATCTTACTTTATCAAATGATGTTGGAACTTTTACAGCAGCAGGTATGATAAGCAAAACTAATCTATTATTATTAATTAATAATTCTTTAAACTCAAAGGCAATAGAAGGATTCAGATTTCTTGCCAAAAAATTTTGCCATGGTTCTTTTTTATAACTACAATTATAATTTATATCACACCCTACAATCTTATGAGTTTCATCATTAACACCCCATAACAAGTATCCAAATGCTTTACCACAAACTGCAGCAGCATTTGATAAGGCAGAAATATATTCTCCAATTTCAATCGGTTCAAACCAATTTTCTTTTAAATCAAACCACTCTTCTTCATCACTTCTATTTATCAAATCATATATAATTTCTTCATAATTCATTTTGATGCACCCTCTACACACATATTATAACACACCGGTAGATAAATTGGTAGATAAGTTGGTAGATAAAATCAAATAATTATCCAGTTAACTTCTGATGTTTATTCATTGAACTCATTCATAAAAAAGATGGCATCAATTTGTTTTTGATACCATCATTATCGCTTTATATTAACTCGACTTATTTTAAAAATTATTTTAGCGAAAGCAGGCATACCGATTCAATATGCATCGTTATTTACCTTGTAATATCTGAAAATTCAGGTCGCTATTGACCTTAAGACTATTAAATTTCAACAATTTCTATATATTTTGGAGGAACAAAATCACACAGCCATACATATTCATTACCAACATAAAATTTTAATCCATCTGCCAATGCTTTTCTGGCATTTATTTTCAAAATTATTGGATTATTATATCTTCTTTTTCCAACTGTAATTGCCATATCAACTGTAGTAGACATATGAATATATTGTCTACTCATAGGTAGTAATCCATTATTTAATATCTCATTAATAGCCTTATGTGATGTGCCATGATATAAGATATCAGGTGGTGTACCTGTTACTTTTCTTATTTTCAATGGAAAAGAGTGACCATATAATGCTCTAATTTTATCATCAACTATTTCCCATCTTTTCTTTTCAGAATTATTGTTAATACATAACAAGTCATCTTTAGTAATTTTTTTTCCATATTCATTTGATAAATTTATTTCACTGAGCAATTGTTCTATTAAAACAAAACCTTCTTCATCCATTTCTAATTCATATTCCCATGGTGCATGTCTCAACGCATATGATATATCCTTTGATAATTTTACATAATCCATATTATTTCTTACCATACTTTCTTGAGATTTCTAAAATCTTAGGGTCGCGCCAAAATTGATAATAAGGATCTTTCATTAAATCTACCTTAAGCGCTTCATTTGCAAAATCATCAAAAAGATCACCACAATCATCCCAACGCTTCTCTAAATCAACTTTAGAATAAATAAATCCTACTAAATCATATGAATCAAATGGATATGGTATGTCAAAATCTAAACCAACATATCTTACAAATAAATAGATATAATTAATGACTGAATCCTCAGTATTACAATTATTTCTAAGATAATAATCGAATTCCTTATATACCTCAACCCAATCGTTTTCTTCTAACATTTTTTTGGCTTTCTCATCTAATTTTTCTTTTTCTTCCTCATTTAATTCCATAAAATTATCTGGGAATAAACTTACAATAAATTTATTATCTATTATCATTTTTTCTTTCCTCCTTTAAATAAGTAACAAAGTATCTATCTCAAGAGCCATATTCAACACCACCATATCGCTTATATAGTTATATTCTACTATCTTTTTATAATCATTGCCACTTATACCATTTACAATTTAAATACAAAATAATCTACATAAATAATTATATTAAAAAAGTTATTTGCCATATAAAAAAAGGAAATCTACCAACCAAATTTTGGAAGGGATTGATTTCCTTTTTTTCAAAATCTTTATGCTAAGTTCAAACAAAAAGTTGGTAATTAAGAAAAAATTCCATAATGATATGCTCCATAGGCCTGATATAAATCGATAGGCATAGGAAGCTTAGTTATATTTCTTACCGCTATTGTATGAACTTGTTTCATTGATTCCATATAAGTAAATGAAACTCTTGCCTCGGCCTTTACTCTATATTTAATCTTCTTTAAGAACAGAAGCCAGTTTAAATAATCCTGAAGATGTCTTGTAGATATGCCATGCTTTTTTGAAATCAAAATTGATAGTTCACTATGAATTTGATTTACATTTGATACTGTGTGATTATTTTTGGTGGCATATCTTTTCTTGTTTGGGACTACCGGGATTTGTTCAATGCTACATGAAATCTCTTGTGCGAATTTTTTTATTGCAGCTTTTGAATCTGAAATGAATGTCGAACCCTCTTTAAAACTATCTTTAAAAAGTAGATATTTATCGATTGATTCAGGGCCTAATCCTGCAATACGAAATAACATGTTATCATTCTCATCAACGGCAGTAATTAAGCATATTTTATGATGGCTAATTCCAGAGAAAGCGCCTTTGCTGCCACGTTTTTTTGATTGGCGTGGCATTTTATTTGGCTTTGTCCCTTTTAAATTGATTTTAGTGTATTGGGCATCAATTTCAATTAATCCACTAAGCGTGGTATTAAAAACGATATCCTCAATTGCTTTATATAGTTTATGACGCATATTGAAACATGTGGTTTTACACTTACCTATAGATACACTTTCTTGGACTAAGGTTAATCCATTTATTTCACACCCAATAAAATTTTTCCAAAGTACATATTCATTTTCGGAACGATGATAAAGCGTTCCTGTTGTCTTAGAAAAAAATTTATTGCAGTCTTTGCAGTAATATTTTTGTTTTCCTTTGTTAAAGCCATATTTAATGAAGGAAACAGATCCACAATGCGGACAACAATCTGGATCATGATTAAAGTTTTCTTCATTCTTGGTGTCTTCAGTTACTTTATCCTTTACCAATTTATAAATATGTGCAGCTATAAAGTCTAGTTCTACAGGTGTTAATTTCTTTAAATCATCTAATGTCATGGTTAAATACCTCACTTTGACTGAAGTATAAACCCTATTTTTACATTATTTATGTCTATTTACCAACTTTTTGTTTGAACTTAGCAAAAGAAATTAACTTATATTTTCTTCTATATGAAAAAATAGATGGAAATACCGTCTATTCTCCAATCTTACCTTTAATATAGGCTTTATACATATAATCCGCTCTTTTTTCTTGTGTGAGTTCCTCTAATTCCTTTTTTAATTCTTCATTTTGGTCAATTAAATTTGTAAAATATGGACTATATTTTATACCACTAGAGGACTTAAATTCCTCTAGTACATCCGATAGAGACTTTGGTCTTTTATAATTTCTACCAAAGGAATCCGTTGCTGCATCCATACAATCGGCAATGGTAATTAAATCTATAATAATCTTATATTTACTCTTTGTATTATCAAAATCACTTGGGTATCCACCTAAACCATTATACCATTTATGATGTCCTATAATGATATCATGATATTCATATAATAAATCATTTTTCTTAATGATATCTATACCGAAGGTTGGATGATTTTTAATTCCTAGGAATTCAAAATCAGACAATCTTCTTCTTTGCATATTTACAATATCTGTAATCATAGATTTACCAATATCATGTAATAAGGCACTATTTTGAATGAATTCCTCTATATTATCCATTTTTGGTAATAAGGATTTATCCATATATTTATAGATTAGGTCTGCAATTTTCATAACCATTACAGAATGAATATAGGTTGGTGCCTGTCTTCTAATTAAATTATCAAACAAGGTCTGTTCTATTTCTTCCTTATCATGCTCAAATGGAAGTGCATTTATAACATAATCTGCAATAATCGTATTAATATATGGAGTCATTCTTGTAACCTTAGTCTTTTCCTCAATATCCCTAAAGAATTTCTTAATTACTCCAAAATAGAATTCTACGTTTGCATCTCCCTCTAGAGATAGGCACTTAAGCATTGTACCAATGACCTCAAAGGCCTTCGTAATTCTATCATCATTTAATTCAGAATCAAAATAGGTATTTATTTTTGGTAAAAAATAATCATAATACCTCTTTAGTAATTCCTCCTTATCTATTTCTCCTCTTTCGTATAAGCAACGGTTTATAGCTAAATAAGGCATTTTCGGAATATCATATATATTATCCTTTTTATAGACTAAGGCTCTTTCATATATAGCATCCTGTATCTTCTTTGATAAAATAGGATATCTTTCACTATAAACTAAAAAGCCTTGTCTAATTTCTTCTATAGTATCAACAATCTCTTGATTATCCTTATCTAATTCTTGAACATCAGAGCTTTCAAATAATGCCTCTGCATCCAGTAAATATTGATAAACCCTATCTGGGCTTACACCAGTTAAAAATTCGGATGCAACAATAATATTAAAGTAGGCGACAAAGAAATTCCAACGAACCCTAGGTCTTTCTATTTCTTTATAATGATCCTTTAAATCTAATATAGCTTGATATAAATCAATATTTAAAGGCACCGTAGGATCAAGCCTTGAAATATATTCATGAGATTCATAAGCATGAATGGAATAGGATACAATCATCTTCTCATAATCCTTAACCTTACTATAGTATTCTTCCATTCTTTTTAAAACTAAAATCATGAGTGGGGCATCATCAAAGCCATCTAGGTATAAATCATATAATGCATTAAAGGCATCATCCATCTCTTTTCCTTCGACCCTATTGATTTCCTTTTCTACATAATCAAGTAAGGTAGAATCCCTATCATAAAGCTCCGTTAATCTTTTCGCTCTATTATGTAATGCCTTAATCCATTCTACCTTATTCTTCTTTGTGAATAAGGAATCATTTAATTCTTCAGATTCAATTATATTCTTTTTATATTCGTTTATTGCATCACTAATATTCATAATATAATTCTCCATTAATATGCTATATATTCCATTTTATTAGAAATATAGAAAAATTACAATTTATATAGTGTATTTAAAAATGGAAAAATGAAAAAGGAGTGCGAAACACTCCTAGTTCTCATCATCATCAAAGGTAGTATATTGATGGATTTTATGAGGCTTTACAATCTCCTCTGGGATATTTTCTGCAACCCAAGGACACTGTGCACCCACCTGAATATCGTAAATAATGGAGCCATCCTCATTCTCCTTGATTTCCCAAATGTATCCATAGGTCATTTCACCATGGAACATAAATCTTACGAATTCCTCCTTTTTATACTTTGAATTAATTACCTTTTTTACCTTTTTCTTAAATGGCCACATATTCCCACCTAGCTTTCCTTAATTTCCTTATATGCCATAAAATATACCTTTTCTCTACCTTCAGTAACTAAATAGGTAAGTCTATCCTTTAATGCATCATCCTTTAAGATTAAGGATACAATATCTGGATTATATCTTTTACCCATAGATTCCTTTAATTCCATAAGTAATGTATTAAAGTCCTTACCCATCGTATAATTTCTTCCCAAAATATCGGTTGCAGCATCAATAGAATCTGCAATAGATATAATATCTATAGCAATCCTATATTTTGATTTTGTATTATCAAAATCTATAGGATATCCACCATTTCCATCATAAAATTTATGATGTCCAATCATAATATCGATATATGGATTAAAATCAGAATCATCCTTCAAGAACACTAAAGCTCTTTTTGGGTGTAGCTTTATACACTCGAATTCATCCTCTGTAAGCCTTCTACCCTGACAATTAATTACACCCACAGTTAGGCACTTCCCCAAATCATGAAGCATAGCAGCACAGCCTATATAATCTAATAGATCAGCGCCCCTTATACCTATATTCTCTAAAGGCTTTAATAATCTTGGGCAATCCCTTATTATTTTCATAGTGATTTCCTCACTAATTCTTTTTACCATAAGAGAATGAATATAAGTAATTGGCTGTCTTCTTATAATTAATCTTTGAATTAAATCAAGCTTTTCATCTATACCATCCATATAAGGCAGCATACTATGAAATAAATCCGATGAAATATCATCAATATAGGATGTATAATCCTTGTAATTCATTAAAGATATATATTTTAATATAGGCTCAGTAACCATCTTTACATAAGCCTTTTTTTCTTTTTTATCCATATTTAAATATGGAATAATCTCCTTTAGGGATGAATTAATATCCATCCAATTACAAAATTCTAATATGGAATCCTCCGTTCCATTAAAGACTAAATTCATATTTAAATATTCATTATTCATTTCCTCTAATTTAGAAAATAAAACATCAATATCATATTTCTTATAATAATAATCTAAAATGATATGCCCAATACGCAAGGTATCTCCCTCTAAATCCTTAAATAAATTTAGAGTTCTTTCCACTAGATGAAAATATTCATCACGATATAGGGAATTCTTATCTAAATATCTAGCAAAGCCATATAAGAAGGCTTCAACAACATAATAGATTTCATCTATAGCATCTTCATTTTCTTCTATATCTATTTTAATAGAATCCTTAAAGCAGAAATCTAATAAATCCTGATAATAATAAACAATATCCTTTTGATATTCTTTAACTACATCTGGTAGTGCACCTGTCAAATTGTAATATGCAATAAAGAATCTAGCCTTTTCTGCCTTAGTTAATTCTTGATAATGCTCCTTAAATTTTAATACCTTCAAAAAGGAATTTCTAACCTTTTCCTTATAGCTAAAATTACCCATTCTTAGATAATATTCCATACATTCATAGCCATAATTCAAATATAGGAATAATAATCTATGATGATTATCCTCCTTTTCATAATAGGCAATAAGCCTTTCCATAATAGGAATCGTAAAGCCAGAATCATGAATTTCTTCATCCTTGAATTTTCCAATGCTTTTATATGCAATATCATAAAGAATTGGATCATTCTTATCTAATTCTTTATTAATGAATGCAATGGTATCCATATAGGAATGAAAGATTTCTCTTATTCTTTTACTTCTTTTCTTAAGCATTGAATTCCATTCATCATATTCTAAATCTAAGAATAATAAATCATTTTGAGAAGCAAGATCATATAAAATATCTTTAACCTTCAAAAAGGCAAGATTAAATTCACTCCCCATAAAACCACGCTCCTTTTTAAAAGAAACAGGATAAAAATCCTGTTCCTAAGCGGTTTGAGGCTTACCCTTCTTTGCAGTAGTGGTAATATCCTGCTTAATGGAATCCATTAACATAGATGCCTCTTCTTCCTCCTCTTCTTCAGTAGGAAGAACAACAGTATCTAATATATCCTGTAAATGATATTCCTTCATTAAATATTTCTTGGTTTGGAAGCCAATTAAAACGGTTAGGGAGGCATTCACTAAGCCTTGTGTAACAGAATCAATTACCGTAGAAACCATAGAGCCTAAAACAGGAACCTTATCTACGACACTTCCCATCTTCTTTACAACTCCAGTTGCGATAGCACCAGTCGCATTGCCTAGCCCATACGCAACTAAAGCATCCGCAATTACAGCCTGGTAGCATTTCATAAGCTGAGTGTCCGATGGACGGAAGCCATATAGATAAATTAAATCCTTAATTAAATTTAAATTGTATGTAATAACAAATAATGTATCAATCTTCTCGTTTTGAGATAATGCAGTAGTAATACCAACCTTTACTGCATGATCTCTAATCATCTTATTTGCAGCTGCCTTAACATCGGTTTCATAAACCTCTGTTAGGGCATCCTTTAAGCCCTTATCATCATGAGTTTGACGTGCAATCGCAAGCTTTCCTACATTTGCCTCACTATACCAAATAACTCCTGTAGTCTTAGCCTTTAAATCAATCATCTTATCTGCAATAGATTCTCTTAATGCCTTATTGTATTTCTTTGCTTCCTTCGCATTTCTTGAATCTACATTTGTAATAAATGGCTTTGCCTCATGAATCTTAACTAAAGGTACAATATAAACAAATATAAAGATTAATACGGCAACAGGAATACCTACATATCCTGCAATCTGATGCAAATCAAATAATCTTAATACAATTAAGAATAAGCAAAAGAAGATAATAATACCAATAGCTGCCGCAAAAACAAATAAAAATGTTTTTGCAACCTTCTCATTCACTGGCTTTGAATACTTCTTTTGATATTCCTCAAGGGTAAGCTTGCCCTCTTCCTTTTCTACTTTCTCATTTTGCCTTAAGGCAACCTCATTTTTAGGCATATCATCACATCCCATCGTACGAAATCAAATTTATTGTATCATATTTTTTAGAAAATATGAAATAAAATAGGGTAGAGGAAAGAAAATAATCTTTGCCCCTCCCATTGCACCGTACGTACGGGTCTCGTATACGGCGCTACATTTATATTTATCACAAACTACCAAG
>Ga0256407_10009353_pt1 | contig 14056 bp, 18 predicted proteins | sample RumenRJG_04DNA_FD_193489 | JGI IMG/M metagenome (GOLD analysis project Ga0256407, IMG submission 193489) | Bovine rumen microbial communities from Lethbridge, Alberta, Canada - RJG_04 | ecosystem: Host-associated > Mammals > Digestive system > Stomach > Rumen | place: Canada: Alberta... | reverse complement strand
AATTAAAGGAGGATAATCTCTCATATCTTCACAGACTAGAAAGAATTATGCCTAAATTGTCTGCAAAGATACAACCTTTTATTCAAATCACCAAAAAATACGGGAAATATTTGGAAGCATAAAAAAAAGTTATTATCTTTGCAGCGTCGGAATATTATTCTGACTATCCGGGCAGAATCCCGAGAGGGCAGGACTATATTGACACCGCTTAGGAGTAAGACATCACCGCCCCTGCTCCATTTTAAAGTCACCTTCGGGTGGCTTTTATTTTTTTATGCTCACAAGGTGTCAGACACTTTGTGATGAAGCAAAGACAACCTTTTCAGAATAGTGTCAACGACTTCAGGAAATAGTCAACTTTTACAAGGAATGAGTGTCAACTATTCCAGGCAAGAAAAGACAGAAATGCGTTACAGTGTTACAGTGTTACAGTTGAAAATAGGAGACTTGTATGTACAAAAAGATTCCCTTATATAATATATATATAAATATATATATAATATAAGATACTATTTTAGCATTTGATAACAAGGAGAAATTTAACTGTAACACTGTAACACTGTAACGCTAAACGGAGTGAAATTAGCTTTTACAAGTTTTAACATAAAGTTTAAGATTTAGAATTTGGTATATGTGTGAAAAATTCGTACCTTTGCATTGTCAATGAAAAATGATGAAATTTGCGGCCTAACTAGGCGACAAAAATTTCCTAGCGCGCGGGACAGTGTTTCCTAGGGAAAGCCAAAAACGGAGTCAAATCAGCGACAAGTAAAAATAATTAACAACAATCTATTAATCTTTTAAATTTTAAAAATTATGGCACTTAAAGTAAAAGCAGTTGAGAAGAAGATCAAGTTCAACAAACAGGACGAAGGCGTTTATCGCTACGTGATGCAGCCCGACCTGTACATCGCACTCAATCAGGCGAAGGTGATTCGTGAGGCAGCTCTCCGAAGCGGAGTGAGTCAGGGCGTGATGAAGGCATGCTGGGATGCAGCCGGTGAGGTAATCAAGGCGTGGGCAACCGAAGGTCACTCTGTGGCACTGCCTGGACTGGGAAGCATGCGCTTCGGTCTGCGAGCAAAGTCAGTGGAGGATGTGAACAAGGTGAAGACCAGCCTTATCAAGACCCGACGTATCATCTTCGTTCCTACTCAGGACCTGAAGGACGAGCTGGCAAACACAGCTATCCAGATTACGTGTTACGACCGTAATGGAGAGATTGTGAAGCGAGTGACTTCTACCGATCCAGGTACTGTGGAGGATAATGAGGACGAGAACGAGGAGCAGAACGGCACTGGCTCTGAGAACGGATCAGGTTCAGAGCAGGGTTCTGGTTCAGAGCAGGGCGGCTCGGGTAACGGCTCTTCGACAAGCTCAGAGACCGTTGAGGCACCTGTCATTGATGGAACAACACCATTTGATGAGAGTACAGAGGTGACTATCACAGGTCCTGAAGATGCAGAGATTCGCTACACCACAGATGGCACTGCACCTAACGCACAGAGCACACTGTATGATACGGCAATCACTCTGACTGATACCGCAACCGTGAAGGCTATCGCCATCAAGAACGGCGTAAGCAGCGAGGCAGCCACTAAGGTGTTCACCAAGAACGGCAGCAACGTAGGTAGCGGTGGTTTCGAGACGGGCAACTGATCAAATCCTTTGGAAATGATAAATGATAAATGATAAATGATAAACGTAACGGGAAGGAGGTAGCGTATGACGAAGAAGGAAACCCTCAAGTGGATCGTGCAGCTCGTAGCGAGCATCGCAACAGCAATTCTCACAGCCCTCGGAGCAACATCCTGTCTGGGCGTCTAGACAAAGAAGGCAGTCAAATGACTGCCTTCTTTATTTGTATATCGATACTCAATTTTACGTAGCGGAAAATGTTAAAGTGTGTTTTCTTTTAAACCTATGCCTTGATTTTGCATGGGTTTTTTATATCTTTGTAGCGTCAAAAACAAAATTATTATGGCAAAGAATCTATTGAATAAGTATGTCTGGTTGGTAGAAACAATCTACAAGGCAAAGAAGATTTCTTTTGAAGAAATAAACAGCCGTTGGCTTGATAATGACATGAGTGAGAATAAGCCCTTACCTATCAGGACCTTCCACAAATGGCGCGATGCTATTGAAGAAATGTTCGGCCTCATCATTGAGAATGAGAAAGGTGGACTTTACCGTTACTATATCCAGAATGCAGACGAACTGAGAAACGGTTCTATGCGCAGCTGGATCTTCAACACCCTGACAGTAAGTAACATGATGCTTGATAGCGTAAGTATCAAGGATAAGATACTGTTTGAAGAGATTATTGATGGGCAGCAGTTCCTGCCAGTCATCATCAAGGCGTTGAAGAAGAATACGGTTCTTGAAATAACCTATCAGAGCTTCTGGCGTGATGAAGCCAATACTTTCCCGGTAGAACCATATTGCCTGAAAGCATTCAAGCTGCGTTGGTATCTTGTGGCCCGCAGCCCATATTACGATAAGATAATGATTTATGCTCTTGATCGTACTCAAAGTATTGAACCCACAGACGAAACATTTGACTATCCCAAGGATTTCGTAGCAGAGGACTATTTCGACGATTGTTTTGGAATCATTGCAGACCAGAATTACGATGTAGAGACGGTAAAGCTGAAAGTCTCAGCAGGACAGGCTAATTACCTCCGTTCCCTGATACTCCATCAATCGCAAAAGGAGATTGAGCGCAATGATGAATACAGTATCTTCAAGGTAAGGCTACGTCCTACGTTCGATTTTCGGCAGGAGATACTCTCAATGGGTAGCGATATCGAAGTTCTTTCGCCAAAGTGGTTCCGCGATGAACTTGCTGAGATCTCAGAACACATGTGGAATAAATATAAGGATGACAAATGAAAGACTTTGCAGCTATAGATTTCGAGACTGCCAACAATGAGCGTTCCAGTGTTTGCTCTGTTGGTGTAGTGATTGTAAGAAACGGAGAGATTGTAGACTCTTTCTATTCCCTGATACAGCCGGAACCGAATTATTATAATTATTGGTGTACTCAGGTTCATGGGCTCACTCGCCAGGATACAGAGAATGCACCGATATTCCCGGATGTCTGGGAAGAGATAGAGCCGATGATAGAAGGTCTTCCACTTGTGGCCCACAATAAGTCTTTCGATGAGAGTTGTCTGAAGGCTGTGTTCCGCTGTTATCAGATGGATTATCCGGACTACGAGTTCCATTGCACTTGTGTTGCTTCTCGCAAGGCTTTTCCACAAGCCGAGAACCACCAGCTGCACACCATCTCTAAGCTCTGCGGTTATCAACTTGATAACCATCATCATGCACTTGCAGATGCTGAGGCATGTGCCTGGATAGCAAGGGAGATTCTGTGATTTTTCACTTATCCACATTACATCTTTATCTACATAAGAAGAGAGAAGAAAAAGAAAAAAAATAATAATAATGATATGAATTTCATAAGGTGTGCCCCCCGTTGGCACACCTTTCTTTTATCTTTGCACCATCGAACAAATTTTTAAATTAAAAAAGTTATTATTATGGTTAATGATGATTATATTAAAAGGACGTTTCCTCTGGGAAAATTAACAATCCTTGCCGGAAAGCCTTATGTAGGAAAAACTGGTTTTGTGCTTTCTGTGGCACGGATGTTGAATGAAGGCGTTCTTTATCTTTCGCTGAGAGAAGATGGTTCAAAGGTCATTGAAGCAATCGAGCGACAAGAGAAAAGGGAGAAGCTTATGAAAGAATGGTCTATCAGTATCAGTGATATTCCTGGAGTTTCTGTAGAAGATCTCGAGTGTATGATTACGAACCAGGTTAACACTGTAATAATCAACTATGTTGAATTGTTGAACTCGTTAAATAAGGACAATTTAAATTGCCACAACAGACAAGAAGAACTTCGTTTTATCTATGAGCGTTTAGATTATATGGCTAACAAATATAATCTTAGGATAATAGGAATTTCTATGCTACCGAAATTTAAAAATCCTGAATATCCCCGATTCGATGAATGCTTACGGTTTCTTGATCCTAGTTTTTTGCTTAAGCGATTAATTATGATTCATAAGCCCTTGAGTAATAACATCGAATTGCAAGCTGATAAAACAGAAGAGTATATAGAACTAATATCGAGGAACCAGAATGAAGATGAAGTCGTAGATCGGTTTAGTATGGATAAGGACACGCATTCCATAATGCGATTGGTTTCAAGTGATAAGCGTGTCGGCAATAGCAAAGAAGGAGTAAAATAGAGATTTAATATATATGGTCTGTGAGATAAAAGTATGAGATTATGAAGGTATCATTAGATTTGCATGTATTCAATTGGTTGCTTGGCGTGGAAATTAATGAAGATAGCATACCGGTATACGAGAGAGCAGTCAGTCATGCTTTTGAAAGATATCATCTTTACTATAATTACTATAAGGATCGTAAGACAGAACACCAAATTGCTTTAATGACAATGATTGATCTTTGCTTGCAGCCATTATTTGATTTTTGGAGTGATTTTGAAGAAAAAGAACCCATAGAATTTATTATTTGTGATGAAAAATTAACTGTTACAGTTAATAAGAACAAACGACAATTATTTCAGGATGCGGCAAAATATATAACAGAACGATATTCTTGGTATTATAAAACCTATGAAAAGGCCAAAAGTGAGATGGATATTTCAAAAATGGTTTTGGTTGATGTCTGCATTGAGAAATTCAAATTTTAATTTTAAAACGTATGAAATATAGGTATAAGTTCAAACAGCAACAGAAGACCACGAAAGTAAAAGGACAGAAACGTCGTGTGGCAGAGCATTGTAACTTTAGTACAAAGTATACAGAAGAAGAGGTGGCAGCCATGACAGACTATGATTATGGATACCTGCTCGATATGATGTACTACAAACTTGAGCGAATGAATGTTTTTTTTAATAGCAAGTATACACATCTCGTGAATGCTAAAAAGGTTGCAAAACAGATAGAAGTCGCCATGCGTCTGTTAAACATTATACGCGGCAAGTCGGTAGATTTAGATGAAGAAGAGCTGGAGAAAATCGTTAATCAGCGCAATGCCCATCGATTCAGTCCATATGTAAGCTTGTATGGTCTTCGTGAGGAAAAAGCCTGGCATGTATTCTTCCTATATTTAGAACATAGAATGAGAAATTGGTGGGATTGAATATGAAAATAGACAAGACAATAAATATTATTCCGCCCTCTGCCTTTAAACAGCACACCTTTGCGGTATCTTTGCACCATCAAACATTTATTCAAATTAAGACATTATTATTATGGCAACAAAAGTATATAATCAATTGAAATAAAAAAGCAAAAACGAGTGGCTCACGTAACTTTTTTGTCCGAAATGCTTGCAAGTATAGAATTTTTTTCGTAGATTTGCAGCGTGGAACTTTGATGTAGGTTTAAATGCCTTGACGAGTGACACAAGACATTGAGGGCAAGACAAAGTGATTTGAACGTCACGCTGTTGATTTGATTTGTGTAAATCTAGCACATTTATCCAATCATTCAAAGAAAACAGCGAAGTGATTAGTTCACGTTCCTGCATAGGGCGTGAGCCACTTCTGCTAATTTGATGATTGGGGTTGTGCTAGAACCTACACAGACAGATTGGATAGAAGAAGGTTCTCGCTCTTTTTGTATTCTAGATTGCTAACAGTTAAACAATTCAATTAAGGTAATGAAAGTTTTCCTATTCTGGTTAATAAGCTCATTGACTAACATAACTGGCGGATTAGTTATTATATATCTAATTTCAAGCAACGGTCATTTCTATGAAATGTTGCGTGAAATGCATTCAAAGGGAATCTATGTCATCGATTTTTGTACTACAGCAGCTATTGTACCAGCAACTATAACGGCTGTTTATGCCGCAGCTAATTACGAATTGACCCTTAGTTGGTCTGTTTTTCGCAAGCTGAGTCCAGTTGATGTATTCTCTGGTCGTATTTCTCATTTTTTTCTCACATTTATTTTCTCAGGAGCAGGATGGGCGGTGATTTTGTTTTTTTGCATGCTATACTTCTTCCCTGGAGCCCGTTTTGAATGGGTTGTACCAATCCTAAAAGGTATATCTGAGAAATTGTACAATATTCTTCTTACCTAGAGGAAATAAAATGTTAATTGCAGATCTTTAAAAGAAAAGAAAAGAAAGATTTTTTGAGTTTAATAATAGTTTCTTTAACGTTTAAAAATTTTAAATTATGACTTACAATCAAACAAAAGTAAATGGTGTGGCAATGCCACTATTGATGGGATGTACAAAGCCTACAAAGTTAGAGTCTCTAAAAATAGACATTACACCCTCTTATAATCCAGAAAATCAAACTGTCATTTGGGACACAATGGCAGCACATTACACAATGAGTAAAAGAAACACAAGAACGTATAAAAAAGGTAATTCATTAGAGTCTGACCTTAAAACGATTAAAGACGATTAATTTTTTTATAATGATTCTTGTAATAACAAATAAGGAGGATGTTCATCCTACAACTGTTATAGAAATTTTGAATAAGCGGAACATCCCGGTGTTCCGCTTAAATACAGAATGCCTGCTTACTGATTATGAATTTTCTTGGTGGAATTCAGCTGGCCAAATCCATTTTACCATAAAAAATAAGCATACAGGATTGAGAATAGATGAAGGGAAATTGCATTCAGTCTGGGATAGGCGTCCAGAGCAGCCTAAAGAATTGCTTTTTCAAGGGAGTAAAGCTATTAATAAGCATAATCTGGACGAAGCTTCTGGATTCCTTAAATTTCTTCGCTCATACATTAGTTCCACTCCGTCCATTGGAAGCATACTTTTTGATGGATATGCTAATTCTAAAATGGAACAAATATCCAAAGCTATATTGGTTGGTTTTTTAGTTCCAAATACTTGTTTTAGTAACCGTCAAGAAGACGTTCTTTCTATGGCTGGCAGTCATCGTGAACTAGTCTTAAAGTCGATAGCAAGTGATGGGATTTGGGAGAATGACAAGGATTTTGAATATGTCTTTTATACTCAGAAAGTATCACGGCATGATATTGTTAATGCCCCCAAAGAGGCTTTCACCCAGACAGTATCTTTTGTTCAAGAATATGTTCCAAAAGCATTTGAACTCAGAGTTACCGTTGTTGCCCAAAAGGTATTTGCGTGTAAAATTGAATCCCAACATTTGCCTAATAATCAAGGAAGGATTGATTGGCGTCAAGGGTATGATTATGGCCTTAGATATGTACCATACAATTTGCCTGAAGACATATCTAAAAAGTGTATAAGATTTCTTAATCAGATGAGGTTGAACTTTGGAGCATTTGATTTTATTGTAACCCCATCAGGTGAATATGTTTTCATAGAATGTAATCCCAATGGTCAATGGCTATGGATAGAGATGGAAACAGGACTAAAGATTTCTGAAGCTATTGCTGATGCATTGGAAACATGTGAAGGTATTACAGTATATTGATATTTAATTTTATTAGATTATTATGAACAGAAATTATTGGATTCACCGTATTAGCCATCTTGCGGAGATATCATATCCGTTGCTTGACAACAATTATCTGAGTTATGGATTTAGCGACTTCGAAAATGATGGTTTTATCGAAGGGGTAAGAAGTGAAAACGGATGGCAATTCTTGGAAAAGCAGTTTATGGCAGAATGGGGAGAACTGCCTCGTACTAGATATCAGTTGTGGAACTTTATTCATGAAATGAAAGTTGGCGACTGGGTAATCGTCCCCACATATGGTGAATTTTCTATTTTTGAATTGCTTGATGACGAACCTTTGATGATAAAGGACATTAAAGATGTTATCATCAAGGATTGGGGCGGGAAAGAGATACGTAGAGATAAAGATGGGTATCTGGTAAATGAAGATAACTCAAGAATTGATCTCGGATTTGCAAGGCGTATTAAGGTTATAAAAAAGGGTATCTCACGTTACGATTATGCTGATAGTGATCTTACCTCACGCTTGAAGGTAAGGCAAACAAATGTTTGTATTAATGATTTGGAAGAAAGTGTTCTAAAAGCTCTAAATAATTTCGAAAGCAATCATCCAATAAGATTTCGGAATGAGTTAGAAGAAATTGTACCAAACATATGCGAAATCATCCAGACCAAATTAAATCCAGACAAGTTTGAATACCTTGTAAAATGGTATTTTGAAAGAATTGGGGCCAGTTCTGTTACAATACCTCCTAAAAATTCGTCAAACAAAGTTGACTACGAAGATGTTGATGTAATAGCAACCTTTGATTTGCTTAAAACGATGTATTATGTACAAGTAAAACACTATCGTGGGGAAACAGATGGTTGGGCCACAGAACAGATTTCCCATTATAAAGAACTTGAAGATGATCGGCAAGATGATGGATATACCAGAGTTTATTGGGTTTTGTCTTCGTCAGAATCTTTTTCTCAAGATTGCATCAACCTCGCTAGAGAGACGAATGTTCAATTGATTGATGGAAAAAGTTTTGCTTCCATGCTTTTAGATGCAGGATTTCTTGGTGTCGGTGATACTCTATAGATTTTATAACACTCATGGCCTGTATTATAAATATGAATAGAATGTTTTGAAAGCCCAGGCTATTCGTGATCTAAAAGAACATAACGAATAATATTTCAGAGGTGTGCCCCAGTATGGCACACCTTTGTTGTATCTTTGCACCATCATATATTAATTCACTTAAAAGTTTCACAATGACAAAACCAAAAATATTGTATATTTGACTTGTAATTCAATTTTATTGTGTATTTTTGCAAACGAATAATATACTAAAAGCCGATGAGTAAAGTATTTCGCATAACACCAAAACGTATTAAACGCTCGAACGGAACGGTACTAACCCCAGATATGGTTATTACTATCACCACCCGCCAGCATACCACAGACCCTTTCTATAATGGTGCCATAGAGATTCAGGAGCAGTACATGCGCATGTTCCAGTTCGATTACAAACGCGCCTGCTGCTCCAAGTATGATTTTGAATTCGAGAAATTGGACTAAATTCTAATAAACAAGATGACAGCAGAAGAATTAACAAAAGCGCAAGTGGAAATCCACAATAAGATTGAGATACTTGCAAAAGAGAATGGATTGACAAATGAAAGTGTTGAACCAATTCCAGATGGCATTTATGATGCAGATAAATACTTGTCTACATCTCCAAAAATAATGTGGGTATTAAAAGAGCCATATGATGATTTCGATTCTAAAGGAAAGCCTTTCGGTGGAGGATGGCCCCTTTATGATGCTTATGACAATAAAGATGCATGGAAAAATCCGACTTGGCAACCCATGATTTATATATCATACGGAATAATCCATCATAAAAAATGGGAAGAAATGGATTGGATTCGGGATGACCGTTCAATGAAAGATGTTTTGAAACAGGTCGCCTATATTAATATCAATAAAATGCCTGCATATAGTAATTCAAAAGATGATCTCATTTTACAACACTATAATGTATGGCGCACCATTCTTCTTGAACAGATTAGTGTATATAAACCGGATATTATTATATTTGGCAATACCTTCAAATATTTCAAATGCGACTTATTGGGTGAGGATGCAGAACCAGTTAAGAGAATAGATGGGGCTGTACATATATATGAAAAAGACGGTGTTAAAATGTTCGATGCATACCATCCAAATCAAAAAATCATTGGTAGAGAAATTTATGTTAATTCCATCATCGAGTCCTGTATCTAATATTACATACAGATGCTCAACTACATCTCAAATTCAGACCACTGCAACGATGTGCTTTCACGTGTTATACATGTGAAGCAATCGTTGTGGATTGGTACGGCAGATATTAAGGATCTGTATATAGAGGAGAAAGGGAAAGCGGTACCATTCTTGGCAGTGTTAGCCAAACTGATAAAGAAAGGTGTAGCAGTAAGGCTTATTCATGCCAAGGAGCCTGGGCCAGCATTCAGGGAGGACTTTGATAAGTATCCTGCGCTTTATGATGGTTTGGAAAGGATACTTTGCCCTCGAGTACATTTCAAGATGATGGTCTTTGATGGCAAGGAAGCATATATTGGAAGCGCTAACCTCACTGGTGCCGGCATTGGAATGAAGGCTGAGAGTACTCGTAATTTCGAGGCTGGTATCTTAACGGATGATCCTGAAATCGTTGAGCAGGCTATGAATCAATTCGATGAGGTCTGGATGGGAAAGCATTGTAGGACTTGCAAGCGTCGAGACTTCTGCCCAGATCCAATTTTAGCAAAGTAAAAAGAATTATTTTTTCTTTTTTTCAGAGGTGTGCCCCGCAACGGCACACCTCTTTCGTATCTTTGCACCAACAAACATTTATTCACTAAAAAGTATTCTATGAATATGAGAAAGAATAAGAAAAATAAGAAGAACGAAACGGCTAATCCGTTCAATCCTGATTACTTCAGCTATAAGGATGACTATCCAATAGATGAGGTATGGAACACGAACAACGTGTTGGCACAGTTAATAGTTCCTCGCTTATTGGCTTTTAAGGAACTTGACAAGCATGGTTGTCCGCCAGATTTCGATGATATGCGAAAATGGAACAACACTATTCAAAAGATGGCAGATGCATTCGAGTTGATGAAATATGTGCATACACTTTCAGAGGAAGAGGAAAAAACGGTTACTAAAGGGCTGAACCTTTTCTGCAAATACTATCGTAATTTGTGGGATTAAAAAACAACATCACAAATATATCAGATGAATATGAAAGAGGTAGATGAGGTTTATCCGGTAACTATCATAGATGATAGATACGGTGGATGCTATTCGGGTGGCAAATATTTAGCTTTCAATGTGGAACCTTGGGATGTGCCCAAGGGCGTTTCATGGGGTGGCGACGTGGATTGCGCTGAATTCTGGGCGGATGAAGCCCCTAAGTACGTTATTGGTAAGGGTAATACTCCCAATGAGGCTTATAGGAACTTGGTGGAAAAGATTCAAAGAAATGAAATGAAATCGGATAATCATCAATTCGATACAAAGAAGACTTTCGAGAACTTTATTGAGGGCGATAGCAATAAATTGGCTCGAACGGTAGGGCTCTCTATCGCTGAGCATCCAGACAAAACCACATATAATCCATTTTTTATATATGGCCCTTCTGGTTGTGGCAAAACTCATCTGATAAATGCTATAGGTGTGCGCTACAAAGAGTTGTGTCCTGAGAAGCGTTTGCTCTATGTCAGTGCCCGTGAATTCCAGGCGCAGTATACAGATTCTGTCCGTCAGAACACCACAAATGTATTCATTAACTCCTATCAGTCGGCCGACCTATTGATCGTTGATGATATTCAGGAGTGGATAAATGCCCCCAAGACCCTTGAAACATTCTTCCATATTTTCAACCACTTGGTCAGTTGTGGTAGACAAATCATATTGGTATGCGATCGCCCTCCTTTAAATCTGTATGGGATGAACGAACGAATGCTCACACGTTTTGGGTGTGGACTGGTTGCCGAGTTAGAGAAACCTGATATGCAATTGTGCATAGACATACTAAAAGCTAAGTGTCGAAATAATGGTCTGGAAATCCCTGACGATATTACCGAGTTTGTTGCAAAATCGGCAAATGGTAACGTTTATGTGTTAGAAGGCATGCTGAATTCGCTAAAGGCCTATTCTCTCATTGATAATTCAACTATCGACATGAATTTGGCAGAACGTGTAACTGCATGTTGCACCTGCGTTTGATTCAGTAAATATTTATATTTTATTTTAAGGTATGCCCTGCTATGGCACACCTCTGTTGTATCTTTGCATCGTGAACAGTAAAAACAAAGAATATGAGTATGAATAACGACTTGTTTCCATTGACAATTATCAGAGATCCCCATGATGGGAAGTACTCTGGTGGGAAGTATCTGGCTATCAATCAGAGCTACGAATCGATGTCTCCTTACATCAATGAATGTGAGGATTTCAGCAAAGACTGGTGGGAGAATGAGAGCCATAAATATATAATAGGTGTTGGCAATAGTGCAGATGAGGCTCAGGCAGACCTGTATAACAAGCTGTTGCCCAAGGATGAGGCTAAGAAGATTGAAAAATATCTGTTCCTTGACTTCGATGGTGTGCTGAATACTGGCAATTATCAGAAAAAGATGAAGGAAGAGGGTATTGATGCCTATGATGAATATGGCCCCATGTTCGACCCGCAGGCTGTCAGCTATCTGGAGCAGATTATTGACAGGACAGGCTGTAAGATTATAATCTCTTCGACTTGGCGCAATGAGGGAATTGCCAGAATGCAGCAGATGTGGAAAGACAGAGGAATGCCAGGCACCATCTATTCAATGACTCCCATCCTGATGAGTGTAACATTCCGGGATGCCTTGAACGGAGATATCATATCAGCGCCTGCAAAAACGGCAAAGGCCTTAGAGATAGATATGTGGTTACAGAGGCATGTCTCGAAGGACGCCCGCTATGCTATTATCGATGATGAGAGTATTCGAATGAATGAATATGACTATCTGCACATGGTTAAGACTGACGAACAGATTGGCATAGACATATACGCAGTAAATAGTGCAGTCCTGGCTCTTAATGGCAAACCTAATGAAATGAAACATGAATATTAATAGCTTATGAAACTGAAGGAATTATTCGACAAGTACACATTCGACGAGATACTGCCGTATCTTAGAAAAATTGAGCCTGAAAATGAGGACTCAATGTATCAATTCCGTGAGGCCTTCCACTTGCTCCGCCACATGGAGCCATCAAAAGAAGATTGTGGTAAGGTGCGTATTAAGTGGTCTGAGGATGAGGATGAGACGGAGAGATATATTTCAGTACATCCTCTTGAAGGTCAACGCTGGGATGTGGGATTAGCCAAAGAAGTAGTGGTGGCTGATGAACTAAAACTTGATGAAAAGGAAATTGCAGCCCGTTGCCTTTGGTCAATCACTTTTTGGGGGTTCGAGGATGAGCCGGACCCAGAGGAAAGAAATCCATTTGAGTATCCACCAGAGCAGATGAACAAATATGATGTGGCGCTTTACAAAATCCAGCTGAGCCAATGGAAACGAACCACTCCTCGCCGATATAGGAATTTCTCAATACCTCTATGTGTTGATACATTTTATGCCGATAGAAGGCGCAAGAGAAACAAAAATCGCATTAAACGCATGCGCAACCATAGGGTGGAATGCAGAAAAAAATATCTGAAAATGCATAGCCAACGAGAAGAATTTATCATGAAGCTCGTTCGCTGTGGAGCCTTCGAGCGTGAGGATGTAGACTATTTGCATCAGGTGGAGAGCGGTATGTATTATCCTTATGACTCTCGCACATGGGATGTCAGCAAGCGTGTGGACTACATCTTAGAGTCGATCAATAAATATCAGAATGTGGATTTCTCGCAGTATGATGATGTCATCATCTGTCTGCGTGCAGCATCAGAACATCCCGTAACAGATGCTGAGAAAGAGAAACTGATCGCAGGATTACCTGAATCATTGAAGGCTCTTCCGATAAGAATAGGTCTTGGCGTCAAAGAAACATTGAAGCAAGAGATGGAAATGCAGCTATTGTTAAATATAATAAAGTAAGATTATGAAAGAGAATAACGAACTGGCCCATTGGGTCTTAAAGGATTTAGAGGAAGACATTATCAGTTCTTTCAAGCTTAATCCTATTAATTACGAAAAAGACATTTGTATGATGAGACTCCGCAGGTATATCGTCAATAAAATGGCGCTTTCGCATCAGGAAGACATCATTGATGATATCCGGGAATTCAACGAGAGTCTGAAGGTGGCGCTTAAAGAGATGTTCGACAGGGCGCATCGGGTTTACAATGACGTAAGCAAACATGCAGATTATGGCGACGAGATTGAAGTAACTGCCAGTCTCTATTTAAGCAATGAGTATCCGAAACTGCATCCTATACAAGGCGAAGATCGCCAGGACTTGTGGGATGCTCTCTGCGATGGAGGTTGGAACGTGCTCTACGATGAAGGTATCTGTCAACTCTGTCTGCCTTCCGGGCCATATCATGAATCATTTGAGGCATTCA
>Ga0256407_10009351_pt1 | contig 14058 bp, 4 predicted proteins | sample RumenRJG_04DNA_FD_193489 | JGI IMG/M metagenome (GOLD analysis project Ga0256407, IMG submission 193489) | Bovine rumen microbial communities from Lethbridge, Alberta, Canada - RJG_04 | ecosystem: Host-associated > Mammals > Digestive system > Stomach > Rumen | place: Canada: Alberta | collected... | reverse complement strand
GGGTACACCTTGGGTACACCTTGGGTAGAGTATGTGATATCCGCGACAAAGGTATAAAAAATCCATGAAAGAAATAGGAAAAGAAAGGGTGATAATTTTACTGACAAGTACCTCTTTATTTCCAGAATTGCCAACTGGCACGCGCCAACTGGTACGCGTCAACTGGGTGACGCATCGCCGAAGTCAGGAAAAGATAAAACCGTAGGAGAGCAAACGTTGCCACGAACTTCAGCAAGCATTGCCACGAACTTCAGCAAGCGTTGCCACGAACTTCAGCAAACGTTGCCACGAACTTCAGCAAGTGTAATCGCTTTATGGAATGCCATCCCCCGGAAAGTGAGGGGATGGGAATAGAAAGCCGGTTCTTCGGGCTCAGTCTTTCAGCTCGGCACGGATACGGATGCGGGTGTAGTCCATGCGGGAGGAGCCCCGCGGACTGCCGCTGCGATAGAACAGCGTGATGACGTTGCCCACCACGCCGCGATCGTCCAAGTCCTTCGCGTGGAAGGTGACGCGAATCTTCACCTTCTTGCCAGGCTTTACGGCTTTCTTGGGCAACTGCACCTCGGCACATGGGCATCGCGTCTCGGCATGGTCGAAGACGAGCGGTTCGGTACCCGCGTTGCGCCCCTCGAACACCACCTTGCGGCTCTCCTCACGGCTCACGCTGAGCACTCCGGCATCGCCCAGCTGCTCGCTAAACACAAGACGAGGCTGTGCCGCAGCCCGCAGGCTGCAGCACAGCAAGAGAAGTATCATGTTTCGGAATTGCTTCATTCCACACTCAGTCTAATGAAATAATCAACCTTAATCCCACATCCTCACTTAATAGATATAGCCTGCTCATTGCCATAAGAGGTGTCCGTCTCCCAGTCGTCCATGTCGCTGGTCAAGCGGAGAGTCTCCTTGTTCACATCACGCATGTGGACGAAGTGTTCTTTACCTTCCTTGTCGATGTAATACACGAGAGCAGTTACCTCTATGTCCTCGTCGCCGGGCGTCTTCATATTATAGGACAGGAGGATGTTGTTCTTCTGAACCTGCTTCTTCACAGGGAACTTCTTGCGCTCGAGCAATGTCTCACGCCAATCTCCTTTCTTGTGGCCATCGTAAGATTCGCGGAAATAGCCCTTCACCTCAAGTTCCACGCCCCACTCCTTCCAATTCGCCTGTTTCTCGAGGTTATTCATGAGCACGCGCAGCCTCACACCATAGTGTTCGTAGTCCTCTGCGTCCTTTTCAAAGCTGATCTGGTAGAATTTCTGGAACGTGAGTATGGGATATTCAGAGTCATTTCCCACCAATTTGCATATCACATCGCTATTTTCATCCCCAATTATATCTTTCGTCTTCTTATGCCTCACAAACGGGCGTACCACATAATGGCATCCTGCTTTGTAGTCGGCATCCTCGATGGTGAAACTGTACGACTGCTTTTCTTTCGCGGAAAGCGGCTTTGGCTGTGTATCGCCCACCCATTCGGAGTCCTTTCCATCCACCTCGCGGAAGAGACGGCCGATGACCTCATAATCGTCCACGTTTACGTACTTCAATGCATTCAGGTCCGCGATACGGAAACTGGCCTTGACCTCCGCAGAAGCTTTTCCATCATACTCATTCAGCGTGAAACTGCCTTTCGGTTGGTCGAACGTTGCTTGCATGGGCACCGTCACTGGTCCTAACAGATTAATCTCGGCCGGAACCCCGGGAATACCAAATTCCATACCTTTCCATTCTTGTCCTGCCGGCGACTGGGCAAAGGCCCTTATCTTAGGCTTCAGATAGACGTTGAAAGTGCCACCATCCTTTGGCTGAATAGGCAAATGAAATCCAATCGTGTACTTCGCGCCAACCTCCGCACCGACTCCCAGTCCGAAATTGCCTCCCGTCGTGGCAAAACCGGCCAAGACTTCTATGGACGCTGATATAGCAAAGGATCCATACAGGTCGAACTTGGGAACAATAAAACTGCTGTTCTGTTTTTTGTCTGGCGTAAAGATTTTCTTTGTCAGCTCGCCATTCTGGTATTCCACCTCTTTATGTATCTTGGCTAATTTCTTGGTTAGCTTTAATTCGCCGACTAAATCTACACAGACATCCACCTTAGGCTCGATGCGGACGAAGAACTCCACTGCCGTGATGACTGGAAGCGGAATGTGAATCATGAAGTTCGAGCAGGAAAGCGCCTTCTTGTTTTCCTTGAGTTTCTCGTACCAACGTTCATTTACCACGCCGAAGAGTTTATTATAGGCAGACTTGAGTGTCTTCGTTTCGTTGGAGTTCCAAAGCGTACTCTCCCAGCCAACGTTAAGGACAGCCGTAATGCTGGACGTCTCGTCGTAGCAATCGTAGAGATAGTCCTGCCCGCCCGATACTTTCTGGATATGGTGGACGGTGGTCTCTTCGTGATAGGATACTTCAAAACTTCCCTTCCAGCGATCCGCATCACATTTAATGCCGAAGAGGCTCTTCAGTCGCTTCGTGGATATCTTGAAAATACAGATGTCCTTCGATGTCTTGTCTGCCTTATCGACATCGGTGGGTTTATAGTTCTTGTCACCCTTGTCGCCTTCCTGTTTCTCCTCAGGGTCCTCCCACGGCCAGTCCCAGCGAGTCTCAGCCTCTGACTGCCGCCACTCCAGCATCTTGCGTGCCTGGATGCGGCGACGAATCTCGGCCTCCTTGCGCTCCACGATGTCCTGTCCCATCATGGACCAGTCGGTGAAGATGCTGTCCGTGTCGCCATTCTCGTTGATCATGCCCTGCTCCTCGAGATACTCCTGAGCGTCGAAGTCCATTCCCTGGACATAATTGAAATTGATATCCACATCCAGCTGCTTGAACACGGCACTGTTGGGCCGGCGCGAGGTGACCATGCGGTACATGCCGTTCTCCTGGGTCAGGGAGATGACCTGCGAACAGAGACCGCGACGCAGATGCTCGTTACATCCCATGGAGATGTACTGCCCCACCGGGACGAGCAGCTCCCGGGGTATATTGTCGGTAAAGTAGAGGATGCTGTCGCCCTCCACTTTCACTAAGAAGTTCATAGCCTCCTGATGCAGCACACGGGTGCTGTCGCCGTACTGGAAGGTGACGTCGCCAAACTCGGTCTTCTGCGTATAGGGTTCGTCGAAACCGACTTCCTCGAGATTGACCTTTTCTTCCTCTTCTGTTTCGATGTCCTCCATCATGAGGGTACAGCTCCCGAGCAGGAGGGAGAGGAGCATGGGGAGATAAGCAAGGCGTTTCATATTACAGTTCATTGTTCAAAGTTCATAGTTCATAGTTATCTCACGTGAAAGGCAGGGGCTGGCTATTCGAAGCGCAGCTCGATGGGATTGCTGGGCGTGCCGTGGCTCTCGCCGTCGAAGGGGATGCTGAAGGGTGTCATCGTCTCCTGCACCTGCAGCGTGCGGGGGTTATAGGCACGGAAGGTGATTTCCTCGCCGGGACTGTCTCCCGAGACATAGAAGTCGTCGCTCCAGATGCGGAACCGATAGAGCGTGCGCTCCTCGTTCATCGGGACGGCCAGACCGCGCGGCTCGCCGTCGCTAAAGGCGCTGAAGAGCATCTTGCTGGCCGGAGCCAATCCGCCAGAGAGGATGCGGGCATAGACCACCATGTCGTTGACGTACTGATGGTCCATCACATCATCCCACCGAGGCATGACGACCACCACACAGCTGTCCGAAATGGCATGGCTCACGGAGACGGCTACCACCATCGTCTCGCCCTCGTCGGCAGCAAAGATGGTGTCGTTCTGCACGCCCACCACCTCGTCGTTCGCGCTGTACATGTACAGCGTGGCGTTACTCACCGTGTCGGGATAGATATAGGGAGCCAGGAAGAACGTGTCGCCCTTCATCACATAGACGGTGTCGTAATTGAACTGCATGCTGATTACCTGCTGCGTGATGGGGTCGAACTCCATGTCGATAAGCCCGCAGCTGGTCATCATGCCCACGAGGCAGAAGCAGATTAGCTTGGAAAGTCGGTATTTCATATCATTCCGTATTATCGCGTTCAATGTTCATAGTTCTATATCCTTTTCGACAGGCAAGGCATCGGTGCCCGCCTCCGTCCACGGCTCACTCTCCGTTTGCAGGTTTGGGGCGCGAGACGCTCACCTTGTTGGAGACCAGACTCTCGCGTCCGTCCTTAAACTGCAGCTTGATATAGTATTCCTCGCTCTGGCCGGGAGCCAGCATGGAGGAGCGGCGCTCCTTCGTGTCGGCAGGCACGGAGATGTGGAACTGGAAGCTGTCGTCGCGCGGACCCTTGCGGTAGATACAGATGTACCAGTCGCCCTCCACGGCCTGGCCCTCGTTAATTTCCCATGTGAGGCGCGTCTCGTGGCTCTCGCTCAGATAAGCACCTTCGAGACGGACGGGTATCTGCTGGATGCGGGGACCCTGGTAGGTGATGGTGAAGAGGAGACTCAGACCGCTGGAAATGTCGAAGCAGGAGAAGGACTCCACGCAGTACTGATAGTCCTGCTTGCGGTTGTAGGCTGGGCGATCGTGGTACTCGAGCACATTATCGGCGGCCCGGATGGAGTCGGCCGAGAAGATGCCCAGGGTGTCCCATTTCTCCTCGCCGCGCAGACGGCGCATGAGCACGTGGCGATCCATAATCTGCTCGTTGCTGCACGCCCACTTCATGTGGATGCCTGCCGAGTCGGCGCTCGACTCCAGCAGGTGGGCCACCTGGGGCTTCAGCCGTGTGGGACGCAGCACCTGGAGCTGGACGTCTGGGCTCTGGTTGGTCGAGTAGTCTATCGCGCGTACCTTATAATATATATACTTCTGGTTGACATCCATGGCCACGGTATCGACATAGCGCGGCTCCTTCAGCTTGCCCTCGTTGAGGACAACGAAGCTGTGGGTGGTATCGTTGGCAAAGAGCACTTCATAGTACTCGATATCATCGTCGAGCGTGTCTGGTTCCCACGTCAGCGTGATGGTGCCGTCCTCGATGCTGGCCTCGGCCTTGAAGTTACGCATGGGCGAGGGAGCCTTCACGTCCTTGATCTGCACCATGCGGGGGATGGAGTAGGAGACGTTCTGTGCCGTGTCATAGGCAGCCACGAGCACCATACCCGTGCTGTAGCCCGTCACGTCGCAGGTGTAGGTGGTGTCGGTGGGGGGAATCAGCTCCTTGTTGAGCGTCTTCCACTCCTTGCCGGTATGGCGTTCGTTGTAGTAGAGCAGGTTGAAGCCCGTGAAGTCAGCCTCGATGGTATCCTTCTCGAAGTGGAAGGTGGCCATCACCTGCTTGGAGAGGTCGGTGCTGTCCTGGCGGTCGATCTCCACCAGCACCAGCTCGGGTGCACGCGGTGCATCCATATCGGGTACGCGGACGCTCAGCACGGGCGAGGGCTTGGTGAGGTCGCCGAAGGGGTCGTGTCCCATGATGCGGTACTCATAGTCTCCCGGCTCGGGCACCAGGTCGCCATAGAAGCAGTCGAGCGAGTCGGGCAGTTCCTGTCCGTCCGTGATGGGCTGCATGTTCCAGTAGGGCAGGTCGTTCACGCGCGTCCACTCCGTCTCGCCCTTGCGGCGGCGGTCAATCTCGTAGCTGGAAATGCCACGGTCTTCCCACCAGAGGCGCACCTGGCAGTGGGAGACGATCGAGTCGCCCATCTCGATGTCGTATTCGGGGCGCAGGTAGCGCTCGTTCTTCACCGAGAGCACCGCCGGGGCGATGATGAGCTGCATCGTGGTGTCGTACTCGACGGGGCGCACGATGTACTCATACTCGTGCCCGGGCCTGACGTTGGTGTCCACCCATCGCATGGCCATGTTCTGCGCCAGGTCGCGGCGCCACTCTGCCACCAACATACGGAAGGCCTGATTGGTCTGCTGATCCTGATAGATGTCATAGAACGAACCTAAGGTGCCCGGAGCAGCCTTCGTCTGGTCGGGGCGCAGGCCGCTCTTGCTGTACATGATACCCATGGCCATGCGTGCCATGCTGTCTTCCTTGGCGTAGGCAGCCTCGAACTGCTCCAGTGTCCAGGGGCGCAGGTTGGTGACCAGCGTGTCACAGAAGGGGTCGCTCGCCTCCGGGCTGTAGTCGTAGCGCACCACCATCACGCCTACGTCGTCCAGCGTGCGCTGGGTCACGTAGTCCTCGGCACCCCATCGCAGCACGATGCTGTCGCCGTAGGAGCGGGCCAGCAGGTGGATACCCGCCTGGATGAGTCCGTACTGTTTCGGCTCGGACAGGGAGTCCGTGTCGGCCGGTGCTGCCGGCGGATTGTCATCCGGCCGGGCGTGCATGGCATATCCCATTCCCCGTGAGGGAACAAAGAGGAGTAACAGACTCAGAGAAAAGATGGTGGCCAATGCCTTATTGATTCGTTTCATATCTTCGTATTATTTTAAAGACTTATCTTCTAAATGCCTTCGAGCCTATATTGCGGTTCTCCGATGTAGCCTTCGACTTCATATCGTTGGCTTCCTGTCCATACTGTATCACACTCCGCCGCCGCGACTCCAGGGTAGGCCTCTTCGACGACATCTTCTCTACCGTCTTCCTCATCCCGTCGGAGTAGGAGCTGGCGCTCGAATAGCCACGCGGGCTGACACTGGCATTCTGGCGCACGTAGTTCAGTTCCTGCCTTACGATGTCGAAGGATTTCATTTCACCATCTATCAGTTTCTCCCCAGCATCGCAATCCGTCAACAACCTCGTAGACAATGTAAGCATCTTGTCGGCCTCGGCAATACAGTTGGCAAGTGTAGTCCTCAGAGTGCTTGACGTTAGCTTCCTCGCCTTCTGATCCTGATACGTCAGCCAGTATTTATGCATCCTGTTGCGCGCCGTCATGAGGGCCTCGTAGTCCGTCTGCGACACCCTATCGTACCGATTTACCGCCGTGCTGTTGATCCCAGCATCTGCCGAACGCTTCTTGATGTCCGAGACGTAGCCCGGCACCACAATCTCAGGCACGAGCTGCGGCTTGTGGTGCGTACGGAGATAGTTGTAGGCCTGCTCTACCTTAGATCTGAACGACCCTACTTCCTCTGCGTAGCGCTTAGGCAGTGTCTCCTCGAAGGCCACCTTCATGGCACTGGCAGCATCCATATACCTCGCACAGTTGTCCATGACTTTCTTTTGGGTCTCCTGAGCTCTCTTGACGCTCGCCTGGAGATTCGGGTTGGAAGCGAAATCCGCAGGAATCATCTCCATATACCTGTTTGCCTTTGCCGTGTCCTCCTGAGCCTGCTCTTCAATGACGCTGAATTGAGTGTCATACTCCGTCTTCAAATCACCAGCAAGGCGGGCGAGATGATTGCAATTGTCCCTGCAGGAACTCAGTTCGTCGAGGTAGGCACGCTCCGGGGTTTCAAAGACGGGAAGCAGGGACTCATACTTGCTCCAGTAGTTCTGGACTTCCGTGTAGAGACGGTCAAATTCCGAAAGAGAACGCTCCGTCTCGTCGTTGCACCATTTTGCATGACCACTATACACATGCGTATGTCTTTCTATCTCGTCCATTTTGCTGACCACAAAGTCACCCAACTTCTCTAACAACTCGGGGCTCGGGTTCTCCAGATCCTTCTTGGCCTGAGCCAGGATGCTCTCGATGCTGTCGTCGCCATCGTTGGCCAAAGACTGCACCTGTGACAGCCACTTTGCCACCTCGGCGAGTACGGCTGTGGCATCGTCGTAACGGTTCTCGTCGGCCCAGAGCTTGCGAGCCTTCTGCACCACTTCGTGGCTGTCGTCGTATCCGGCAGCATGGAAGTCCTCCCATACGTCATCGGCAGCCGTCTGGATGAACGGAGGCACTTGCGCGAGCTCCTGATAGTATGCCTCGTACTGAGCCAATGCCTCGGGATATTTCTCGCATTCGGCGATGCAGTCGGGGATTCTCCGCAGGTCTCCGTCCATGTAATCCCTTCGGTATTGTAAGACCACATGGTAAATGTTCCGCAGGTTGTCATACCCCTTGCGGCGAAGCGATTCGATATCGAACTTGCTCATCCTCTTCTGCACCACGGCCAGGAGCGAGTCAACGCGTCCCATCAGGCGGTCTGCCTGCAGGGTGTCGCGACCTTCGGCCTGATCCAGCTTGCGCTTGGCTGCCTCGAGATTCCGACGGATTTCCTCTGCCTTGGGCAGTTTCTCCAATGTCTTGCGGATATTGGAGGAATAGGCGGTCATGCTCTCATACTCTTGGCTTATCTCGTCATGATACTTCATGCTGTTCTTGTAGTATGCACACTGGTCGTTCATGGTCTCACGAATCACCTGTGCATAGCCTCCCTCGCCCACGATTTTATCGTCATACGGGGGCGCCAGCTTCGTCTGCTCCTCCATTGTCTCTAGGCTCTTGTTGATTATATCATAATCATCAAGCACCGCTTGAAGGTCGCTGATGAGCGTCTTCAGATCCTCAATTACATTTACTTTCTCATTAATTAACTTGCTGATTAGTTTTCCTCTATCCTTTTCTGCCTGTGAGAACTTCTTATTCTTCTTTTCCGCACCTGCTCTCGCTATCCTTCCTACTACGACCTCGTCGTCATCGCCTGCAGGTATAACCGCAGGAACGGGAATCGTCAAATAGACATCACCTGGCTGGTCATTCAGAGAGGCATCTGGCCTTTTGACATTCCTGACGGCCGGAGTGGTTACCTTGTTGAGTGGTGTATTCACCTTCGGAGTATTGACAGGCGTGGAAACCTTCGGATTGCTGACAGGCGTGGAAACCTTCGGATTGCTGACAGGCGTGGAAACCTTCGGATTGCTCACCTCCGGTATAATCACCTTCGAAGCAGCTCCTTTTTCCTTGATGCCCTTCATATCTATCAAATCCAAATCATCCAGACGTACATTCGTATCATACCGATTGATTACACCGGTGGCCTTTTCAACGACAGTGTAATCCACATAGCCTGTCTTCTTCTTGGCATCGGCAAGTGCCTTATCGGCTGCCGCGCCAGCCTCTTTCACCTTCTTTAGAAGGACGTTCACTACCTGGTTCCGACAGTCGTAGGCACTGAAGGCCGCCGACCTAACCTTCGCCGCATTCTCAGGTGTCAGCTTGTTCAGTTCCTTCTCGGCCCAGTCGGTCAGCTTGATGGCTTCCTTGCAATAGCCACCTTCATCGTAGCGTGAAGCGTGTGCCTCATTGTACCACTCCTGAAGCTTTGTCAACCACGAGGAGGCCTCGTCCTGCATGCTGCGGTAACGTTTGTACTGAGCATCGTTCGGGTCGCTCTGCGGCGTGATGTAGGTGTCCATATAGTAGGCCAGATGGGTGGCTATCGTCTTCAGCGTGCGGAATCTTCCATATTTAAACGTGATGGGACTCACCAAATAGAGTGGCTGATTGGGCGAGAGATAGCTGACAGCAACGTTCACCGAGTCGCGCCATTTTCGGGCATCCTTGACATCGTTCTGTACCAGCGTCTTATTCCTATCATACATCTGCCCGAATTGGGATTCGTTTCCATTGCTGTCCGCGTAGTACTTCACCGCATTGATGGCCGACTTCTCGGCTTTCGCAGCTGCCTTGACCAGTTTCTCGGCACGCGACTTGTATCGCGGCCAGTAAACATCGCAATAATCAAAGAGTTGCTGGCAGGAATCGTGCATCTCCTTCACCTGACGGAGATAGTAGTCCATCTCGCTACTGGTGAGCGTGGAAGTGAATGTCTTGGTATCCACTGGCACATAGTTGCTGCTACCCGTCTTCGTCCCTAACGAACTATTGGACGTATTTCCAAAGTTTTCTGATGCAACGATAAACTTTGCAGAGGAAGTCAAGGGGTCTGTACCCAAAAGATTGAACTGACTACTGCCGTTGAGCAGATTGACGATTACCTCGTAGTGTCCGCTTTCCGTGTCATAAGCATTCACGCGATAGACCGAAACGCGCAATTCCTTGAAGAGATTCTTCGCGGTACTGGGGCTGAACACTTTTTTCGACTCGACACTCTGCGACTCTCTGAAAGTCCAATATTTCCCCGTATGCCATCTCTTATTCATACGGTATCGATATTCGGCCTGATAACGTTCAAACCACTTCATACCTGTCATCTTGCCCCATACAGGTCCCATAACTTGGGCACGGGCATTGTCTTTCTTCATCCCCTTATAGGCACCATCGATGCCTTCGAGCGTTCCGATGCTCCAGATTACAGGGAACTGATAGGCGGGTACAAAGAATGAATGGGTGTCGTCCACCGAATGAACATATTGGCCATCCTCGTTTACATACGTTCCACGATGATTGTCATACCACTCTTTGAGCAATGTCTTTTTCTTTTGTATCGCCTTGGTATCTCTTTGTTGATAGTAATTATTAGCTGTTATTATGGTATCATATTTTTGCTCTTTTTTATTGTACTCTTTCAAAGCATAGCAACTAAAGCAGGATTTTAGCATATCCTGTCCAGCTTCAGTCTTTCCATATTCGCGCTGCTTTTTCTCTACTTCGGTGGCTATTTTATTTATCGCCTTGCTTGCCTTCTCAGTGCGCGAGTAAACTTGCTGGAGGTGCGACAGGATTTCCGTCAAAGACCAGCTCCAGTCCGAAGTCGATGTGGGATAATAAGCGGTGATCCGTTCATCTACATCATGTACGTAGTCCCAACTGCCATAGTTACCTTTATGCCAAGTTCCCGCAAGAGGATACTGCAAAGGATAAGTGGTTCTGTTTTCGGGAATCGTATATATAAAGGTATTCTTTATCTGATTCCATGCATTATGCACATTATATGTATTATTCTGATTGTAAGCACCCTCATACTTACCTCCACCATTTGCATCCTGATAGAACACCGACTCGGACGTAGTCACTTCGATATTGAAGAAGTTGCGTTCCGTAATCTCCCATCCTGCGGGGAAGGCGAAATTACTCATGTAACTAATGAATGTAATCGGGCATTGGGTAAAGTAGTTTCCATTATGAATCTGCGTGTCCGTCTTCGGACTACTGTAGGGAGGATTGATTGTAGCGCTGGTTATCTTCTGAGCGATGAATGGCTGGTCGTATTCGCAACTGCGTATGTTGCTGTACGGAGTACCCGTGCGCCACGTGTACTTTTCTGGCAATGTCTCCACATAGAGTTTCACGAGCGTGGTATCCATCGTCATCCACTTCTTGTCATCAGGATTGAATTCGTCGTCTGACACATATTCGCGCGTATAGTAGTCGAGCTGCAAGATGTACTTCTCGCCCGCCTTGGCGTTCAGACGACGTGCTGGCTCCATATTGATGGTGTTCAACTTGGTGCTATTCGTAGCTGTTCCCTTTACCCACGCATTCTCTACGATGTCGAGCTGCTTACCCATGGGGTTGAGCAGACGCCAATAAAGTTTACCATTCTTGAACGCCTTGGTACTGAGGTCTTCTGTAAGGGCAATGGTGGGGGCCTTCACATCGTTCAGGTAGCACTTGATGTGATTTACAGCTCCCGTGGTCTTGCTGATATCTGCTTCGGGCGAACGCAGCTGGTTGTAATGGCTGGGATAGGCGATGGCTACATAGTCCTGGAGCGGAGCCTTGTCGTTGACGATGCTCTCGTCCTCGGTCTGGAAGTAGTACTCGGTACTCTTCACCCAGGGGATGTTGCCCTTCTTCTTTCCTCCATCGTAATAGGTGAAGGGATCCTCCTCCACGCCCTTCTGTATCTCCTTGGCATATCCGGCAGCCACGAGGCGGTAGAACTTACCAGCCTTCAGATTCTTGCGCAATTCGCCCAAATCGATATAATGGCGACTCTTGCCACCACCTTTCTGCAATGGGATAGTGTACATTTTCTTGGCTCCGCACCATTCCTGTGCAAGCATCTTCTTTAGGTTGAACGACGCATTCTCGGCAACAGGGGTATGCGACGTGTAAGACGACGGATCGTCGTATTCATAGAGCCACACTTCGCCAAAATCTCTGAAGACGAAGGTACGCTTGGCCTGCATCTTGCTCTGTTCCCACTTCTCGGAACCCTCGCCAAACTGTGCTGCGATGCGCTCGAGCTCGTTCTCGTCGAGCAGACGGAAGTGCTCGGTGAGCGGGGCCTTGGTGTTGGCATATTGCGGTGTGGAGACGTTCACCTTCACCTTGGGCTGCATGTCGGCCGTGACAGCCACCTTGTTCTTGTCCACCTTGGTCCATCCCTTGCCTCGGATGGTGTCGCCCAGCGTACAGTCGTCGAAGAGGATGAAGTCGTCGAGCGGGTTGCCCTTGAATAGCTGGCAGTACTGGCCGCACTCAAACTCGAAGCTCTTGTCGAACTTGAAGAGTCCGCCCAAGAGGGAAATCTTGGCACGAGCCTTACCCTGGAAGTAGTTGGGTTTGGGGCCGCCCATCTTGAGCACACCACCAATCTCGGCGCTGGCAATGTCGAAGTCATAATCGACGAAGCCCAGGTTGAAGTGGAGCGAGAGGGCCAGATAGAGGTAGGCATAGAGCTGTCCCTTGCCGTACCAGCCTCTGTAGCCGGGCACCTTGCCCAAGTTGACGCAATAGCCGTTCTTGTAGTGCACCACGGAGACGTCGAAGCCCAGGATGGCATCGATGGTACCCTTGATGAGGCCCAGGTCGATGGTGAGGTCACCATAGGCCATGGCACCCATCATCACGCCGCCGGAGATGTCGCCGTTGAAGCCCTGGAGGGCCAGCTGGCGAGCTTGCTGAGCCTGCGAGGCGTTGTCGCTCTGATAATCGCCGTGCTTGGAACCGTCGAGGAACTTGGCAATCTTGTCGGGCAGCGGTGGCAGTTCGCCGTTGTTGGGCAGCTCGTTGCCCAGACAGATATAGGCATTGGCACCGACGTGGCAATCCACGATGCCGGAGTCGAAGTCGATGAGGGTGAGCGTACAGCGCTTCTTCTCGTCCGGCTCGCCCAGATAGAGGTGCCACTTGGGTTTCTTGTATTCCTCGCCGCCGGCTCGCCATGTGATCTTCATGTCAAGCGAGATGGTGGCGCCCATCTTGGGCAGCCCGCCCTGCTTCTTCGTCTTAGAGGCATTGGCCACCGTGCCGGGATCTTCCTCGGCACCGGGCGGAGTGGGTTCCTCCTTGTCCGGGTCGCCCGTAGGATCCTTGGCATTGGCACCTATCTTGCTGCTCAGTCCCTGCTTGCAGTCGGTGATGATTTCCTGGAACTTGTCGCCGGCCAACATCTGCATCTGGACCTTGATGGTACCGAGGTTGGCACCGAAGGAATCCATGGCTCCGGCCACCGACTCGGCGCTGAGCGAAGCATCCATCGTGATATTCAGCTGCAGGTAGCGGTCGCTCTCGGAGTTCTCATAGACGAGGGTCATCTTGGCATTGATGATGCCGCCCACGCCCTTGACGTTACCCGTCATGTTGAAGGTGGAGAGGCACTTGCGCTTGCGGTTATAGACGACGTTGAGCGTGAGGTCGCCCTTGAGTGTCTCGCCGTCGGGCGAGGCCATACCGAGCTCCATGAAGATACCGACGAGTCCGGCCACGTTCTTGGGCTTCTTGTCATCGCCCTCCGGGTTGCGCGAGCAGTTCATGTAGAAGCCGCCGCCCAGCTTGGTGATGGCACAGGGGCCAAGCTCTATCTTGCCGTTGACGCTCAGATGCACCCATCCCCAAGAGTAGCTCTCCTCACCTTCGCTCTGACCTTCGTATTCAAAGTATCCTCCGTCGCCGTGGACTCCGAAGAGGTCGCCCGGCAACTGGATGTCGAGCTTGGCATAGAAGCCCTTGCCGATTGCCGGATCCTGGCCCTTCTCGTAGAACTCTACGGCACCGTCGATGCTCATGCCGCAGAAAGAGGTGTGCACGCCGATGGCCTGGAGGTGCACGCCATCGAACTCGCCACTGATCTTGGACAGGTCGGTGCCGATGCCCGTCAGCTTGCCGCCAATGGAAAGCGTGACTTCGCCGGATATGTCGATGCCCTTGACAAGGGCCACCTTACCGGTGACTTGCAGTCCGAGCGAGGCTTCCGTACCGCTGAAGTTCTTGGTGATTTCATAGTCCTCGATACTGAACTCGAACGGGCCCAGCTGTTTCTTGTACGAAGCCAACGACCAGGAGCCGGTGTGGAAGAAGAAGGTGGC
>Ga0256407_10009350_pt1 | contig 14058 bp, 13 predicted proteins | sample RumenRJG_04DNA_FD_193489 | JGI IMG/M metagenome (GOLD analysis project Ga0256407, IMG submission 193489) | Bovine rumen microbial communities from Lethbridge, Alberta, Canada - RJG_04 | ecosystem: Host-associated > Mammals > Digestive system > Stomach > Rumen | place: Canada: Alberta... | reverse complement strand
CCTCTTGAAGACCTCTTCAACAAATCTAACCTCAATATTGACAAAGAACTTGACGGGTTCTATGAACCCACGTTGTTCGATTTTTAACTTTTAACTACGTCCACAACTTTTAGTGGACAGCAATGGATTTCAGATAAAAAGAGCCGAAAAGATCCATCAGCCTGACCGGACTCTGACGACGCTCTACGTGGATTACTCGCAGGAGTCTTGCGTGAAGGTGCGCTATGGGATGGAGGATAAGACAAAGCTAAAAGCCATTTTCGACCCGCTCATAAATGATGGCAGTTTCAATCATCTTACGGAGTTTCGTCTCCCTGACGCCATCCGCGAGGCTTTTCAGGCAAGCCCGTTCTTCCGCTGCCGACAGGATGTGCTGGAGTATGCGGATCGCATTCAGGATGATTTGAGCCGTAATGTCCGTCTGGACGATATCTTCAAGCATCATCTTTGGTGGAAGGATGTCTTCGTCAAGGGTGTGAAGCCGTATGTATATCAGCGTGAAGGGATGGAGTTTGCAGCTCGTCGCCGTACGATGGTTATGTGCCGTGGATGGAGGAGAGGAAGGGAAAGTGGTATTCGGAGATAATCGGCGAGCCGTTTTCGCTGAATATGGACGAGTTCCGGAAAGTAATAGCAACGCCGGTGCCTGAGCGGCTTGCATCGACTCGGTATGCCTTCATCCTCCAGGTGTGCATCGGCTGCAGGTGGGAAGACCTCGCGAAGTTGAAGATGCTGGATGTGGGTGTTTCCAAGGATGGTATACCATATATATACTATAAACGGCGGTATGTGGTGAAGAAGGGAGAGGCGGAGAGCGTGTTCGAAATAGAGGTGCCGCTGGTGCGGATAGCGTTTGATATCGTGATGCGGTCGCGGTTCAAGTTCCGCTACTGCAGCCGTACAGCTCCTTATAACCAGAAGATTCAGGAGTTGCTGCGCTTTTGTGGAATAACAAGGGAGGTGTGCCTGATCAATCGCCGGACGGACCAGTGCGAGACGGTCCCGATCTGCTACGCCTTCACGCAGTGCCACTGCCATTATACGCATATGGATATCCTTCACGACGCCGAACGGCTCCGGGGCATCCGAGGCCAGAACTATACCGGAGCCCGGGCGATGGTGAAGATGAAGAAGGTTCCAGTAGACGAGCGCTTTGCTAACCTCAACGAGGCCTTTGGTCAGGCGTCATACCGTGTGGATGAGAACCTCAACATCATCGAAGGCGTACCTTTTCAGGTGGAGGATCCAATGGTGTACCAGGAGCAATCGGACAAGTTGGGCGGCCGAACCAATCCTTATGTGATCTCCGAGCTGCTTCCGATGCCGGAGGGAGAGGGCAAGCCTCAGGACTGGGTATCCGTCCGCTATGGCCTTGCGCTGTTCAGCGCACGGAAGGTTGTGGTTTGGAAGCCAGTTCACGGAGTTCCTGGGTGCCCTAGAGAATGATCATCGGCAGTGCATCCAGTACGGAATCCTGCTGCTGAAGATGCTTTCGGATTTCAAGGTGACATTCGTGAGGGACTGCAAGGATACCATTTATGAACTGCGGAGCGCTCTGCGGGGGTATATGTATTCGACGTACTTCTACTTGAATGGCGACACCATCGTCATTTTGCATGGCTGCCTGGACGAAAAGCATCGCAGACATAAAGCCTCCGGCACCGGAAATATGCCCGTTGTGCGAGCGCTTCGCTGGCAGCATGTGACAGGGGAAATTTCGGGGGAGGATTATGACGGAGTTTTGCACGGGATTTTCGGGGAGCGGGGGACCACTAAACGGGAGGTGATGGAGATGAGGGCTTGCGCCGGTTACGTGAGCCAGGCTCTCCGCCAGGCCCGCATCGATGCAGGCCTTATGCAGGAAGAGCTCTTCTCAAAGTGGGGACTCAAAGATGACTGCGGCGCGCTCGCCCACGCGGAGAACGGAACCCGTGTCCTGCCGTTCGAGTATCTGTTCCGACACCTGGATGGCCTCGGCCTCAAAGCTGTTGTGGTCCGTCCCGGCCTTATCGACTGGAATCCCATCTCCCGCACCCATACCCTGGAGCAGATGCTCACAGAAATCGGAGAACCGGTGTATCGGTGGAAGCGGAAAGAAGTTGTTGAATAAGTCGCTTTTGGCATTGCTAATTCATTTATTTATATTATTTTTGCAATAAATACTAATAATAGCAATGCGTTAAATACTAATATTAGTTATACAATAAATACTAATAATAACAAGGCGACAAATACTAATATGGCTACAATGCAAGAGAAGATGGCGGAGTCCCTCGCTGCTCTGAAAGCATATCAGGACGCTCATGGAGATAATCTTGTAATCCATGGCGCTGATGTGCTTGGACGTACGCATACAGAGCGTCTAGTTGATGCGGGCTATCTTACAATGGTACTTCGGGGATGGTATATCCCTTCTTTCCCAGGCAGTGAAGGAGACTCCACTGTCTGGTATGTCTCGTATTGGTCTTTTGTCTCTGCTTATCTCGACAGCAAGTTTGATGGTCGTTGGTGTCTTTCTCCAGAACTGTCTTTATATTATTATAGTGGAAAGAGTGTAGTACCAAGACAGTTGATTGTTAGGAGTGAATCCGGTACCAATAATATTATGCAGCTGCCTTTTGGTACGTCCATCCTTGATATTAAAGCGTCTCTTCCTCCAGTAGTCGAGCGTGAACCAAGATACGGTGTCCGGCTCTATCCTCTTGCTTATGCTCTTTTGATGGTCGGCCCGGACTACTACCGTCGGAATGCTTTGGAAGCGCGCACTTGCCTCTCAATGGTCAGGGATGTGTCCCCGGTCATTGCGGCTGCTATCGACGGAGGCCATACCACCAGGGCTGGCAGAGTTGCCGGTGCTCTTCGCTCCATCGGCCGTGAAGAGCAGGCAGATGCATTGTTATCGACAATGCGGCAGGTGGGCCATGTGGTATTGGAAGAGAATCCGTTTGAGGAGAATCTTCGTCTTGACGTGCTTGAAACATCACCTTATGCTTCTCGCATCCGTTTGATGTGGATGGCCATGCGCCCGGTTGTGCTGTCCGTCCTTGATACATCCCAGATACGCAGTCGCCAGCAGGATGTAGACAGCATCCTTGCCTTGATGGATGCAACCTATGTCAAAGACAGTTATAACTCTTTGTCCATCGAGGGGTACAAGATTACGGAAGGCCTGCTGGAAAGGGTGCGGAGTGGCAACTGGGACCCGAAGAATGATGAGCAGGATAAGGATCGAAAGAATGCTTTGGCTGCGAGAGGGTATTATCAAGCTTACCAATTGCTCAGAGACTCCATTGCATCTGTTTTTGCCGGGAAAGACCCGGCGGAGGTTTATGCAAAAGAGCATCAGGCATGGCATTTCCAGTTGTTCGAGCCTTGTGTGAGAGCGGGCATAATCAAGGCTTCGGATTTGGTGGGTTATCGTACTCACCAGGTCTATATCCGGAACTCGATGCATGTGCCCCTGAATCCTGATGCCGTTCTGGATGCGATGACTACTCTGTCGGCCTTGATGAAAGAAGAGGAGCATGCTTTTGTCCGTGCTGTTCTGGGGCATTTCTTCTTTGTTTACATCCATCCGTATATGGACGGGAACGGCCGCACAGCTCGCTTTACAATGAATAGCCAACTGGTAACGGGCGGCTATCCTTGGGTTGTCGTGCCTGTAGAACGCCGCGACGAGTATATGGCCAGTCTGGAGAAGGCAAGTGTGGAAGAAGATATTGAGCCCTTTGTGCGGTTTATCTGTTCACTAGTTTAGTCAGGTCTTGTCTTACACAAGAAAAGCCTCCGGCGTCATCGCGATGGCGGAGGCTGAGTTTTTGGAACGAATCGGGGTTGGGGAACAGGACTCCGGGCTCAGCGTAAAGTGGGGGTAAAGATGTCCGGTCGGGCCGGGCATGAAGTTTTGTGAAGGGCTGAGCAAAAAGTCAAAATGACTTGGGTCAGCCCCTTTTTTTGTTTCCTGGTGCTCATAGTGGTCCATTCGAGTGGCCCGGTAGAGTCAAAAACGGCCATTTTTGCTCTTACCCTGCCAAGTTAGTGGACCGCTAGCGTCACAAGTGCCGGAGGATGCGGATTTCGGCGATGACCACCCAGGCATTTCGGCGATAACCTTCCACTTGAGTTAACGTTTCAAGCCTGGTTCCCGAATGCAGCAATAATCGTAGCGATGCCACGTCGGTGGCGAAGTTACCATCGGCCCGGAAAAACGATCGAGTGGCATCGGCCAGCCTGCGGAAGGCACTCATCGGCAAGATGAGTTTTGCCGGCCATCGGCCGGATGTGCCGGGGTTTGCGGATAAGCTTGTGGGGGAGGACAGGGATGAGATGATCTCGGAGTACGTGGCGGCGCGGCAGGCTTCTGGTGATTCACGCCCCATGCAAGAGATTGCGGTGGAGTATAATGACAAGGTGATATATCCGGATAAGGTTAGGCTGAATTGCTATTACTACAGGCATTATTAAAGGAAAAGCGGCCTTAAAATTGAAATTCTTGGGAATTCTTAATTGAAAATCTTGGGAGTTTGGAGCAGAAAAGAGTCTATAATGGGGAAATATTGAAGAAATGTTCAATAATTGATGATTATCTAAAAAATATTCAATATCTTTGCAGCGTGAATGCTGTGATTATTATAAGAAAAGAAGTATGATAGCAACAATATCAGCTGACATAGTGCGCTCTACGTCGATGAATACAGAGGACCTGATAGCACTGCGCAACAGGTTGCAGGACCTCTTTCACGACTTTGAGAAAGACTATCCCGGTTTTTGGGCCAGGATAGTCAGGGGAGATAGTATTGAGTGCGTTGTTCCCAACTATAATGATGCACTCAGGATAGCCATCTTGATTAAGCTTTACGTCAAGATGAGCGTGTCGGAATTTGAATGCTCTGAAATGCTACAGAGATATGGCATCCGGTTCTCGATAGGAGTGGCAGACATCAAATATGCTGATAAGAAGGAGGATATCATTAACGGGCCCGCTATTTACATGTCGGGCCGGAACCTTGATGAGATAAGCAGGAAAGAAAACATAATGACAGCTTTTGAGATGGATCAAGCACCAAAGCCATTGAGTAACCTATTGGATTCATACGTGGCGATGGTGAGTGGGATTGTTGATTCATACTCTGCTAAACAAGCGGAGGTGGTTTTTCTGAAGTTGCTTGGCTTTAAGGAAAAGGAAATTAGTGATAGAGTGGGGATTACTCAGTCTTCAGTAAATATTCGTGCCACGAATGCACAATGGGGGCTGATGAATACGGCAATTAAGGATTATGAGGCATTAGAAATTGAGCAATTATGATGATAGAACTTTTTTTGAGTCTGGTGTTGGCCCATTTGGTGGCTGACTTTATGTTGCAGACTGGAAAGTCATGCAAGGACAAGAAGGAAAGACATTGGAAAAGCCCTCATCACTATGTCCATGCTTTAATCGTATTTGGATTGTCATGGCTTGTATCATGGGATGCTAGCTTCTGGTGGGGTGCGTTGATGACTGGTGTGGCACACTTGGGCATTGATATATGGAAGTCGTACCGGAAGGATAATGTTGTATGGTTTTCTTTGGATCAGGTAATGCATTTGCTGGTGATAGCTGGAGTGGCATATGTATGGACCAGGTGTCATGATTGGTGCTTGCCGTTTGGTATAGAGTTGTGGCATGTGGCGGTTGTAGTTGCTTTGCTTGTTTGCTGGAAGCCGGCGAATTTTTTTATCAAGTTGATGCTGAAATACTACAGCGTGAATATGCCGGAGGATAAAGAGAGTGGTTTTAATGCCGGTGCTCTGATTGGTACCATAGAAAGGTGGCTGATACTAATCTTTGTGTGCATGCAGCGGTATGAGGCACTTGGCCTGTTGATAGCGGCGAAGTCGATCATTCGTTTTGGTGATAAAGAAACTGCCAAGACTGAATACGTGCTGGCAGGAACTCTGTTGAGTATTCTTATTGCAGTGTTGGCCGGGATGATGGTGATAGGGGTGTTGAAGCTTTAACGTTTCAAGCCTGGTTCCCGAATGCAGCAATAATCGTAGCGATGCCACGTCGGTGGCGTGGTTACCATCGGCCCGGAAAAACGATCGAGTGGCATCGGCCAGCCTGCGGAAGGCGCTCATCGGCAAGAGGAGTTTTGCAGGCCATCGGCCATGCACAGTGAAAGGAAAGCGGTGGAGGAGTTGGTGACGCTTATGGATTGGCGTGATGCGTAACTTGCGCATTGATAGTGATTTATGAATATCCTCCCCGGCGAACGGATCATTGTTAAGAATCCGGTGGCGGGACAAAAAGTGGCTGCCTTTTTGGGCAACATCCTGCCCGGCTGCTATTTAAAAGTGGATACGAAAAACGAGTTCTATTATAGGGGATATGATTAGTTATACAAAAGGTGATTTGCTTTCTTCAAAGGCTCAGGCCCTTGTCAACACCGTGAATACAGTTGGCGTGATGGGGAAGGGGATTGCCTTGCACTTCAAGGAGGCGTTCCCATCCAACTTCTCCGTTTATGCCGGAGCCTGTAAGAGAGGAGAATTGGTCCCCGGTAAAGTGTTAGTAGTCAAGGACTCTAATCTGGCCCTGGGCGAAAGGACTATTATTAACTTCCCTACAAAGGTTCACTGGCGGAATCCCTCCAGGTATGAGTACATTGAAGAGGGCCTTAAGGACCTTGTCCGCGTTATAAGAGAAAACGGGATTACAAGCATCGCAATCCCGCCGCTGGGCTGTGGCAATGGCGGCCTGGACTGGGCCGTTGTCAAGGAGATGATAGAGAAGGCTTTGTCTCCCTTGAAGGATATCGACATTACTGTGTATGAGCCTTCGGCGGAGATCTCTGCACTTTTGGCTAAGCAATCACGGAATGCGTCGGTACACCTGACTCCGGCACGTGCCATGTTGCTTTATGCGTTGTTCTGCTACGAAGTGCACGATGAACGCTGCAGTCTTTTCGTGGCCAATAAACTGAGCTATTTCTACCAGATGCTTGGGGAAGAAGAGTTTGCAAGTGTAAGTGTCGGCCACATGCTCAATGCGGTGAATGGAAAGTATATCCATGGACTAGAGCAGATGGATGCAAAGCCCTTTGAAGCGCTGATGCTGGATTATGAACGGAAAGCAGAAGTAGGGGAATATGTGCACAATTCTTTGGCGCCGGCACAAATCGTCCATATCAAACAGCTTCTGAAGTTAATCGATGGATATGAATCGGCCTATTCGCTGGAAGTCCTGGCCTCTGTCGCCTATGTGCGGAGAGAACATCCGGGTATTGGCGTTGGTGATACTATTCATGAGATTCAGAACTGGTCTGCTCGTAAGAAGAATCTCTTCAAGCAGGAACACATTGAAGCGGCATTCCAGCACCTGAACACCTGGATGGCGTAATCGGTTACGGGACTGTCAGTTTTGATTAGTTCGTTTACGGCATCCCGATGATACCCTTGATGAAGTCAATCGCCCTTTTATTCAAGAGCCCATTCAGTGTCTTCTGCTCCTGTTTGGCCAGGTTGTTATAGGCTTCCGCGTTTTCTTTGAGGAAGTCTTCCAGAACATCTTTGGCGAGGAGTCCGCTTACGCGTCCGAGGTCTCGAGGGAAAGAGACTTCGCCAATGTGACTTTTGACGTTGTCGAGGCGGGGCTCCGTGAAGAAGTCATCGGCAAGGGTGAATAGGGCGGAGACTTCATCGGCAATGATGCGCGGCTGCTTAGGCTCGTGCTTTACGGCCTTCTTCTCCGCAAAGCGGGCATTCTTGCTTTTGATGAGGATACGCGAACCGTTGGGGATGTAGAGCGGCTCCTTGGGGCGGATGACGACACCTTCACATATATTGTCTTCGATTTCCGGTAGGCCGAAGTGCTTGTAGATCGTGCTTGGGAATGCGTTCGGGTAGGCGAGGCACTCGTCCAGCATGCCCTCGAAAAGCGTCTCGGCATATAGAAAGCCGGATTCGGCAAAGATATGATTGGTGGTTTCGACGTCCAGGTAGAAGGATTCGTCGGGCGTGTATACGTAAATGTCGAAGCCGTAGAAATCATGCCCTGGGCAGTAGTAGACGCCCTTTTGGATGGCCGACATAGCCCCGATGCGCTTTACGTCCTTGTGCGGATATGCACCTCCGAACATCTCGCCGTAGACGATAATGGACTGGAGGTCGGAGAAGCACTCCTTAATCATCCCATGTACCTTAAATATACGCTCGCGATAGCGACCTGCCAGTTCCTGCCACTGGTAGAAGTCTTCTTCGCCGGATACTACGGCGGTTCGTTTGGCGAACTGGATATCCTGCCCGTCGCAGAGAAAACTGCAATTGGAGCCGTGTACCTTTTCTTGTACGACGAAACGAGTTCCTTCAGGGGTATGCATCCGGACCTTCTCCATGAAGGCACCGTCGAAATGGTTCTCAATGGAACTGTATTTTTTGAATGTCAGCATCGCGTTTTTTTTGCAAAGGTAAGGCCGACTGAAGTCCGATTCCAAATCTTTGCAAAACTTGCAATGATTTGGAAAAGAGTGATCTAGTCGTAATAGAAATAACTCCGACAAATGCAATTTTTTGCAAGGTTTGCAAAGATTTGCAGGGCGCGAAGTGGCATAGCTGCGCCATGCGATACATACTATCGAGGCTTGCCCTCATCGCGTCGGCTGCCCTGTTGTGGACTGGATGCAGCGTACAGCCGTAGCCATCGGCCCTCCGTCTCCCTGGATATGCAGGCGCCCTGAGTTACAACAATCCTCCCTGTATAACCGTGATGTGTAACGTGTTTATTTATAATATGTTGTGAGATTTCTCCCCGGCCGATTCATCCGGGGAGAATTTGTGTAAGTGATTGATATATATATGAAATTGCAAATCACGGCGAAATGCGTGCAACCCTCCTTCCAAGAGCAAAACGCACGGAGCCATTTGCATAATCATCAACAAAGCGGTATCTTTGAGAAACATTTTTACCTATGCCAGAATTCCTTTCGTCATTTAAGAGAAGGCGTTTTGCACCGCAGGCCGGAAACGTGGCCAAGCTCATCCTTCGACTTGCCGAGACTTCGGAGGGGAAAGCAGTTCTTAAGATTCTTGATGAGAATGGGCATGAAGTCCTTCCGGATTACCGGAGATTTCAAGGCCCGTTGTTTTTTCTTCTCCGCTGCGCGCATGCTGCCCATGTCGAAATGGAACGTCAGGTCTCCTGGGATGGCTCTTCCGGAGAACTTGTTCTGGCAGAGCATCCTCAATTGATGAGATATCTCCCGGAATGTCCGGATTTTCAAGATAAGGATGGCTCGCCGATTCGTGCAGTTGCCGGCATCTATTCCCTTCGGCTAAGTCTTAAGGATGAGGGAGAACGGTATAAGCCTGTATGGGAGTTGGCGACGGAAAAAGATGGTTCGTCCCCTAGTCTTGGGAATTTTACCCTTCTTACCGACTCTTATGCCATAACGGATTCCCATCAGTTGGTGGAATTATTACCCGTTGGAGAGAACTATTTGCTGTTGAGGGAATTGCAGCAATCATTCCCGAAAGACCAGTCCTCGCTTTTTCTTTCCGTTGTCCTGTCTTCCTATGACCATGTTTCGCTGGATGGATGCCAGTGGGAGGAGCATGCGGTAAGTACGCAGCCTACTCTTGTGTTCGAGAAGGTAGATGAGGAGAAGTCCCTTTATCTGCGTGTTACGGAATCGATACCGGGTGTGCCGATGACGTTTTTGGAAGATTTTTCTCCGTCGGTGCTTGCCGGATTCAGCCCCGATGGCCGTCTGACTGCTCGGCCAGTTTCTTATACAGATACATCGGCCATCCTCAAAGATATACGTAAATGTATCTCTTCCAGCGTACCGTCCAAGCAGGACGCTAAGGAAGTTTATGAAGATGATGGTTTTTTCATCCTGCCGCATCAGGTGGCAGAGCCCTTCCTTATAAGGCATCTTGCGTCCCTGGCACGGAATTATGTGCTGATGGGTGCCGACAGACTGGGCTCATTCCGGATAAAAAAAGCTACTCCAAAACTGAGAATCAGTTCTTTTTCCGGTATAGATTACCTGGAGGGGAAGGGAGAAATAGATTTTGGCGGCAACAGCCTTTCTATTGCCGATTTCCTTTCGCAGTATCGGCAAAACCACTATATCCAGATTGCAGGAGGCGACCGGCTTGTCATGGATGCAGATTATGTGGATCGCTTGGAAAGATTGATGTCCCGCAGCACGAAAAGCGGGAAACTCAAGATATCTTTCTTTGACATTCCGGAGGTTGTTGCAATGCTTTCTGATGTTCCGGATTCCGGTATTTTCCGACGGAGCCGTTCGTTCTATGAAGGCTTCAATGCTTTGTCCGGCCAGCGACTGCGTAATCCGTCTGTACTGAAGGCACAGCTTCGTCCCTATCAGGCGGAAGGTGTAAAGTGGATGCAGTATTTGTATGACAATGGGATGGGAGGCTGTCTTGCCGATGACATGGGCCTTGGAAAGACCGTGGAAACCATTGCTCTCATTGTTCGGAAAATCAAACCGGGCAGTCTTCCGGTGCTGATCGTGATGCCGCGCAGTCTTCTGTTCAACTGGCAGTCTGAATGGGAGTGTTTTGCGCCCGGGATCAAAGTGGCAACATACTATGGCGCAGAAAGGGACTGGAATAAGGTGAAAGATGCCCAGGTTATTCTGACTACTTATGCTTTGGTGCGAAATGACATTGAAACGCTTTCGGCTATGGAATTTGATACCGTTATCCTCGACGAATCCCAGCAGATAAAGAATCTGTCGGCAAAGATATCTCAGGCGGTATTGCTGCTCAAGGCTTCCCATCATTTCGCGCTGAGCGGTACGCCGATTGAGAACAATCTTGGAGAGTTATATGCGCAAATGCGTTTTCTCAACCCTTCGATGCTGGGCTCTGCGGAAGAATTCAACCGCCGTTATGCGAGCCCCATCCAGCACGATAACGACAGGGGCGCCATGGATCAGTTGCGTCGAAAAATTTCTCCCTTCATCCTTAGGCGGTTAAAGGGAGATGTCCTTTCCGAACTGCCCGACCGCATCGATCAGACTCTTATTGTTGAGATGGAGCCGGCTCATGCATCCTTCTACGAGCGCAGGCGTCGGTATTATGCAGAAACGGTCAGGAATACCATTCGGGAAAGAGGTGTAAAAGCTTCTCAGTTCGAGTTGCTCCAGGCCATTACGGAACTTCGCCGAATCGCTTCTATCCCGGAAAGTCTTAGCGACGGTGCAGTGTCGTCATCAAAGATCCCGGTTTTGGCCGATTCTGTTATGGAAGCGGTGGAGAATGGGCATAAATGCGTTGTCTTCTTCAATTTCATTGCCGGAATCGAAGTTCTGGGACAGTTACTCTCAGAGGCCGGGATTGAGTATGAAGTTATGACAGGGGCCACAAGGGACCGGGCGGCTATTGTTCAACGATTTCAGGGAGATCCTCGTTGTAAAGTCCTTCTGATGACGCTCAAAACCGGTGGCGTTGGCCTGAATCTTACTGCCGCAGACACTGTTTTTGTTGCGGAACCGTGGTGGAACCGTGCTGCAGAAGAACAGGCTATCGGCCGACTGCACAGAATGGGGCAAAAATCCTCTGTCCATGCTTTCGCACTTGTGACGAAGGATACCATTGAGGAAAAAATCAGGTTGTTGCAGCAGCAGAAAGTATCTCTGATTGAGGAACTTATTCAAAGTGAAGGAAGCGGAGGAAAGTTCCTTAGCGAAGAAGACATTAACTTTATTCTCAGTTAGCTATGGCCAGACTGTTTCATGAAGAAGAGGTTTTCTTTCATTTCAAAATTGAAGACGGGGAGTCATTTGACAGGTTGGTTAATAACCTGGATTACACATATTCCGCAGAACAGTTAAAGGATTATCTTTTGGAGATACAGCCAAAACTGGCAGGGCGTTGTTCTGTTTCCATGAACGGAGCAGAGTTGAACATTGAGGATTACATCCCTTCGAAGAAACCCTATCAGTATCGAAAGAAAGATGCGGCCTTGTTCTGCGCTTTGGTACACTGTCATCCGGACAATTTGCGTCAGGTCCTTTCTCTTCTTCCTTCCTGGTACTCGGAAGCCGTTCGTCGGATGATAACGAATGGTTGCATTTCGCAGACGGAACTATCAGAAATAGGGGCTCAGTCTATGATCGTCGATTTGTCAAGGCGATACAGCTGGGATAGCTTCAAGGTGGGTAAATGCTGCTCGGTTTTTGGCGTCGGCTCCTCAATGTGTGTCGATTCTAAGAAACGAAGCTATTGGGATAGGGAAGGATATCTGTTTATACCTCGTGCCCTGACCAGGTCCTATGCCTTGGCATTGCTGCCAGATTTGTGCTCGGAGTCCCATATCATTCAAGATACAACGACGTACCATGTCCTTCCCTCGGAAGAATCCTTTCACCGGTCTTTCCCTTTGATTCAAGGACTTCAGCGACAGCAGCAGATACCCGTGACGGAAAAGCTGAAAATGTCGTCGGCCAGTGCAAAAAAACTTCGTTCTGGTATTCCCGAAGTCATTCCACAGTCTCTGAGGGAAACTCACAAATTCAATTCCGGACAATACTTCCTGCCGGGATTGTTGTGGGCAATGCAGAAAAGCAGGAAAGGGACTGCAGAGTATGTAAAGGCGGCTCTCTCGCGTCTTGTCCATGCCGGACCGGAGCAGATATATCCAGCTTTTCTTCCTCATGTAAAGGGATTCAGGGCCAACCAATTCCGCTATGTGGCCGATATTTTCTGGATGGAAATCCTCTGTGCGTTCCTGGAAGAGTATAGCGTTTCCTGGCTTTCACTTCCGGGGCTTTCTGACAGAATTCATATTTATGGTGATGGATATTTGATTTCGATGGATCTTCTTGGGGAGTTGTTCCTTGAAAACACAATCACCGGAAAAGTAATTCGCCCGGATACACAGGGACGCGAAATTGAATTGGAGGTCCTTCGGGCCATGGCGGTATGCCTCTATGGATGGGGGATGGCCGATCTTGCAGTCGACAATTCATTGGAATGCCCGGATACGCCCCTTGGCGCTGTCATGCAGGTGCGCCTCACTCCTTTCGGACGTTTTATTCTTGGGCTGGACAAAACGTACTCTCCGCCGGTTAGTAAGGCCGATGGAAATTTTATCCTTGATACAGAACGGCTTATTATTCATTCTTCAGGGGGAAACAACCCCTATGAGCGGCTGCTCATGGATACGTCGGATCCCATTGGATGCGGAAAGTACCGTATGAGTGCCGAGTCATTTCTGCGGCATTGCAAATCGGCGAAGGACGTGGAAGAGAAAGTTAAGTTCTTCGAAGATTATATAGACGGGAATCCGCCTGAAATATGGAAAGATTTTTTTGCTTCTATTCGTCGTCGCTGCAATCCTTTGGATAAGGTTCGCGAGGATTATTGCTTGCTCAAACTGAACCCGAAAGATGCAGAACTTGTGGAACTAATGACTTCCAATCCCGCCATCCGGAAATTGATTATCCTTGCAGAAGGATATCTCTTTCTTGTCAGGAAAAAAGACTATGCTACTTTGGTACAGTTACTTAAGCAGCATAGTTATCTCCTTTGAGTCGTGATTCTGTCTGGTATTTTCCCGGAGGGTTGGAACCTGTGCCGACGGGCTTTTGAGCGCAGCTTTTATCAACAGCGGCTTAGAAGTCCCATCTGGGGAAGTATGGCATCGGCCTTCTTTATATACAATTTCTTCTGATTTCCAAATCATTGCAAACCTTGCAAAGATTTGCTAGGGCGTCTCAGGCAGCGTAACTTTGCGGAAAAGGTTTTCGTATGAGAGTGAAAAGTCAGCAGTGGATCAATGAGGCCGGGACGTTCTACCCGGTGAGCGGGGATACGCGCCTTCTGGCGTCGCCCGGGGACGGGGTGTTTGTGGTGGTGGAATCGGCAACTCCGATGATGAAGCGTATCGGATTGAACCGGATCGGAGATAAGTTTGAGTTTGATTTCAAGCTCTATGAGTTGGGAACGGATCCCATTATCCGCCTGGTGAAGAAAACCTGGGAGTCCCGCATTTTTGTGGAAGGGAACAAGAATCTGGGCGTAATCTTCAATGGTATCAAAGGAACGGGA
>Ga0256407_10009349_pt1 | contig 14059 bp, 14 predicted proteins | sample RumenRJG_04DNA_FD_193489 | JGI IMG/M metagenome (GOLD analysis project Ga0256407, IMG submission 193489) | Bovine rumen microbial communities from Lethbridge, Alberta, Canada - RJG_04 | ecosystem: Host-associated > Mammals > Digestive system > Stomach > Rumen | place: Canada: Alberta... | reverse complement strand
CTGCCACCGATTTCAACTTTATTCCTCGCGCCAAGATCGTTGAAGTGGATCTTGAAAGAGAACCTCTCAGCATCAATATAGAAATGGTTGCCTGAAATACACTTCACAGCAGATGATTGCAAAAGTGCAGGTTGACTACAACCTGCACTTCTTTTTTTCTCTCAATACGCTCCTGAATTTCCTGCATCAAAACCAGTTTCAGATCATATAGGTTCAAACAGCATACGTCAGCCCGGAGCCGTTCCTGCGGAACATTTTCATGAAAACCGTTGCAATATAGTGTACACTAGCACAGATCACTGATATTTGACTCTGAACACTCTCATAACCTTGCTCCGCTCAGGAAAAAGTTACTGACGGCGGTTAGGGCAGAAAAGTTCAGCATGCAACCGGATGTGCACGTAGTAACAATAGAGTTCCAGGACTGAAAATGAATAAAACAGATTTTTTAAATTTACTCGCAAAAATTGTTAAAACCCGAACCATCAGCAGCGACAATCCCAATGAAGACTGCTCCAATATGGAGCTGGTAGAACTTCTGAAAAATGAGGCAGCAAGACGCAACGGCATCTGTACAGAGGATGTTGTGCTGACCCGACCAAACAAAAACAATCTGCTTATTCGTTTCGGTAACGGAACCGGAGGAATTCTCTTCTCAGGACACACCGACACCGTTCCCTACGACCGATCAAAGTGGAAAACCGATCCTTTTATTATGAAAGAGGAAGAGGATCGCTATACCGGACTCGGTATTATCGATATGAAAGGATTTTTCGCCCATGTGTTCGCCGCCCTCGACAGCATAAACCTCAAGCAGCTTATCAGGCCTGTCTATATTCTCGCCACAGTTGACGAGGAGACTACCATGGTTGGCGCAAACATGTTTTCAAACAAAGAGCAGAACATTCAACCGGATTTCTGTCTGATCGGTGAACCAACCTCCCTTTATCCGGTAATCCAGCACAAGGGATATATGGCCTACCGCCTGACTGTAACAGGAAAAAGCGGCCACAGTTCCAATCCGGCACTTGGTGTTAACGCCATCTATACCATGAACCGGATCATCGAACAGCTGATGATTTTTGAAAATGAACTGAGAAGCCACTACAGCGAGCCTGGATTCGATATACCATACCCAACCCTGAATATCGGCGCTATCAGCGGCGGCGACAGTCCAAACAGGATCTGCGGTGAATGCGAGATCCTCTTCGATATAAGACCGCTGGTATCAACACCGTGCACCATGATTGAAAACAGGATCCGGGAAATAATAAACAAGATCCCGAAACAGGAAAATCTCGAGATCCAACTGACCGCTCTTTACGATCACATTGAACCGTTTAAAACAGAACCGGACAATGAGTACATAAAATACCTGGAGGAACTTACCGGACACCGGGCAATTTCAGTAAATTACTGTACCGAGGCATCATTCCTCAAAAATTTGAACTGCCCTCTTGCCATCTGCGGGATCGGGAGTATAGACAACGCTCATCAGCCGAACGAATATCTGCCTAAAAACGATTTGGAGAATTATCACAGGATCCTTGCAGAGCTGATCAAAAAAATCTGCATGAACTGACCGGAATACCGCTGCAGAATATACTGACTCATGCAGAATATACTGACTCAGAACGTAGTCTCAGTTCCGGCCTGTCGTGCCGGGGCTGCTGCACAGTCCGATAATTTTACGGCAGATCCGGTCCGTACCTCTTCCGTCTATGCGCAGCTGAATCTCCCTTCCCATTGTCTGCAGTTTTTCAGGATCTGCAATCATTTCCTCCAGGTTTTTCTCAACAGATTCCTCAATACCCAGGCACCTGGCATCACCGCAGTACCGGATCAGTCCTAGCTGGTGCATGGTCCTGCCGACACTGAGCTGATTGTCTGCAATAGCGAATGCCACTGCAGGAAGTCCGCATGCACACATTTCATACAATGTGGTACCGCAGGCTGATACGGCAAGCATGGAATTTTTCATCAGTTCAGCCATATCCGTAGTATTTCGCAGTACCGTTACTCTTTCAGGATAAAGTTCCTCCAGCTGTCTTAACCGGGGATAGTTCACATTGAGCGCGCCGCTGACTGCAGTGAAACAGAAGGAAGCCAGTCCTGAGTTTCTGACAAATCTGTCCAGCAGCCGGTACTGAAGATTAAGCGGGTCTGTCCCGCCGGTGGTGATCAGGATCCGGCGCGGCCGTTCAGAGCTCCTGCTGCAGTTTCTGAACTCATCCCGCATCGGACAGTACTCAAGACCGCAGCATACTTCAGTGTCTCGATCACGATAACGCTGCAGATATCTGCCGTAGTCAGTTTCCGGGATACAGTGAATCAACATTGAAACATCATAGATTTCTTTTGCCAGATCATCAAAGTAGACCACCGGCAGATGTTTGTGCAGAACGGCCAGGTAAAAGGACGAGGCAAAATAGGTATCAACCAGAAGCAGATCTGTCTGCTCCTCCCGAAGGAGCCTTATGAGTGACTGAATTTCTGAATCAGGACGTCGCCAGTCGGAATTCAACACTCTGCAAGGGTATTTCGTCACCGCAGGATATGACGACAGAACCTCCGGTTCGGCAAAAACAAAGACAACCTCAGCACCTTCCTCAGTCAGATGGGAGGCAATCGCAAGACAGCGGAACAGATGGCCGGTGGCTATCTGTCCGTTTGCATCTGTACGAATTGCAATTTTCATAGTAACTGTTCCTGAAACTTAAGCGGACACCTGCATTTAAAAAGCAGAAAAATGCGCTGCTCCGTGAAAAATTTCCAGTCCGACCGTAAAGCAAAGCGGCCATGCTTATGACTAGCACAGCCGCATCAGATCCGCCGGACCGGTGAAAGAAAAAGCAGTTCCTGGTTCACGGTCCGTAGATCTATCAGATTATCAGTAGGTAAACTGTCCCTGGTATACTATTTCATATGTCCCCGTCGGATTCATTTTTCCAAACATCTGCAGCAGCATGGAAACCTCATTTTTATGAGTTTCCTTTGGTTTGGCAAATGCACGGACCACATATGCACGCTTCGGCAGATCATATTCCATGTTGCCGTCAAGAGTAAAATACTCATTATCCGCTTTCATCATTTTCGCGATAAGCAGACCGTTACGGCAGTTAAGATCTATTTTGGAACTTCCCAGGTCAAATTCCCCCATCGGGGTGAATACGATGACACCGTCAAGATCAACACTTCCCTTGAGCTTGCGGCACTTGTTGATGCTGAGCATGGCTTCATCAAGACTCAGATCAATGTTGCCGGACACTTTAACCGGAAGAGTGTATTTCACGTACTTTAAAAAGTTGGCAAAGGAAATCTTCATTTTAACCGAATCAAAATTAAAAGATCCGTCGCTGTTGAACTGTACATTGCCTGATCCGTTCATGCCCTGAGGATCTTTAATAATCAGAGTAAGCTGTTTGGTTATCAGCCCCCACAGAGAAGTCTTCCATCGTACATTTTCATATGAATACTTCTCTACTGTTACACTGTCGGCTTCACCGTCAAAGAGCGTTCCGCTCACACCCACCAGTGAAATATTTTTCGGAGGAGGCACCAGCTTCAGCACCTTGTTGGCAGGTGCAATTTGAAAAACAAAATAAACAAAGAAGATCAGGAAAACTGCAACCCCAATCAGTATTTTATGGATTTTCTTCATGCTCCTCTCCTAAATTCTTCCCACCATCAGCCTTTTGACTTTAATACTGTTGCTGTCAACTGCGTTAATCTCTATACCGTCAACATAGATGGCATATTTCTTTTCCAGATCTTCAAGAAAACAGAACAAATCAACAGAATCTATTTTTTCGATCTCGATGCTGACAACCTTTTTCCCTGATTTAACCATTTTAGTCACAACAATCTGACGTTCTTTGGCAACTTTATCAATCGCAGCCTCCAGACTGGTGGTAAGATCTGCCGAAACAGCCGTATTGGTGGTTTTCTGGGCTGTGGAATAATTGGCAATGGTACGGTAGTCCCTCTCATAGTTAACGGTCTTGGTCTGCAGGGTGGAGATCCTGCTCTGGATCGGATAAACCATCACAAGGTAAACAATCACTATTCCAACAACCACCGAGATGGCAGCTGCAGCCATGCGCTGTTTTTCATTCATTGACTGCCAGCGTTTATCAAGATTTCTGAGGAATTCAATGATTTTCTTTTTCATTCTACTTCACCTCCTTTACTACCAGACTCAGCGTTTTTATGCCGTTTTTAGTACTTATATCACCGTAGTCTGATTCGTAACCCAGCGTCTGAAATGCTTTCTTGATATCTTCCACATTATCAAGATTTTTATAAATCAGTCTGAATTTATATGATTTCTGTCTGCGATCGTAAGAGAAGTTCTGCAACTGCACCTTGCTGTTGAAACTTCCTGCAACATCAGCCATATGATGAACAAAGCTCTGATCCTTTTCGGTTCCCGCATCAATGTTCTGGTTTGTCAACTGTTTGAACTGCAGCATCGGATTGGTGATCTTGGTTACTGAAGGGAACTTGCTTTTAAATATTTTCTTAACATCGGAGCGGAGTGTCGTTGCCTTGGACTCCAGATGGATCCAATCAACAATAAGAGCGCCGTAGGAAACAAGCAGCACAGCCGCAACAGCAATTCCCACTTTATACCAAGGTCTTACCAGCGGATGCTTCCAGATAAAACTTCCTGTTGACTGTACCAGACCGGAAGGGGTTATATTGGATGAAAGAGCACCCTTGGCAATTGCCCCCATGGCCAGAGGTACCAGACCGTATACCTTGTCTGCAGGCCACGGAAGTTCTGACAAACAGTAGAAAATCGGCATTTCACCACCGAGTTTGAAATACTGTTTTGCTATTCTGGTATTCATTACCATACCTGAATTTTTGGAATTCCTGAAGATCAGTTCCCCGTCAAGATCGATAAACGTTACCCGCTTATCCATGAACGGGATGGTAAAACAGTCAATGGTATACTTGGATGGATGAAGATCCCTGGATTCAAAAATCTGTTTTGCCTGTGAAAAGAACTCTTTTTCATAAGCCATGATATCAACCAGGTGGCCTTTAGTTTCAAGGACAACAATCTCCAGATCATCAATATCACTGGAAACTTCCGATTCAATCATGAACGGGATCGATTCCTTCATGCTCTGGTTGTATTTTTTAGGATATTCTATCCGTTTGAAGAAGAACCTGCTGCACGGCAGAACAACTATCAGATCAAGAGAAAAAAATGAGGACAGGTTACCCAGTTCTTCCACTCCCTTCAATGTTCCGCTCTGTATTATGCTGCTGTCACGATCTTCGATTACGGCATAGTTGACCACACCTGTCAATGAAACATCAAGACGAATCACTAAATGCTGACTCATTCTATTCCTCCGTATTCTCTTTTATATAACTCCGCATAGCGGTTCCTTCGTTTGAAGAAGGATCTGTATACCATTGTGGAGTTATTGTATTCTACCCTGGTGTACATACTGAAAAAGCCGGAATTAACCATTAAAATACTGTTGAAAAAAGCTTTGTTTTTTCTGGTTATTCTGCTTTCCACCATATCAAGTTTTAAAAACTGACTGATCGATGCCCAACCGTTAATGTCGCGCTGCGAAATCATCTCCAGCGCATCCTCCACTGTAACACTGTCATCAAGGAACAGCGCAGCAAGCAGAGGAGATTTGAATTCCGATATTGTATTTACATTAATTTTAAGTTCATTGTTATTAAGAGCACACAGGAAAGGCGCAATTCTGCGATATATACTGCCAGACATGCCCTTTGCCGCCCTTATTTCACTAACATCAAAAAGGTATCCGTTCGGGATCAGAAACGGATACGGCTGTCCACGGTAGAACTGATCCTCCGCACCGAATGTCAGGGTGTTTGAATCACTGTCGACCATATCGGTAATCGAATCAGCAACCTCCTCGGCATTATCAGCCGGGATCTGCAGAAATACCATCAGCCGGTAGAGCACCTCCCTGGCAAGATTGATCCTGTTGTCGCTGTCGTCCCTCGCGGTATAGAGGGAATTACCGAGGGCATTGATGTTCAGACAGGAATAATCGTCCTGCACATAGCCTCTGATTGTTCCGCCATCGACTTCAAAACTCCGTTCCGGCGCCGCCCAGTAGCCGCTCAGATTAATGGTGTTATGATTATCCTCGAAATCCTGGTGAAGCACTCGGGCCGCCAGTTCCTCGGAAGCCACCCCGTACCATTTGGTCTGTATTCCATTAATAAAGTTTGCCGTACGCAGGAATTCACTGTTGTACTTCACGGTAATATTGGTGGACACGATTACCATTACTGATAAGATCAACAGCACAACAATTATTGCAGAACCGTGTTCATTATTATGCCTATTCATCGCGCAACACCATATAAATTCTCCTGATCTGACCGTAATCATCAAGAGTGATCGAAAACATCACACCGAATGGAACAGAGCCGTCACGGGCAAAATCAGACCAGTCCTTGCCGTTTTTATTATTTCTGAATTTCAGTTCAAATCTGGAAACTCCGGTTATCAGGGTACTCCACTGCGGAGGCTGATCCTCTATCGGATCGTGCCTGTCATAAACACCCCGCTGCAGTTCTCCGTCCTTCAGCCGGTACGCAACCCGCTGCAGTTCACTGCGGTTCAGCATGGCCCCGGGATTAATCAGACTGCTGCGGACAAACTCAATCCCCCAGTCATCGGAACCGAGGATGTTCTTTCCGGACCAGATGTAGCGTCTTGCTCCCTGGCCGGGATAGCGGTTGCTCCGGTTGGCCATATACGAAAAATCACGATCCGCAATCATAAAGGTTTTCTGGATCTCCGCCAGTCTGTCTATCTTGCGACCGGAAACCTCATCCGTCTGAACAGCACTCTGCAGCACCTGGTAGGAACCGGAGGCTAGAATCGCAAAGATAAAGATACTTACCAGTACCTCAATAAGTGTAAAACCTTTATTTCTCATTTCTTCGTATATATATAGGTGCGAATTGTTACAATCGGATCGTCATATTCCTTGGTCGCATGAACCTGCATATCAATAGCCATAAAAGCGTCATCCGCCGTTTCAAGAGCCTTATAACGGAAATACCAGGTACGATCGGCCAGTTTTTCCTCACCGGTAACCCAGGATGCGGATGGAAGAATACTGCGCATTTTCAGATCAGTAAGTTGGTTGTCGGCCACAATAGTTGCAAAAGTCTTGTTTTCCAGCAGTTGCAGTCCGAAAACCTGGTTGTTCATCGATGACAGCAGAGCTACGCTTACCATGGCAAAAACCGCCAAAGCAACCAGAACCTCCAGTATTGTCATACCCTTTGAACTAGAAAGTTTCCGTTTCATTATCGGATCCTCTGATTAAAGTTATGCGCCCGTTTTCCTGTGCTGAAATGGTAAACTCCTCATTAGCCTCTTCGCTTGCAAGTTTAAGCGTGAAGGGTGTCAGTTCCATTGACGGGTAGAAAAATACCTGAGGTCTTTCCTTTACATCAAATTTTGCCGTGAGTGATTCCTTTTTATAACCGTTGGTTGCACTGCCTGACTGATAGCCGATCCCGCCGACCTGCAGTTCCACCTTGACCCCTTCAGGCCACCGGTAGCTGCTTTTGATCTGTGTCAGCTTCAAATCTACCCAGTTGTAGTTCTCGTAATTGTCGACCTTGCGGATAATCCGGCTGATAATATCGTCACCCTGGAACAGGGACGGATCATCAGGTCGCTCACGACGCATGATCTTCATTTTTTCGTCCGTGAAATAAACTCCGATAACCAGGTTTTCCACCATAGACTGCTCGGAGATATAGGCAAATGTTCTGGCATATTTATGGCACAGATCATCAAAACTGCCTGCGTCGCCTCCTTTTGAAGGAACCGCAAGCATAACGGTGGATGTTGCCAGTCCCATCAGCAGCACCACCACTAAAATTTCAAGTAACGAAAAACCCTTAACGCTTGAACCGGCCATTAATAATCGTCGTCGTCCCCGTCTGCTTCAGACTGCCAATTTCCAATATCATCATCGGATCCTTCCTCCTGATCCGGTCCGAATGAGTAGAGATCATAGCTGTCAGGATTGTGAACACCCGGATTGGCATACTGATACTTGTTACCCCACGGATCCTCAGGAAGTTCCTGCACATATCCGCCCTTCTTCCAGTTTTTAGGAACCGGAGATGCGGTTGGTTTCTTAATCAAAGCCTTGAGTCCCTGCTCGGTGGTAGGATAACGGCTGTTGTCCAGTTTGTACAGATCAAGAGCCTGCTGAATATTCTTGATATCAATACGGGTCTTGCGGACTTCTGCATCGGCTTTCGAACCCATAACATTGAATGAAACTATGGATGCAAGCATACCCATAATAACTACCACTACCATGATTTCAAGCAGGGTAAATCCCAATTGTTTTTTCATTTGAACTCCTTAAATTTAATCTTCTATACCATACTGTTCATCTTGAGGATCGGCTCAAGAATTGAAAGTACAATAAACAATACGACGGAAGCCATGGACACAATCAGCATCGGTTCAAAAATACTCAGAGCCATGCTCACCTGCCGTTCAAACTCGTTATCCTGGTTATCTGCAGATCTGATCAGCATATTATCAAGTTCACCTGACTTTTCACCGGAGGCAATCATATGAATCATCATAGGAGGGAACAGTTTGGTACGCTCAAGGGCAACCTTGAGAGAAGAACCCTCGCGAACCAGATCAGTTGCTTCGGCGATCTTTGTTTTGGCATATTCATTACTCAGAACATCACCGCTTATCTTGAGACTTTCAAGCAAAGGAACCGCGGATGAATTCAAGATCGCCAGCGTACGCGCGAATCTGGCGGTATTTATGCCCCGGCTTACCCTGCCGATCACCGGCAGTTTCAGGATCAGATTATGAAATCTCAGCAGATTCTGCCTCTTGGTAATCCACAGTCTGAACAGAACGATCGAACCGATAATCAGAGCCAGGATCAGAAAACCGTAATTCTTCAGAAAATCACTTACGGCGATCAGAACCTGGGTTGAAGTGGGCAGATCCTGTTTAAGGTAGACGAACTGTGCGATAACCTTAGGTACCACGCTGGTCAGCAGAATAGTTATAACCGTAACTGCAACCAGAGTAAGAATTACCGGATAAATCATAGCCTGGAGAATTTTGCTCTTGATCCCCTGTCTTCTTTCACTGTAGTCGGCAAGACGCAGAAGAACAGTATCAAGATGACCTGATTTTTCACCTGCTGCAACCATGGAGCGGTACAGTGAATCAAAAACCTTCGGGAACTGAGCCATTGAATCGGCAAGAGTGTGACCTTCGAGAACCTTGTTGCGTACCGCGGAAATAATCGTGCGGTGCTGATTGTTTTCACACTGATCTGCCACAGCCTTGAGCGCCTCCTCGATCGGAATCGAGGCGGCAACCAGCGTTGCCAGCTGTCTGGTAATCAGAGTAAGGTAGGAAAGTTTGATGGTCGGCTGAAAAAAAGAGAGTTTTTCCTGACTCGTCTTCATTTTCTTATTGGATTCAATCACATCAATAGGAACCAGATCCATTTCCCGCAGCGCATTACGGATCTGTCGAGCATTGTCTCCTTCCCTGATACCTGTAACTGTCTTACCTGTCTTGTCAATCGCAGTATATGAATAAGATGCCATAGTTAATTATCTCTTGCTACACGCAGAACCTCTTCCACAGTGGTTTTACCCTGCAGAACCTTGTTCATTCCGTCCTGTTTAATGCTTGGAGTATACGGACGGATGAGATTTTCTATGTACAACTCACCCTTGGCCTCATTGATACTTTCACGGACCTCGTTGTTCACAAGCAGAAGTTCATGGATGCCGGTTCTACCCTTGTATCCGGTATTGTTGCATGCCTTGCATCCCACCGGACGGTACAGGAATACATCCTCAGTTCCGGTAATTCCCACAACCTCCTTCTCCTTGTTGCTGGCTTTATATCTTTCCTTGCATTCAGGACACAGAGTTCTCACCAGGCGCTGAGCAAGAACCCCAAGCAGGGTCGAAGACAGCAGGAACGGTTCAATTCCCATATCGCGAAGTCTGGTAATGGCACCCACTGCCGTATTGGTATGAAGAGTTGACAGTACAAGGTGACCGGTCAGTGAAGCCTGGACCGCAATTTCCGCAGTCTCGGTATCACGGATTTCTCCCACCATCACAACGTCAGGGTCCTGACGCAGAATTGCTCTCAGGCCCCGCGCGAAGGTCATGTCAACCTTGGCATTTACCTGGGTCTGTCCCACGCCTTCGAGATCATATTCAATAGGATCCTCAACAGTCATAACATTCAGAGCCTTGGTATCAACATTGGACAGTGCGGCGTACAGAGTGGTTGACTTACCGGAACCGGTAGGACCGGTAACAAGTATAATGCCGTGAGGTTTGCGGATAATTGACTGAATCTTCTCCCGGTTTTCCTCTGTCATGCCGAGATCGGCAAGTTCCAGATGAACAGCATTTTTATCAAGAAGACGCAGTACCACACGCTCGCCGTGGCTTGACGGCAGCGTTGAAACACGCACATCCACGGCACGACCGCCGATCCTCAGCGTAATACGACCGTCCTGAGGAACACGCTTTTCGGCGATATCCAGTTTAGCCATAACCTTGATACGGGAAATAAGCAGAGGTCCCATCTGGCGCGGCTGACGCATTATTTCCTTGAGAATACCGTCAACACGGAATCTGATTACCAGTTCCTTTTCGTAGCATTCTACATGAACGTCGGATGCGCCCTCCTTGATCGCCTCACTGAGCATGGCATTGATCAGACGGATAATCGGAGCGTCATCCTCGGATTCCAGCAAATCTTCAGAGGAGGATCCGAGATCTTCGGCAATCGAGAAGAAATCCACTTCACTTCCGATATCGTTCATCAGCTGTTTGGCTTCATTACTGTCAAGCTGATAGGCTTTGGTCAGTATTTCATTGAAACTCTGAGCCTCGGTCTGAACAACCTCGAAATCAAATCCAACATGTCTGATAACCTCCAGCAGTTCCTTCTGTGTCAGATCTCTGGTGGTATAGACAACCGTATCCCCGTGCTCGTTTTTCCCGAGTGCGAGATTGTGCTCCTTTGCATAGGAGAAATCGATTCTATGTTCGATTTTTCCGCTGTTGTCAGCTTCTTCCTGCTCCTCGGAAGCAGAAGCCGTACCGGCCACGTTTTCTTCGAGGGCGGCAGCCTGCTCTTCCAGCTGCTCTGTCTGTGCTAAATTTTCATCTGTCATAATGTCTGTGGCGAGGAAACCCAGGGGGCCGCCCGCGGGAGGAATCGCCACTGTCCTCCTTTTAACAATTCATATCAATAAGTCCACGTATGGAGCCAATCTGGTTCATGCCCCGGCATTCCCTCCGGGTTCTTTATCCATACGTCAAGTCACTCTATACCTCCCTGAAGCATTTTGTTTTTACTGCACCGGTTCACGCAGTAAACACCAGACATCAGGGCGGCAGATCTACTTGGCAATTTCTTCAGGGGATAAAACAAATCCTCCGTTATTCTCATCAAGGGCTTTTCTGATCTGTTCCTGTGTCGGAGAGTCCATATGAATAATACTCATGGTGTCGGTGGTACTTTTACCGTACACAGGCATGATTGGAGAAGTCTTGGTATCAGGCAGCAGTGCAACACCCTTTATCGCACGATCAAGCTGTTCAGATCTGAACTTGGTGTACTTGTTGCGGGAAATGGATGAATAGGTATCAGGATCACGGATAATGATCGGATGAATAAATACCATAAGATTGCGTTTTGATTTGTTGGCTGATGTGTACTTGAACAGGTATCCCAGCAGCGGAATATCACCCAGAATAGGAACCTTGTAGACAACCTCATCGGTGGACTCGTTAAGAAGACCGCCAAGCACCACGGTTTCCCCGCTCTTTACCAGCAGTGAGTTCTTAATGGTTCTGGTATCAAAGGTATCGCCGAGTTCAGGATGTGACGAGGTTGAAGCAACCGATGAAACCTCCTGTTCAATTGTCAGAATCACTGAGTCACCCTCATTGATCTGCGGAGTGAACTTAAGTTTGGTTCCAACCGTTTTACGTTCAATTGTCTGGTAAACATTGTTTGCATCGGATGACAGACTGCTCTGGCTTCCAGTAAGAACCGGAACTTCCTGACCAACAGTGAATTCAGCCTCCTCGTTGTCGAGGGTCACCACAGAAGGAGTTGACAGCACGTTACTGCGGGCATCGGTTTTAAGTGCGGTAACCAGACTGAACCAGTTTCCTGAATAGAAACCGCCGATACCGCCCTGAAGATTTCCCAATGCACTGAAACCGTTTGCCACCAGGTTGGCAGCGGAGGTCGGACTGTTGAACAGTACCGCACCGCCTTTGGTGTTACCCCACTGTACACCGAATTCAGCAGCATCAGAATTTGACATTTCAACAATGATCGCCTCAACATAAACCTGGGCGCGGCGGATATCTAGTTTTGTAATAACCGACTCAATCTGCTGCATCAGATCCGGCTGGGCATTGACAATCACGGAATTGGTTTCCTCATCGCCGTATACAGCAAACTTGGCATTCAGCGGAGAAGAGGCAGCTTTTCCACCTGCCTTTTCAGGATCTATGTTTGAGCCCAGTCCGTTCAGAACTTCAACCACATTCTTGGCCTTGGCGTACTTAAGGTATATAACCTTGGTATTGCCGACAAACTCCTGATCCTGATCAAGTCTCTTAACCAGTTCAATAACGCGTTTTCTAACATTCGGCTCGCCGGAAACCACAATCGAATTTGAGCGTTCGTCGGCTTCAATTTTCGGTGTTCTCATGGCTGGAAGGTTGTTGCGGTTCTTGTCATCATTAAGCAGACTGGTAATCAGACGTGCAATTTCAGCAGCTGATGCATATTTTACTTTGATGATGTCAACAGACTGATCGCCGGCCTTGTCCACTCTTTTAACCACGTCAACAATACGGTTTACCACATTGGCGCGACCGGTAATAATAAGTACATTGGAAGGTTCATAATGAACAACATTTCCGCCTTCTGACAGATCCACCATCTGTCGCAGCAAAGGTGAGAGTTCCTTGACTGAAATATTCTTCACCGGGAATACCCTTGCAATCATTTCAGAACCGGAGCTCGGATCATTTTCATCATAAAGCGGATAACCTACAGCCTTCGCCTTTGCCACCTTTACGACCTTCACGGTATGATCATCCACCGGAATAGCCACCAGTCCGTACAGTTCAAGCACACTCAGGAAGAACTGGTAATATGCATCATCATCAAGAACATCATAGCTTCGAATATTGATCTTGCCCTTGATGGAAGGATCCACAATCATATTTTTATGCAGATTCTTACCGACAGTGTTGATAAACTCAGAAATTTCGGTATTTTTAAAACTTGCCGAATACTGCGCTGACTGCACTGCTCCCGCGTAACAACCGAAAACCAATGATAAAGCACCTAAAAAATGTTTTAATTTCATATATTATGTAAACGCTCCATAATAACCTTTGATGCAGCTTAAGATTGTTTAAAATCAACAATCCAACCTTTTCGCTTTTCAATAAGACTTAACTTTTTATAGGAAATACCACTTGAAATAATATTTCCATCAATATCTTTAACAAGGTAGGAGCCACTCTGTCTCCGACCGTATATAAATCCTGTCTGACTGTTTATCCTCACTTTATCAAACAGTCTGATCCGTGATCATGTAAGGTGATTGATTAAGTTTCCTTATGCCGCCTTTTAAAGTTTTAAACTTATGTATCTGCCGGTTATGGCACCTTACTTTTTTATATAAATATATTCCGTCCGGCTCTGCCGAGAAATTTCCGGAAATACAGCGGGATCTATGTTGTGGTCTTTCTCCAGTTTGTTTGCAATTCTTTTACTTTTAGTTTCATAACCATAGGTATAACTTTCATTGTTATATGTTTTCCTGAGGTTTACTATATTACCTTACTCCAGTATTCGTAGTATTCGGGAGAGGACTTTCACCGATATTTATGTATATATTCTCAGGAATACCATTGCGTTCAACAGTAATTTCAAAATTTTTGGTTGTTGAAAATTCTGCGAACAGTT
>Ga0256407_10009339_pt1 | contig 14065 bp, 10 predicted proteins | sample RumenRJG_04DNA_FD_193489 | JGI IMG/M metagenome (GOLD analysis project Ga0256407, IMG submission 193489) | Bovine rumen microbial communities from Lethbridge, Alberta, Canada - RJG_04 | ecosystem: Host-associated > Mammals > Digestive system > Stomach > Rumen | place: Canada: Alberta... | reverse complement strand
TTGGCTCTTGCTTGCGTGCTACGGGCAACAATGAAAAAATGGTTCGCGCAATGGGCGTTGATACCGACAAAATGAAGCTCATGGGGCTCATGCTTTCAAACGGCTTGATTGCTATCTCTGGCGCACTCGTTGCTCAGCAGCAGGGCTACGGCGATGTCGGCATGGGAACAGGTGCAATCGTAATCGGCTTGGCATCAATCATTTTGGGCGAGAGTATTTTCGCATGGTTCAACAAACGATTCTCATTCTATGTAACGTTGCTTTCAATCTTGCTTGGCTCGGTTGTTTATCGTTTGATTATCGCGATTGTTCTCCAGCTCGGTCTCAAATCATCAGACCTCAAGCTGCTCACAGCAATCATCGTTGTTATCGCACTTGCAATTCCTGTCATGAAGCACAAGATTGCACCCAAAAAAGTACTTGCAAAATAGGAAATAAAAAATGCTCGAAATTTCACACGTATCAAAGACTTTCAATCCGGGAACTATTACTGAAAGGCAGGCTCTTAATGATATAAGCCTCACCCTTGAAGACGGAGATTTCGTCACAATCATCGGTGGAAACGGTGCGGGCAAATCAACTTTGCTTAACTTGATTGCCGGCGTTCATACTTGTGACACTGGTACAATCAAACTCAACGGCCGTGATGTCACCGACATGCCAGAATACAAACGCGCGGCTTTTTTGGGGCGGGTCTTTCAGAATCCGCTCAACGGTACGGCCGCAAATATGGAAATCGAAGAGAACCTTGCACTCGCTCTCCGACGAGGCAACACACGTACTCTCAAATGGGGCATCAAAAAAGAAGAAAAAGAACTATACCGCGAAAAGCTCGCCATGCTTGATTTAGGGCTTGAAACACGGCTCAAAAGCAAAGTAGGTCTTCTGTCTGGCGGTCAGCGTCAGGCTCTTACCCTTCTCATGGCAACTCTCAAAAAGCCTGAGCTTCTTTTGCTCGACGAGCACACGGCAGCTCTTGATCCAAAAACCGCCGCAAAAGTACTTGAACTCACTGAGAAGTTCATCAAACAGGACAAACTCACAGCTTTCATGGTAACACACAACATGAAGAACGCAATTCAATACGGAAACCGCCTTATCATGATGATGAAAGGAAATATCATCTATGATGTTCGCGGAGAAGAAAAAAAGAACTTAAAGGTAGAAGATTTGCTGGCGAAATTCAGCGCAGCAGGTGATTTGAACGACCGAGTTGTGCTAAGCTAGGCAACAGAAGGGGAGATTTTCTCCCCTTTTTTTATTTTACAGACCGAAGCATGTGGAGCTGGTCAGTGTCTGGGTCGTAGTAGAATGTGTACAAATAAACTGTGGTCGTATCCTTGTCAGTGGTGCGATAAGTGGTGAATGCATATTTGTAACCGTTTTCTTTCATTGTTGGTTTGAGCTGCTCATCCCAAGTCTTTGTGATTTCGCCGCCATTGAAGTTATAGAACTCTGTGATTGTTTCGTTTGGTCCCATGCCCCAACCTGATTTCTTGAAAAGCTGAATCGTGCGGTTATCACGCTGAGTGTCATTTTTAAAGGCGAAGAATTTGAAGGTTTTGCCCAATCTCTTGGCCTTGAACTCATACCACATGTAATTATCGTCATCAACACCTTTGATTTTTGTTTGATTCTTTTCTTGAGCAAATGCAATTGATGAAACAATAAAGAGAGAGATAAAAATAGCTGTTAATTTCTTGATCATATAAACTCCTGTAAATTCTTTATATATTATAACATATATTAAATAAAAAATATACAGTTTATTTTCATATTTTTTATTTCTATGGAATATAAATCTTCAATTCAGTATAATAGAAAGAAACTTTTTTATTGTTAGAGGAATTTTTATGTCAGACGTTAGAGTTCGTTATGCACCGTCACCAACAGGAATGCAGCATATTGGTGGCGTTCGCACTGCACTTTTCAATTATCTTTACGCACGAAGCCAGGGGGGCAAATTCATTCTTCGTCTTGAAGACACAGACCGTACCCGCTACGACGAAAAATATGTCCAGAACCTTTACGACACAATGGCCTGGCTCGGAATCGAATGGGACGAAGGCGGCTCAAAAGGCGGCGAATATGGTCCTTATGTTCAGTCAGAGCGATTCGAGCTTTACAAAAAATATGCAGAAGAGCTTGTCAAAAATGGCGAAGCTTACTACTGCTTCTGTGACTCAGAGCGTCTGGAACGAATCAAAAAAATCCAGACAGAAAACAAAATGGCTCCAGGATACGACCGCAACTGCCGTCACCTCACTCCAGAGGAAGTAAAGGCAAATCTTGATGCAGGAAAGCCTTACGTAATCCGTCTCAAAGTACCTCTTGAAGGCGAGACAACTTTTCACGACCACTTGCTCGGCGACATCACATGGAAAAACGAAGACATTTCTCCGGATCCAGTTTTGCTCAAATCAGACGGATTCCCGACATATCACCTGGCAAACATCGTTGATGACCATCTCATGAAAATCACTCATGTAATGCGCGCTCAGGAATGGATTCCTTCTACTCCACTCCACGTTCAGATGTACCGCTCATTCGGATGGGAGCACCCGGAATTCTGCCACTTGCCAATGGTAAACGGAAGCGACGGCAAAAAGCTCTCAAAACGACACGGCTCAACTTCTTTGAACGAGTTCCGCGCACGAGGATATTTGCCACAGGCTATCGTAAACTACGTTGCTTTGCTCGGTTGTTCTTACGAGGAAGGCCGCGACTTCTACACTTTGGACGAACTTGCAGAGCGATTCAAGCTTGAGCACCTCAACAAGGCTCCGGCTGTATTCGACTACAAAAAACTCGAATTCTACAACGCAAACTATATCCGCCAGCTTTCAACAGAAGAACTTTACAAATGGACTCTTCCATTCATCACAGGAACTGGCGACGCAACTCTTGAAATCAACCCTGAGAACCCGCAGCCAAAACCAAATGTCGGACCAGAGTTCAGTGGAGTTGCTTTGGGTGAGGACGGAGAACCTTATTGCGTAGACAAATCAATGAACATGACCAGCGCAGATGTCAAAAAGACACTCATGGGTCTCATGCCACTCATTCAGGAGCGACTTAAGTTCCTCACAGAAGCAGCTGAGATGGTTCACTTCATGTTCACAGAGCCAGCAGTTCCTCCAGTTGAGCAGCTTGTTCCTAAAAAACTCGACCAGGTAAAAACAAAAGAAGTTCTTGAGAACGCTAAAGAATTCGTGGCAAAAGTATTTGAGCTTGACCACGAGGGCGCAGAGAACTTCGCAAAAGCAAAGGCGGAAGAGCTTGGAATTAAACTCGGTGACTTCATGATGCCAGTTCGTATGGCAGTAACAGGAAGTCGCGTTTCTCCACCGCTGATTGGTTCTATTGCAGTTTTGGGCAAAGAAAAGTCTTTGGCACGAATCGACCGCACAATCGCAACTCTCTAATGGAAAAACTTAAATCACAAGTCGGTGCGCTTCTTGCAATTTTTGACGAGAAGCAGCCGATTCAAAAAGACGGAACTTTCTCTGCTGAGATGGTAAAAGAAACTGCTCTCGCGATGGCAGATTTTGTCATCGAAGAGAAAGATTCTCTTGCTCTTCTCAAAGAATGGATGGAGAGCCATGATTTTTGGACAAGCCCGGCAAGCACGCGCTTTCACGGCAACGTAAAAGGCGGCCTGGCGGCTCATTCTCTCATGGTGGCTGTCCAGGCTTTGAGGTTCGCTCTTCCATTCGCAGAGAATTTTTCGCTTTCAAAACGAAGCGAGCAATTTCCGTTTACAGCAGAAGATGTTTTTATCTCTGGCTTTGCGCACGATTTTTGTAAAAGCGGAACTTACGCCACCGAAAGCAAAAAGACAAAGGACTTTAACGGCAACTGGAAGTACGAGCCTTTTTACAAAACCAAGTCCGACTTGCGCAATCTCGGTCACGGTAACGAATCAGTGCTTCTTCTGCTCGAATCGATGCCACATCTTCTTAAACGACGGAATGTAATCGAAGCAATCAGCCGGCACATGGGCTTTTCCGACCTTGCTCCGATGGAAACATACAATTATTCAAATCTTCTTCAAAACCCGCTCGTGCTTTTAATTCAGCTTGCAGACCAGACCGCCGCTCAGTGGTGGGATTTGTAAGCAAAAAGGAGGGATTTCATGCATTTCGATCCCACATTATTTTTTGCTATTCTTGCGGGTGTCTTGCTTCTGGTAGGGCTTGTGGGCACTGTTCTTCCTGTCTTACCAGGACCTCCGATTGCATGGGCAGGGCTTCTTGCGGCACACTTTTCTTCTTATTCACAAATTGAAATCTGGATTCTTATTGCGACAGGAATTGCCGCTGTTTTTGTCACAGTAATCGACAACATTTTTCCTTCGCTAATGACCAAAAAAGCAGGCGGAAGCAAAGCCGCGACATGGGGCTGTACAATCGGCCTAATAGCAGCTTTCTTCTTGGGACCGATTTTCATCCTAATTGGGCCTTTCGTTGGTGCTTTTGTGGGCGAAATGATTCACGATTCTTCGGATTCAAAAAGAGCACTAAAAGCTGCGTTCGGAGCATTCAAAGGATTTTTGCTCGGCACAGGACTTAAAATCATCACGGTAATGTGCTTCATCTGGCTTTTTTTGTGGAGCATCTTCTGGAGATAAAAAAAGCCCTTCCAAAAGTGGAAAGGCTTTTTTCGTTTGTCCTATTGGAAGTGATTTACTTGTATTTTCTCACTTCGTTACGAAAATACTGGGACATCTTGGATTTGAACCAAGGACCAAAGGATTATGAGTCCTCTGCTCTAACCGCTGAGCTAATATCCCAAGCTTCAATGAAGAAGTGCGTTTATTATATCAGAAATTAGTCTCTTGGGTCAATCTTCATTAAATAATATTCCTAATTATTTTTGAAACACTGTGTATTCATCATCAATTTCGCCGTTTTCGGATTCGACTTCCATAAACAGACTTTCTGTGCCACACATGCAGAAATCGGACAACTTGGTATATTTAGGGAAACTTTCTGCAATTTTTTTGATTTGCGTGGCGGCGATTTTTGAATATGCATTTGCACCTTCAGGGCGGAGATGGCTGTTGTCGCTCCGGCCTTCCGGGAAATTTTCAAATAGATTTGCGTCAAAGTTCATGTAAAACCGGCGACTGGCTTCTTCACCTGTTTTTGAAAGAAAATCGAGTGTAAGAGCGTTCATGTCGATGCAGGGAATATTTTCTTCAGCGGCAGTCTCAATGATTGCAAGCGCATATTCTCCATGGCTGTCCTTTGCCTTGCCGTTCTCAAACATTCGGCGGGCCATTGGTGTGAACAAAACTGGGAGAACGCCCTTTCCTTTTAGCTCGCGTACAAAATATGTAAGATTTTTACGAAATGAACCGCCTTTTTCTGCACCCGTGTGACGGAGCGGGTCATCCTTTTCGTCGTTGTGGGCAAACTGAATCAGGGCAAAGTCCCCTTCCTCAGCCTCGGCCATGACTCGCATAAAGCGGCCTTCATCAATGAAAGACTTTGTGCTCCGGCCGTTCCGCGCAAAATTAAGCCACTGAGTGCTTACAGGAAAAAAGCGGGCTAGCTCCTGCACCCATCCGGTCTGAGGAAAGGTGGAGAAGTCATTATACTGCATTATGCTGTCACCGAGACAAAGAATCCGCATATTACTCAACCGTTACAGATTTAGCAAGGTTACGAGGTTTGTCAGGATCGTTACCACGCAAAATAGAACAATAATATGCAAAAAGCTGGGCAGGGATAATCGAAAGCATTGAAGCAAGTGCCGGATCAGAATCAGGGATTGTGATTACTGAGTTACAGCAATTGTCGAACGAGCCTTTTTTGTCGAGTGTGATAGCCATTGTTGTGGCACCGCGGCTCTTAACCTCAACGATGTTTGAAGCAAGCTTTTCGTAAAGCTCCGGCTCTGTCGCAATTGCAACTACGAGTGTGTCCGGGTCAACAAGGGCAATAGGTCCATGCTTGAGCTCACCAGCGGCAAAAGCCTCACAATGCATGTAGCTGACTTCTTTGAGTTTGAGCGCGCTTTCAAGGGAAGAAGCTGAGTCGAACAGGCGGCCAATATAGAAGATTTTTGATTTATTGAACTGCTGGCTTGCGAATTTCTGAATCTCGCTCTGATTATCAACGATTTCCTGAGCTTTTGCTGGAACCTGCGAAATTTCTGCAAGAAGTTTTGCATAGTCTGAATCAGAAATAATTCCGCGCTCTTTGCCAAGTTTGATTGCCAAAAGATAGAGACACATGAGCTGAGTTGTGTAAGCTTTTGTAGAAGCGACGGCAATCTCCGGGCCTGCCCAAGTGTAAATGACTTCATCGGCCTCACGGCTTACGGTTGAGCCGACGCAGTTTGTGATTGCGATGACTTTCGCTCCAGCCTGTTTTGCCAAGCGAAGAGCGGCCAAAGTGTCAGCGGTCTCGCCAGACTGAGAAATTACGATGAAAATGTCGTTCTTGTTGAGAATTGGATTTCGGTATCGGAACTCAGAAGCAACATCAACAGCGACCGGAATGCGAGCGAACTTCTCGAAAGCGTATTTTCCAACAACGCCAGCATGATAGGCCGTACCACAAGCTGTGATTACGATGCGACCAGCCTGTTTCCAGTCCTCACCGAAGTTGATTTCATCAAACTGAATGTCTGTTGGCTTGTCACCTTCAAAAACAAGGCGCGGACGGAGTGTGTCAGTGAGAGCTTTTGGCTGCTCGTGGATTTCTTTGAGCATGAAGTGAGCATATCCGCCCTTCTCTGCGCTTGCCATATCCCATTCAACGTGAGACGGCTCGCGGACAACCTTCTGACCATCAGAGTTAAACAAGTCAACATGGTCATTGTAAAGAACTGCAAGCTCGTTCTGATTGAGATAGTAAACGTCGCGTGTGTATTCAAGAACAGCAGGAACGTCCGAAGCGATGAAATTCTCGTTTTTGCCAAGACCTACGATAAGAGGGCTTTCTTTGCGGGCCGCAATCAAGCGGTCGGGATATTTTGTGCAGAGAACGCCGAGAGCATAGCTTCCTTCCAGACGATGCAAAGTCTCCAAAACAGATTTGAAGATTTCGCCAGTTTTTTCATAGAAATAATTGATAAGATGAGCGATAACCTCAGTGTCGGTCTGGCTCTTAAAAACAACGCCCTGATCCTGGAGCCATGCCTTGAGCTTAGCATAGTTTTCGATGATTCCGTTGTGAACGACGGCGATTGTGCCGGAAACATTTGTGTGCGGATGAGAATTGAGATCACTTGGCTCACCATGAGTTGCCCAGCGAGTATGACCAATTCCGACATGACCTTTTACGATTGTTCCAGATTTTTCAATGAGTTCACCGAGTCGTTTCTCAGCTTCAGTGTCGCTCATGTCTTTTGAATTTTTTATGACTTCATCCGTAATTTTTTCTACTAGGAATTTGAGCGCGCCCTTTGATTTGCGCACAAGGATTTCATCGGCACTTTCTGACATAACCGCAACACCGGCAGAGTCATAGCCACGATATTCAAGTTTTTTAAGACCATTAATAAGAACTGGAGTTGCCTGCTTTGCACCAACATATCCAACGATTCCACACATAGATTCACCTCAAATTATGTTTTTATAACAAAGAATTATACAATTTTGATAAAAAAAAAGATACCCATGCCGCAAAATGCAAACATGGGTAACAACTTTTATACATTGAACTCCATTTTTGAACTAAACAATCGCGTCCAAAACTTTGACTACATCAATGTCATAAAGGTTTGGCTTCGATTCAAGCTCCTGAATTGCAGTTTCTTTATCCATAATCTGCTTGTAGTTGCGGCGGCTGATAAGAGAGTTGTAGCTTTCTGCAACATGGATAAGACGTGCAATCTGAGGAATATCAGAACCTTCCAATCCATGATAACCGCTTCCGTCTGTATTTTCATGATGATATTTCGCAGCCTCTTCAAAAATGTGCCAGTATTTCTTTGGAACGAAACCAAGATACTGCTCATACTGATTTACATGGTCACGAAGCTGAACACGCTGCTCATCAGTTAAGTTCTCAGCTTCAAGAAGTTCCTGTGGAACTGCAAGGAAGCCAGCATCATAAACCATTGAAGCGGCGAAGTAAATCATAGAAGAATTCTGGTTAAGACCAAGCTGCATCGCAAGTTTGTAAACCAATTCACTTACGTTCTTGGAATTGTTTTTTCGTTTTGTTACGGCATCAATTTCACTTCCAAGCTTTTCACAATCAATAACAAGCTGCTTAAGCTCAGTTTTTTCATCATCGCTCATTTCTGGTGCAGGGAGCGCGTCAACACCCCAACGAGAACTGCCAGCAGACTTCAATCCCATGCCGCCAAAATCAGTAACGCCACCAAGAAGAAGCTGATTGTTAGCCTGCTGCATACCTGCGATAAGTTTGAGAGTTGAATCAAGCTGCTCAGCCTGCATTGCAGAAGAGCGGGCAGAAGCACGGATTCCGAGGAAAACAAGGATGAATACAATCACGAAGATAACACCAGCACCAACAGCGATAATAATAATAATTTTTTTGTTATCTGCATGCTGCTCTTTAGAGCGAGCATCGGCTCGTTCATCCATTTTATCAATTGTAGTGGTAAAAGTTTTCACCATTTCTTCTTGACTTGCCTGCTGCTGAGCAGAAAATGATTCCAACATCTGCTTGCTAGTTTCCTGCTGACTTGCGGTAATATTTTTTACCATTTCTTCATTATTAGCCTGACTTTGTGCCGCAATAGACTCCATAGTTTTTCGAGTCTCAGCATCACGGGCAGCGTCTTTTTGATCTGCCTGCTGCTGCTGAACCATACGGATAAATTTTTGAATCTTCGGATCATCATTAATCTTTGGATATGTTTGCAGATTCATGATTACATCGTTGAAATAAGTGTAATCCTTTGTTTTGGTCATTTTTTCAAGCAACTTTGTATAAATCTGAGTTGCAAGAAGATAAACATTGCCAGGAATCTCATCTTTTTCTGAGAGTTTGAGAGCCGCATTGATTGTCTTGAACGCATCTTCATACTGCATGTTCGTATATTGATCATCAGCTTTCTGAAGAAAACGTTTCGTCAAATCTGATGTCGAAGCAGACGACTGTGCGAAAACAAATCCTGCCGCAAAAATACAAAGCAGGACAGCCAATAAAGATTTTTTGCAAAAGATTTTATTTTGTAACATTTCCAACTCCAATTGCGAATGTGAATTTTACACGATTTTCCATTCCGCTTCCAGAACTTCCGTCGTCAGCAGCATTTTTCATAAGAAGCAAATCCTGCACTCCGAGTTCCAGACCGAACTTGGTTTTATCGTTAACAGCCATTGGAAGCAAGATTGCGCCTCCTAATTCCATGGCCATATTTATATCTTTATAAAGAACAGAACCTACATCATAATCACAGAAAGCCCTGAACTGAGCCTCGCCAAGATGAAGGTTGTCAAGTGCAACCCCAACAACAGGAGAGAAGAAAGTTGTGGCTGAACCTGTTACATCCCTGTCATTTGAAGCAAGAAGGTGCCCCGCAAGACCTGCACGAAGGAAGAAATGCTTGCTGAAATCAGCAAAAGCAATCTCCGGGACAAAACGAGCCGACATAAAGAATTCCTGAGTTTTGCCATTGTCACGGTTTGAGCTTGAAGTAGAAGTTTTAGAGTTTCCACCAGATGTCATGAACGTAACGATATGAGCGTCCGCAAAGAAATCAGCACCAAGAATAATACGCTCCGAAGGTCTGAAAATATTTGCGCCAAGCCCCAGGCCGTATTTGAGGCTTGAATAATCAGGCTCCGAAACCTTCTGGAAATTAAAATCAGCAAGGCAGAGCTTTACAGTCCAAATCCAAGAAGAGAAAGAAGACTTCTGCTCATTGACATAAACCTCATGGCCAGAAGCCGTGCTGACAACCTGATAGTTGCCACGGCTTGCAAGCTGCTGCTTTGACTTGGCATTTCGGGCAGCAATACGTTCTTCTTCAAGACGCTTGCGGTTCTCGGCAGCCTGATTTGCAGCCTGCTGATTAAGAATCGCCTTATCAATATAGGAATACAACTCAACGGCATCAAAATTCTCGATATTATTGTCGATTACGGCAAGAGAAGTTTGGCGGGCAAGCTCCAAATTGTCTGTGATGATGAGTTGCCGTGTCTTTTTGAGAGTATAATTTTCGATTAAAGGATAATCCGGTGATTTTCTTTGCTCAGACAAGATTTTAGAAATAGTATCTGCTGATTTTGCAGCGATTGCCATATCAATTCTTTTGAATACAGCACCAACATCATCTGTTGTTTGAGCAAAAGCTGAGAAAATACAAACCAAACTGACAAAAACTGCCAGTATTTTACGGTATTTATTTATAACAGACACAACAATCATCCTCTTTGTGGCAGATAACCCTATTTTATCAAACAAAATCTGATTTCGCAACTTATGTTTTTATAGGGCATATCTTACAAAGTCAGTTTTTACCATTTTTTTGATATTTTGGAGATTCATTTATTTATTTTCCGACACAGAAGTGAGAGAAAATTGAACCAAGAACATCGTCAGGGGTGACATCACCTGTGACTTCTCCCAGCGCGTCCAGAGAATCCTCCAAATCCTGAACAACCGCATCCAAAGCATAATCTTCGGAAAGTGCAAGCGCATGCCGAACGCTCTCCAAAGCCTTTTCTACCGAAATTTTCTGCCGCTCAGATCCAAGACCGGTGCTGTTTCGCTCGGAAGCTCCTCCAACAGAAAGAGCCGAACGAACGGCCTCACTAAGTTCCCCAAGCCCGATTCCTTTTTTGGCAGAGATTCGGACTTGCGGTACAGATTGCCGGATCAAGTCCGGCAATGACACATTCTGATTGCCGGTCATGCCAGAGTCCAGCTCCCCGAATTTGTCATTATCGGGCTTCCCGGACTTGTCGTTACCAAACTTTCCAGATTTGTCCTTACCGAACTCTTCAAATTTGTCATTATCGGGCTTGACCCGATAATCTTCTACATCGCATTTGTTCCAGACAAGAATTATAGGAATTTTTGAGTGGCCTTGAGAAATATGCTCCAGGATAAATGCCTTGTCCTCATCGTTGAGGCCGGATTTTGAGTCAACAAGATAGAGAATCAAGTCAGCTTCCTCGCTCAAATCGCGGGTGCGCTCAACACCAACAGCCTCAATCACATCGCTTGTCTCACGCAATCCTGCCGTATCAAAAAGCCGGGCCGGGATTCCTGCAAAATCAATCCAGCTTTCGATAAAATCCCGTGTTGTTCCTTCGATGTCGCTGACAATCGCACGGTCCTCTTTGAGAAGCGCGTTGAACAAAGATGATTTTCCGGCATTCGTTCGGCCGCAAAGCACGACCCTGGCTCCGTCCTGATAAATTTTCTCGCTTTTCCAGGATGATGCAAGTTCTTCCAGAATGCTTTCGGCTTTTTTGAGTTCGGTGGAATCAAAGGAATCCGCAATCGTCTCTTCGTCTTCGGGATATTCAATTTCAACTTCAATCGCCGCGAGCGTATCAACAATATGCTTTTTAACGCCGTCAATCGTCTCGTAAAGATTTCCAGCCAAGCGACCACAAGCTCTGCTCTGACTTGCATCAGTCTTTGAGTCAATAATTTCGCGGACAGCCTCGGCTTTAGTCAAATCAGCCTTTCCATTGATGTAAGCACGGAAAGTAAATTCGCCCTTCTCCGCCGCCCGAAAACCACTATTTAATAGAAGATTATAGACAGTCTGAACGACATGGACGCCACCGTGGCAGGAAATTTCAACCATGTCCTCGCCAGTAAAAGAACGAGGCCCACGGAAAACAGAAACCAGAACTTCATCGATTCGAGTGGAAAGTGGAAAGTGGAAAGTGGAAAGCGTATCTGTGTCTGATTCGCACGATTCATTCACATTGGTACCAGATTCAAAACTTTCCGTTTTCCGTTTTCCGTTTTCAGCTTTCTGAATCCAGCCGTAGACAATCGTGTTTCCCGCCGCTTCAAGCAGGGCTTTTGGTCTTGAAAAGACTTTTGAGAGAAGTTCGATGCTGTTTTTTCCTGAACAACGGACGATTCCAAGCGCGCTTGGAGCAAGGGCCGTCGCAATCGCCGCAATAGGTTCTTCGGGCGTATATTTTAGGTTCGTCATATTTTCCTAACTTTCCGTTTTCCACTTTCCGTTTTCAACTCTCTGAGTACGCCTGCCAGAGTTTTTTGACATCACTCAGCTTGGGAAAGCCGGCATTTTCTTTTTGTTTGTCACGCTCCTCCTGCGCACGAATTGAATCCCAGGCGGCTGTGTCACTTGTTTTTGTTGTGCGGGTCTGGCCGTCATTCATCAAAAGCTCGTCCGATTTTGAGCCGCCGGAAAGAGCCGGCTTTTTGTATTTTGCGTCGGCTTCATAAGAAGGTCCCGGATATTTTGTGTCGCCCACGTCCGGTGAAATGTCGTCGTAGCGGCACATTCCGTTCCAGTACATGTAGCCACGGTTCACGCTGTCTCGAACGCCGTAAACCTGCTGGGTCACGTAATTTTTGTTGTACCATGCACGGTCATAGCTTACATTGAGATAGAATGCCTGAATCCACGGACGAATAATCAGCTTGTTGCGTCCGATTACAGTATTTCTGTAAGTTCCATAGTAGTAAACGCGGTACGGTCTCTCACTAGCAGGTGCATAATTCAAGAAAGACTGCTCGAAATGGCTAGGATAGAACATCGGACAAACAACGTCAACATATTCAGCAAGAAGCTCAACGTCCTGGCCTGTGCGTGTGCCTGAGCGGTACCAGCCGTTTGCGCCGTAAATATCGATTCCAATCGGAGCGTCAATATTTGCGCGGGCATATCGCAGGAATGAAACCAAAGCACTCTCTTTGTCCATGCCCTCACTTCGCCAACGGAACTGTGCGTTCGACATATTTTTTCCGTCAGTCGGGAAGCGGATGTAGTCAAACTGAATCTCGTCGAAGCCGCGGGCAATAAGTTCCTGAGCGATGTGAACGTTGTATTCCCAGACTTCCGGTGAATACGGGTCAACCCAAGCCTCATCGTAATAGAGAGTTTTTGTCTCGCCTGTTTCGTTTCCTTCCTCGTCCTTCACTTTCTCCCAGCCCTGAATTCCCATCCACGGACGGTTGAGAGACTTGTCCCAGACCGCGTACTGCTTTTTATCGTAGCCGGCAAGATTTTTGTCCTTAAAAGTAACGATTCGGGCAACGAGGTAGATTCCCTGCTCTTTCATTGCGGGAACAAAGGTGTCGATGTCAATCTTGTAACGTGAGATATAGCCTTTTTTCTGAATCAGAGGATCTTTCGGGTCAAAACGGATTCCGCCGTAATCGTCCTTCATGTCGATGACCATTGCGTCAAGCTTGTTGTCACTGATGATCTTTTTATACTGGTTGATTCCCTTTTCGGTCATGAGTTTGTGAGCCTGTACGTAGACAGCCTTTCGGTCGAGTGCTTTTGAGGCATATTTGTTGTTAACGTCGTTAGGATACAAAAGCCAAAGCTCGCTCAAAGTAATTCCAGGCTTTTTCTCGTCATTCGAAGGAATCCATGCAGTGTAAAGAGTATCCGATTTTCCGAGCGCGTTAAAACAAGACTTCCATTTGTCATATTCCGGCGGAAGAGAATCAGTCGCCTTTGAGACCGGATTATATGCCGAAACTTCGCCAGTTTTTGTATAAAGAAGCTTTGAGCCATCCCAGAAAAGCGAGTCGATTGTCTCAACAGGCTCTGTTCCAGAATACAAAAGCTCTCCCCTGTCCTTTTTCCAGTCAAAGCGGTAGATTCGCGGAAGGTAAGACTGAGAGACAAAAACTTCTGTAATTGGGAAACCGTTCTCATCCGAGAAAACTACAGGCAAAATGTCTGCGATTTCGTCCGGGTAAGTCTGAGTCCTCATGTTCTCAAATCCGCCGTTGCAGTCTTTCCATGCGATTTTTTTAGCAAGAGGCTTACAGTATGAGAATCCGAAGATTGTATGCGCCATAAAGACGACCAAATCAGTCTGAGGAGCCTCGGCAGGAGTTACGGTTCCGTCCGCGTTCGTTACGGCAGGCTTTCCAGTGTTCGCCCTGTTCATATCACAGACAGC
>Ga0256407_10009338_pt1 | contig 14066 bp, 10 predicted proteins | sample RumenRJG_04DNA_FD_193489 | JGI IMG/M metagenome (GOLD analysis project Ga0256407, IMG submission 193489) | Bovine rumen microbial communities from Lethbridge, Alberta, Canada - RJG_04 | ecosystem: Host-associated > Mammals > Digestive system > Stomach > Rumen | place: Canada: Alberta... | reverse complement strand
AAGTAGGCTTAACGTTATCGTCGGTGTTTTCATCATAGTAACCGAAACCTGAATCGATGGAAGCAATCAGGAAGTACCAGCCAAGTTCGGCAGGGTTTGCACCGCCCTTGTAATCATTGTTTTCATTGCCCTTTACCGGGAATGACATCATGTAAGGGTTCAGCTGATTGCCTTCATAGGTAACCTGACGTTCCGCATCGGTCTTTGGAGACCAGTAGTTAGGATGTGAATCCAGCCAGATCTGCTCTGCTGTTTCGGCATAGTTCTGTGCAGCCTGCAGCAATGCAAAGTTGCGCTCTAAATAATGATAACCGAATTCCATTGAAACGGCATGACCGAACGGTGTGCCGTCATTGTTCGTAGGAATCTGGAAATTTGTTCCCATTGCGGTGTTGAAATCATTGATCTGTCCTTTCCATACACCCATAGGAATGTGCCAGTGATACCAGGTAGGGTCGCCTGATGAGTCACGGGTATCAATCCATGAACCGTCCTGAACGTGCTGAACATCATTTGCAGGAATAGGATATTTTGCAAGATATTCATTTACACCGATGCCAAGCACTCCGCTCTGTGCATAGGTAAAGTTACCGGAATTCATCCATGTATCGCCTGAACCGGCTCTACCTGATGAGTTATCACCGTCGTGAGCGATTACGAAGTACTGAGGACGGCTTGAATTGTTGTCGTATTCCATGATTGCTGTAGGAGCGGCCTGTCCTTCCCAGCCTTCCAGCCATGAACCAGCCTGTTCTACAGGAATACCGGCAAGACGTGATACAGCACCTGTTTCCGGATCAACATATTGAACCCAGTGAGGAGTTGTGGCAAACGGGAATTTGTTGTAAGTTGTCTGCTGTTCGTGTTCCATTGCCAGAGCTTTCCAGTCGCCTTCATCGGAGGTGTTCTGCAGATCAGCTCTGTTTGGAGGAGAAACCAGAGTATCCTTGCCCAGATCATCGAGGTACGGATAATCCTTTAATGCGCGTGAATAGTGAATATCACCAAGTACAGACCATTCAACACCCAGTTTTCTCAAAGTAGGAATCAGACGTTCGGAGAAACCGAGTTCTGTCGGGAAATAACCTTTTGATGATACGAAATTCTTTCCGAGGAAGTAATCCTGCTGCAGTGTTACATTCTGGAAAATCAGATCTTTCAGGAAATACTTAGGTCCAACCAGAGGTCCCATACTGTGGTGACCGGTAAAGTGGATGGCATCCAGTGCAGGGAAACCGTTCTGGGTCTTGAGGCTTGGCTGCACCTGTTTCCAGCCGTTGGCCCATCCCTGTTCATATCCCATGCCTTCGATATTTAAATCGGCAAAGCTCTGAAGATTGTTGATCAGTGCACCTGACATGGTTACATGTGTGGCGCTTAAAGGATATCTTCCGCTGTTGCTCTGGGCTGTTTCAATTGGCCATGACTTGTATGCACCCTGTTTTGCATGGTGCTGGTAATAAGCCTGAAAATCATCATGTGGCATTACCTTTCCGGTTGTCGGATTGAAATAGGTATAGCTTGAAGGAGGATTTTCCTTGATTCTGATAACCTGACCGTCATATGTGTAACGGATAGGATCGCCTACCTTGGTCTTGGCATAATCGTCTACATTATAATAAGGCCAGAAATTAGGCATATGATTGTGATAGATATGAGTTGCCGCTACTACCGCTTGAGCCTGAGGAGCCGCAACAATGCCCAAAGTAGAGGCAATTGCCATTGCTACAGAAGCACTCATCAATGTACGCTTAAACTTCAAACCAGTTTTTGAACGTTGCATTTTTACTCCATAAATTGAACAAACAAATGAAAAAAATTCTTGTTAGAAAAAGCACAGTTTTTCTAACTTGACAAGTATCGAGTATAAATTAAACAAAACATAATTCTTTTGTATTTTATGCATTCAAATTTTTAAACAGTTCACAAAAATTGTTTATTACATAATCAAACAATAATTACTAGATATTGTGTCAAAAAAAATCATACTGACTATATAGGGTTAATTATATTTCAGAATTGAATCAGAATGCCGGTACAGCAGAGCTGCAAAAAAACGCATCATTTTTTGAAGAAAATATTATTGATTCCTGTTCAGACGCTGTGCAAAATAACTGTTTTTTTCATAAAAATCGCCGATCGCGCATCCCTGTGCGCCGTAACGTGCAAGATAATTTGCCACGGCATCAATAACAGGAAATCTCTTTATGCAGTATTCGGGAGCCACAAGCTGATCCGCCCTGGCAGTGGCGCTTACACGGTGATAGACAATGTCTTTCGGAGTATTGGCTATCAGTTCGCCCGCGACTTCCACATATTCATCCCTGGTTAAAATTCCGAGACGCCCTGCATGATACTGCTTCTCCATCGCAGATCCCCTGACCACATGAAGAGGATGGAGTTTCAGTGCTGTTGTTCCTGCGTCAAGAACCTTGCTGAGCGTATTCATATTATCGTCAAGATCCTCATCAGGAAGACCGATTATCAGATGAGTGCAGACATCCAGTCCGAAACTTCTTGCCAGACGGCAGGTATTGTAATAACTCAGGAAATCATGACCGCGGTTTATGCGTTTCAGAGTCTGATCATTCGCAGTCTGAAGACCAAGTTCCACAATAATTTCATATCCGGCATCGGCATAAGAAAGCAGCAGATCCAGACATGCCCTGCTCAGACAGTCAGGTCTTGTTCCGATGCACAGACCGACAATATCAGCCTCCTGCAGAGCCTGATCATACAGACGTCTTAAATATTCGACCTCGGCATAGGTTGTGGTATATGACTGAAAATAGGCAAAATATTTCTTGCTGCGTCCGCCAATATTTGCTTTTCCGTAATTGAGCTGTTCTCTGATGGACAGATGCTCCGTCGGATCTGTAAATGACTTTACATTGCAGAAGGTGCATCCTCCCCTTCCGAGAGTTCCGTCCCTGTTCGGACAGGAGAACCCTGCGGCAAGGGTAAGCTTGTGAACCTTTTCCCCGTATCTGTGCATCCATTCACTGCTGACGGTGTGAACAAAATCATCAATATGCATAATCCATCCGTTTGAAAACACCGCACATTTTATAAATTTTTGTGATTAAATGCCATTACAAATTTTTTGCTTCAAAATGCAATTTTCTAATTTGTTTAGAAAATAACTATCCAAGTTCATGCCGCTTTGCAAAATGTCTGGACGCCTGCAAATGAAAAATACTGGTGCCAGGAACAAAAAGGGTCCAGAAAATAAACAGCGTCCGCAGTCTACCTGGCACCCTGCTCTTTCAGATTTCTGCAAACAAGATCGTAGGCATCACGGACAAGAAGCACCTTCTGACTGTCTACCCTGTTTTTGTCAGGATGGAATTTCAGCATAAGATTGAGATAAGCTTGCCTGATCTCCTCGTATTCAGAGGAAGGTGAAACATTAAGAATTCTGTATGCCCGGCTCAAGTCGCTGTTGACTGATTTACGTGCTTTGGACTGATTTGCGGTAATGCAGATGCCGCTGATAAACGGATTATTGGCATAATCATAGAAGGAATCGGCAGGAACCGATTTCAGATCCGCCCTCTGCGCCGCGGTGTTATTGCGATAAAGATTGTTAAGGTGCATTCTGGCCTTGTTATTGCCCTGCTCGGCTGATTTTGTCAGAAAGTAAACAGCCTTAAGCAGACTCACGGTATCCTCATTTGAGGAATATACCGTTCCGAGCAGATACTGCGCCTCGGCGTTTCCCTGAAAGGCTGATGCCTCAAGCCAGGTTTTACCGTTGATCATGCTGGGAGCAATGCCCTGACCATACATAAACATTTTGCCAACGTACATCTGAGCCTCGGCATCACCGGCCAGCGCCCCTTCAAAAAGAAGATTGAACGCCTTGAAAAAATCACGGGGAAGCCCTCTTCCGTTGTAGTAATTTTTTCCGATTCTGATGCTGTCCTGTACTTTTGGATCAACCTGAATGGCAGGAACTCCGCCGTTGGAATTTGAACAGTCCAGCGGTGCAACATGATCATCAGATTCCTCAACCGGATCTTCATCTATTTTTGTACTGCGAACCACATAAATATTGTATACAACATCAATAACCACTGCTGCCACACCGAACAGAAACAGTCTGAAATCCGGTTCCCTGGCAAATAAATAAATGTAGAAACTGCCGATAATCAGGAAGATCAGCACGAAATTTATGAGAAGATATTTTACTGTTGCTCTGAACCGCAAGGAACCAGGATCATCCTGATCGCGTGCTGTTTCCGCAGTTTCCTGAATATCTGCCTGAGATTCATCAGAAGAATTTCTGGATTTTCCATGAACCCAATGATATATATCATAGACTGACAGAGCGGCGAAGAAAAAAACACCGGCCATAAGCAGCATAAAGTTTGATTCCCTGGAAAACAGGTAAATATAAAAACTTGCAACAATAAAAGAGACAATAAAAAAATTTAAGGCAATATATTTAATTCTGGCTCTGTCAAAATTCAATTTCATCGGATTATCACGGTATTAAATGTCTGACCGGAATTTTCAGTTTCCGGAAAAAATAACTACTTATCTGTTTGACACTCCACACGACTAAAGTCGTGGGATTCCTGCTTCAACCACTGCTGCGTTCCTAACAAGTTACCTTGTTGGCTCGTCTTGCACAATGTCCGCAGGCGTAAATTCCCGTATGCCCTGCGTGATAGTTTCAGAACTTACATTACACGCCGTGCTGACAAAGTAATTTCGTGTCCAAAGACTCGGCATTGCATTAAGCTGTGGAAATTCTTTTCTTAACTGCAGTGAAGTACAAACTTTAATCTGTTTCATTATGTTTGGAACAGACATGGCTGGCAGTACGCTTACGAAGATGTGTACATGGTCTATATGACACTCCAAAGCAAGTATTTCAATACCTTGTTTATTACACCCGGCAATGGTAAGTTCTTTGAATCTATCCTCAACACCTTGAATGTTAAATATTTTTCTACAATATTGAGGACAAAATACAAAATGGTAGTTAATCAATGATACAGTTGTCCGTTGTATCTGTCTTTGTATGTTTATACTCATTCTTCATGAATATATATTAACACATTTGTAGATGTTGGCAATATATTATCCGCAAAGGTTAAAGAGCGGGCCATCAGCCTCACGGTTAAAACCGTGGGTTTTCTCGCCATCATGGGTTATAAGTTTATTCTGATCAAAAAACACATGGTATGCTCATCTTCTGTACTGAATTCACAAAAATATGCATGACTGTAAAAAAACACTCATAAAAAAACATTTTTCGCACTATACTGTAGAAAATTTTTACTGTGTTTGTGCCATGAAAAAATTTAAAAATATTGTTTTACTGGGTGCAGGTTCCCGTATAGCAAGGGAAATAATTTATCTGCTGGCAAAGGAATCCGCTGAAAAATTCTATTTTATTTCACGAAGCGACTCAGCCAACCAGGAATGTATTGCCGCCGTCAAGGCAATCAATTCGGAAATTCTCTGCAATTCAGTGGTATATGACTATACAGATCCAAGGAGTCTGACCGGTCTTGTCGAAAGGCTGGATCCGAAAACCGACCTGATCCTCACTGCAGTGGGAAAACTCATTGCCAGCAGCGAACAGGATCCTATTCAGCTGGAGGAAACAATCAAAGTGAATTTCACCTACCCTGCTCTCTTCGTCAACGAATTCATCAACCGCATCTACAAAGAAAACAGCTGCAGCCATTATCTGACCGTTGGTTTCATCAGCTCCGTCGCAGGAGAAAGAGTCAGGGGCAGCAATTACTGCTACGGTGCAAGCAAAAGAGGATTATCAGGTTTTGCAGACGGACTGCGTGTCTACTGTGAACAGAACAATCTCAAAGTAAGGATCTGTGTAATCAAACCTGGTCTTGTCAATACTCCGATGATCAGAGATCGCAAAGATCGCAGACTCATTGCCGAACCGGATTCAATCGCACCGGGCATAGTTAAAAATCTCAAATACGGAACCCGAAACATATACAGTCCCGGCTACTGGGGGGCTTTGATGGATCTGATTAAACTGATGCCGTACCTGCTGTTTAAAAAAATCAGAAGTTAGCACGGCACCTTGACTGAACGGATTGATTAATCTGTTAGAAATTATAGATTAAACCGAGCACTGCGGCATTTTCGCTTTCATCCAGGACCACGGATTCATAGCGTCGTTCAAGTTCGGTATAAATCTGAAAATTGGATGTCAGATTGTAAATTATATCTGCACTGAGTTTTGATGACAGAACCGACTTGTCATTGCGGCTCAGTTTCTTTTCCTTGTTGTGCAGATATCCGTAGGTGGCCATAAAGGTCCATGCAGCCTCCGGCGTGGTATAGGCAACCGATGCCTCAAGACCGCGTCCCGCATAGGTATGATCAAGTTTGCCGTAATTGTAGACAAGAGCAGTATACAGACCCGGAGCTCCGTAGGTACCCCAGTATGACGAAATCGCCCATTCATGCTTGTCTGCACCGTAAAAATAACCGTTTTCACGATAGCCGTATCTGTCATTGCTTTCATAACCGCTGTATCTGTTGAAACCGGCTAAGAATCCCAGCGGTTTGCCCAGCACACTTTCGTATTCATATCCGAAGGTTCCGCCGTAGGAATGATCGATCTGCTTTGAAACATCTCTGAACTGATATGACAGTGATAAAAAGAAACCTTGGTAATTGACATCATACAAAACCTGACCGTCGCGTCTTCCGCCGTAATCATTCGGAGTCAGCCGCCAGTAGGCAACGCCGCCGTCACCCCAGTTGATCATCAGATCAGTCGGCGATGTCGACTTGTAGTAGGCATCCTCGAAACGGCCGAATGTCAACGTACCGTAATCGTTGAAATCAAAACCCGCAAAGCCGTATCTTATATTGATGCGGTCACCTGCATTCTGCTCCTCCTGTGCGGACAGATCATAAAGAATTTTTCCGTAAACCGAAAAAGCATCGTTTACTTTTGTTTTACCGTATGCACCGAGACGTGCCGTCTGCGTGAGACGGTGAACACTGTCGGCATCGTTGTTGGATAAATCAACCTTCACACGTCCGATAAGATCAAAGGTAACATTGTCATCGCTGTATACTGTTGCAGCCTCTGCTCCGAGACATGACAACGCAGCTGATGCCATTACAGCCGCACCGGCTAACAGATTTGTTTTCATTTTATTCCTTGTGTTTTTTAAAATTCAGTCCGACAGGTCCTGCAGCCTGAAGCATTATTGCACCATGACAGCTATCAGCCTGCAATGCGTGTAGTATATCACATATTGCTGAATTTATTAATTTGAAACTTTTTAACTCTGTTTCCGCTCCGTTACTGAACACTCAGGTAAAAAAAAACACTGTGCCTGCCGTCAGGAGCGTGATACCTTCTCAGAACACATATCCGCATCCGGACTTTCTTTTTCCGGATTTTACTCTTTCGAAACCGGTCTGAAAAAGGATATAATTCAGAAAGTTTTTAATTACAGTAAAAAGCAATATACATAACAGCATGAAATTTTTAATAGACACAGTTCCTTCAGGACCAGCCACCTGCGATGTCTGGTTCAATTACCTGGAACGAAATCCGCAGACAACAGCAGATCAGGGTAAAAATCAGATAATCTATCTTCAGAAAAACAATGAAAGTCATATCAGTTTTCTTAATGAACTCCGTATTTTCAGTTATTACAGCGAACCAGGAGAATTCGGCGGTGACACTCTGAAGAATCACTGGCAGCAGAAGAAATTTGATTTCGATGCTGTTATGATCCCCGTTTATTTGATTCATACAGTGAAATCAATTGTAAATATATTTCCGCTGGATCAGTATCTTGCCGCCCATTACGAGCGCCAGATGCTTGAAATTATCCCTCATTTTTCCCGTGATGAAATCGACTTGCTCAACTACCACTGCCTGATCGAGGATCCGGACGTTAACGAAGATCTCGGAGAAAACATTAAAAAATTTCTTAAATTTCAAAGAAAATTATATCTGCATTATGAGCGTGTGGATTAAAATAACAGAAAAGGGTTTTGATAATTTACCATAGGCAAAGGAGCAGGAAAATGGTTGCCCGTACACCGATTGCAAAAAAAGATCTTATTGCAATAGCAAACAGGATTATGAAGGAATGCGACGATTACATTGACGGTATCGAGGTGATTGATATCAGGAATTCCAACGAGGCGTTTGTTTTCAGCGGAGAATATTTTCTCAACGAAGACGGAACGCCTTCCCCGAAAACCATAGCTGTTTTCAATGTTTTTAAATTCTTAAACACCCATCTTTCCCAGCTCTATATTCTGGAAGAATAATACCGGGAATCTTGAAGGCATAAAGGAGTTACTGTGAGTTATACACTGGAAAATTTTTTAGGCAAGGATCCTTCCCATCTTGTTGAAGTACCCGAATTCAAAAACTGCATGCTGACGGCAGAAACCGCAGCCGCATTTAAAGCCATGCATGATGCCGCCGTTAAAGACGGGCTGAATCTGATCCCGGTTTCCTCATACCGCAGCTTTGACAGACAGCTGACCATATGGAATGAAAAATATCTCGGAGATCGCAAAGTGCTGGACAATCACAACAATCCGGTAAATATAAGCCAGCTGACCGGTATCGAGGCTGCTTATGCGATTTTATACTGGTCGGCCCTGCCCGGCTTCAGCCGACATCACTGGGGTACAGATCTTGACGTTGCCGCAGACAATCTGATGCCTGATGGATATGAACTTCAGCTTGTTTCATCAGAATATCAGGAAGGAGGAATTTTCTATCCTCTGACACAGTGGCTTAATGAGAATATGGAAAAATTCGGTTTTTTCCGTCCGTTTACCGATAATTCACACGTGCGCGTGGGAACCGAACTGTGGCATCTCAGCTACCGCCCGGAAGCAGAAAAGTTTCTCGCCTTCGTAACCAGGGAAAATATTGAGACATTAATCAGATCTTCATCCATTGCAGGTAAGTACTGTCTGCTTAATATGGTGGATGAACTTTACAACGACTACATCATCAACTCTGACAACAAGGATCTCAGATTCAACGCCTGAGGAGTGACCGGTCTCGGCCCGGTCTCGGCCGGAGCTGCATTACTGCCGCGTAAAATTCCGGAACACCGCACTCGAATTAAGAAAAAAAGATAAAGAAAAGGCCTCCGGAACACGGAAGCCTTATGAAGTTTCATGAGTTTTATAAAACTTTTAACACCGACCGGTCATTAGATTTCGCAACCGATTCTTGCAGCTACTTCCTTGTAGGCTTCGATTACTCCGCCCAGACCCTGACGGAAACGGTCCTTATCCATCTTCTTACGGGTTTCCTTATCCCATAATCTGCATCCGTCCGGTGAGAATTCATCGCCAAGTACGATCTTGCCGTCATACAAACCGAATTCAAGCTTGTAATCAACAAGGATCATGCCTGCATCATCAAATAATTTCTTTAATACTTCGTTGATCTTGAAGCTGTATTCCTTCATGGTCTTAACCTGTTCTTCGGTTGCCCAGTGGAATGAAGCGATATGGGAATCGTTAACCATAGGATCGTGCAAAGCATCGTTCTTTAAGAAGAATTCAAATGTTGGAGGATTCAAATCCATAGCTTCCTGAACACCTAATCTCTTGCAGATTGAACCGGCAGTAACATTACGAACCACACATTCAACCGGTACCATATCAAGTTTCTTAACCAGGATTTCAGTATCTGATAACAATTCTTCGATCTGGGTAGGAATACCAGCTTCTTCAAGTTTCTTCATGATGAAGTAATTGAACTTGTTATTTACCTTACCCTTGTCTTCCAGCTGTTCGATCTTGAGACCGTCAAATGCTGAAGTATCATTACGGAAGAAAATAATTAAACGCTTTGGATCATCTGTTGTATATACAGTTTTAGCCTTACCGCGATAAAGCTCATCCTTCTTTTGTACCATTTGAATTGCTCCAATATCAAATATATTAATTTAAAAAATTCAATACTTTAAAAAATAAAGTAAAATCAACTGTAATATTATAATTCTAAACCACTTCACACGTCTATAAATTTATAGACAATGTTGGTTAAATTAATTCCTATTTGTTAAATTCCATTTCAATGGAACGTGCAAAACCGCTGTACATCTTCAGGAACAAATCGTCACTAAGCGGCTGCTTGAGATTATTGAAAATAGTAATTACCGTCTGCCCGTTTTCAATACCAACCTGGAAACGGTACTTGTCATCCTCGATTACATAATTGTCGATGCCGTTTTCGGTAAAGAACTTCTCGCTCGGCTCGTCATAATCAACATCAATAATACCGCGGGTCTTTTCACTAAGCTTGATTTCAAATCCGCAGTTTGGAAGCATTTTGACAAAGCGGTTCCACACGGTCTCATAGTCGGCATTTACAATCCAAGCATACTGACCGTTCTTGTCCCTGCCCATTTTTGCAGTAATATATCCGGTATATCCGATACGCAGATCATTGTCATCGATGCCGTTCTCATGATGCAGAGAGGAAACAAAATCATTTATAAACAGACTTGAATAACGGGACTGGACAAAGGAATCAGGATCCGCATACAAACGGTCGCCTCTGTTGTATACCTTGAAATTGGTAAGAGCGGCGGCAATCTGAATTACATGCTTTTCCGGATCGGATTTAATCGCTACATCATACTTCACACGATACTCGTCAATATCGTCATCCTTGGCAAGCTTTTCGGGAGTAAGACGGTTGAAGTTCACGTCAACTGAAAACCAGCCGGTGGTAAGGGTATTGTTAAGAGAGTCTATCTTTTCAATGGCGATGTTATGAACCTTCAGATAATGAATGAGGTGCTCCCATATTATATTATCATAATTTTCAACACCGTTCTCATAGGTATCGATGGAAAGAACCGCAATATTGTTCTTTAAAGTAGATACTGAACCTGGAATAGTATCCAGGATCTGAATCGGCGCAGTAATATCAATCTGCTTGCCTACAAGAGCGTCATCAGGATTTTTGTTCTCATCCTGAATATAATAGCTTTCATTGAAATTGAAATTGTTATGTTCCGGATCCACAGAAAACTTCATGCGGTCGGCATCGGTCTTCAAATATCTGAAACCGTTGTTAGCCTTCTTCGGTGAATCATGAAGAAGATCGGTAAGATAGAAAGAACAGCCCGATAATAAAACAGAAGTAGATACCAATAAAATTCCGGCTAAATTGGTATTGATCTGAAACCTCATTAGTTAGACTCCAATTTAATAAAAATTTTTCGTAGATTATATCATTTTAATCATTATTTTTCGACTAATCAAAACTGAAAGTATAAAAAAGATCTACCGCCTGCTCAACACCGTTTACATACTGCAGATACAGTTTTTTCATCAGCTGGTAGCGCAGTTTCAGCTGCATGATTGAATCAAACAGACCTACTCCGTAGGATACCTTGAAATTCCTGGTCAGGTAGAATGACGCCTGTACCGCCGAACTGTCGCCGGATCCTGTTGATTCAAGCTGGAAATCCTTAAGACCGATTGAATTTGTGAAATTCTGAAGGGAATTACTTGCGGAGCCTAGACTGGCACCGAGGAGCATACTTGCAGCAGCCGCGGAGTTCTCGCTTGCATCCTCCGACAGTGCCGTTCCTTTAAGCAGATAGGACAGTTTCTCTGCATCGGACAGTTCAGGCTCCGAGAAAACCTTCAGATCAATCTTGAGCGGCGTACCGAATACACGAACTCCGACAATCACTCCGCTGTTGTCATTAATGGTTTCAGGATCTCTGATTGCTTCAAATTTAATGCTCGGATTTGTTACAAGACCGTCGAACAGAACCTCTCCGCTGCGGATAATCAGACTCTGTCCCATGGATCTGAATTTTCCGTGAACCATACTGATTTTACCTCTGGCATCTATTGAATGATCATCGTTGGAAGTATTGTTGACAACCATCTTTCCGATAAAGCCGGATTTCAGCCCGAATCCCGCCACTTTGATATACGGTCCTACAGAGATATTAATATCATAGAAGAAATTTTCCGGAGCGGCAGGAAGTTTCCTTACCTTCTCATTTTCCTCTGATTCTTCATTCACAATCTCAACATCCTTTGAGAGAGATTCCCCGCTGTCAGCAACATTGGCGATTTCAATATCGGCTCTCGGGATCTTGACTACACCTTTGAGATAAGTGAGCAGATTTGATGGATCCTTTTCATTCTCCTTGAAGGAAAGTTTCAGATTGCTGTCTACAACCACGGTGCCGAAACCCATGGCATTAACCGATGCATTGTCCAGAATAAGGGCAATATCCCCCTTCGGTGCCGAAGGCTTTGCCTGGTACATCGGACGCAGATCTATGTTTCCCTTGATGAGTCCGTTTCCGGATCCCATGTTGAATCCGCCGTCAAGAGTTACGGCGTCGCGGCTGGAATTAATATTGAAATGGATATTTTCGACATTGGCTATATCGAGCTGGGTAACAACCTGACCTTCCGTAAGATCGAAGTTTCCGTCCAGATAAATGTTGCCTGTCGGTTTGTCGTACTTCAGAACTCCCTCTCCGTTAAGCACCGCCTTAAGTGTTTCAACATCGTTAAGCAGCGGATTGAACAGGCCCAGATCAAAATTCTCGAATTTAATAACGGTTGAATCTCCGATAAGAGCCTTCTGATCATTGATATCCAGAGTTGAGACAGCAGATAATTTTCCGAACTCGTCTGCATTTAGTGCAACCGAAGCGCTGGCATGCATCTTTTCATCCAGAGAAAAATTGATATCGAGTTTTTCAAAGCTGCTTTTATCGTCGATGCCGATTAATGTGCCGTTCTTGGAATAGATATTGGCATCAACCACAAACGGTCTGTTCGGTTTCGACATTACATTTACCGTGCCGTTGACAAGCGCCATAATCATGGTGTTTTCCGGCATGAATCTGTTCACATATCCGAGATTGAAACGCTTTAACTGGATATGAATGTCACTGCTCATGTCACCTGCATTGTAGAAACCGGGCTTGAAGACGAGACTCTGCTCGCCGTTAAGCAGATTGAAAGCGCTGAAAGTCACCAGATTCTTTTTGAAATCATAATCAAGATCCAGTTTCTGTTTCTGTTTCCAGTTTCCGATAGGTGTATTAACCTCTATCTGATCAAAATGAGCATGATAGAATCCGTCTTTCAGACTGCCGGTTTCCTTGAAGGCAAATGCCTGATCCGCCGTTTTCTCAAACCAGAAAATCAGTTTATGAGCCTCATGACTGCCTTCCGCCTTCAGAATTATATTATTGATTTCCTGACCTGCTATCTGAGATTTTTTAATTTTCAGAAGAGTCAGACCGTCAAACTTTATATTTTTGAAACTGCTGAAATCAGCCCTGGTTAAATCAGCCTTTTCATTGACTGTAAATTTCAGATCATTGATGGCAAAAACTTCTCCCATGGACAGATGATCCGTTTCTGCGGACACCTTCAGGGAAGGAGACAGAAGATCACCTGTCAGTTCAAGACCGGCATTCAGATATCCTTCGATCGGCTGCATCAGGAAAAGTTCAGTAAGCTTATTTAAATTAGGCAGTCTGATATCGGCTCTGAAGTCGTTTCGGTCGATTCCGGAAATTCTGCCTTTTGCTGCAATGGTGTTTTTATAAACATCCACTGCAAGTTTACCTATATTAACATCAATTTTCATCAGATCGTCAAGCGGAATTCTGCCGTCAAGACTGGCGGTGAAATTTATCGGATATTTCATGATTGTACCCAGAAAACTGAATTCCGGGAATCTGAAATCAATCGTGTTTTTATGCAGATCGTAATTCAGATCCGTATGCATGCGGCCCGCAAGACCGTCAACCAGATTTTCTGTCAGAATATTTGAAATTTTTCCCTCGATGCCGAAGTCCAGATCCTTTACCGACAACAGATCGTCCCTGTAATGCACAGCTGCGGCAAGCGACAGCTGATCCTTTGCTCCCGCCGAAAGATTAAGTCTGTGTATATTAATATCTTCAAGGGTACCGTCAACAGCACCGGAGAATTTCAGCGGTTTTCTGCCAAGGAAAACCGTGGAGAAGCCGGTATCGATTCTGAGATCCAGTTCGGTCAGTGTTCCCCTGTAG
>Ga0256407_10009335_pt1 | contig 14071 bp, 6 predicted proteins | sample RumenRJG_04DNA_FD_193489 | JGI IMG/M metagenome (GOLD analysis project Ga0256407, IMG submission 193489) | Bovine rumen microbial communities from Lethbridge, Alberta, Canada - RJG_04 | ecosystem: Host-associated > Mammals > Digestive system > Stomach > Rumen | place: Canada: Alberta | collected... | reverse complement strand
GCCTTCTACACCTCGGCAGGTGGCAGCCAGGTACAGTCGATGGCTGTCTCAAAGGACGGCGGCTTGACGTTCCAGAAGTATGCCGGCAACCCTGTGCTGGTGAGCACCGAAGAGGACTTCCGCGACCCGAAGTGTTTCTGGAATCCCGAGATTCAGAAGTGGAACCTCATTCTGGCCGTGGGACAGGAGATGCGCATCTATACCAGTACCAATCTGACCGACTGGAACTATGAGAGTTCTTTCGGTTCTGCGCTGGGCTGTCACGACGGCGTATGGGAGTGCCCCGACCTCATCAAGTTGCAGGTGCGTGGCACCGACAAGCAGAAGTGGATGCTCATCTGCAACATCAACCCCGGAGGCCCTTACGGCGGCTCCGCTACACAGTACTTCATCGGCGACTTCGACGGACGCCACTTCAACTGCGAGCATAAGGACACCCGCTGGATGGACTACGGCAAGGACCACTATGCTACCGTTACCTTCGACAATGCTCCTGACGGTCGCAAGATTGCACTGGCATGGATGTCCAACTGGCAGTATGCCAACCAGGTGCCCACCAAGCAGTTCCGTTCTGCCAACTCCGTTCCCCGTGACCTGGGACTCTTCGAGTACAATGGTCAGACCTATTGCTCGGTCATCCCCTCGAAAGAGCTGCTGACCCTGCGCGGCAAGGAAACCAAGAAACTGCCCCAGGCCTGCGAAATCGTCGTAGACGTGAAGGGCTCGACGGACCTGGTGCTGTCCAACGCCTTGGGCGAGCAAGTGGTGATGCGCTACGACGCAGCGGCACACACCTTCTCCATGGACCGTACCCGCTCGTATGCCAGCTTCAGCGAGGCCTTCCCTGTCAAGACCGTAGCGCCCACGTATGGTGACATCAAGCAGTTGCGCATCTTTATGGACAATAGCAGCATCGAGGCCTTCGATGCCGACGGCAAGATGGCCATGACCAACCTCGTGTTCCCCACCGAGCCCTACAACAAACTGAAGGTTGTTGGCGGCAAGGCCACTATCTATGAATTAATCCCCTAATAAAAAGCATTATGAACAACAATAAATCCATCTATCTGATTCCCGTGATGCTCTGCTTCTTCTGCATGGGCTTCGTGGACCTGGTGGGCATTGCCTCCAACTATGTGAAGGAAGACCTGGGACTGACCGACTCTGTGGCTAACGTGTTTCCCTCGCTGGTGTTCTTCTGGTTCCTCATCTTCTCCGTGCCCACAGGCATGTTGATGAACAAGATAGGCCGCAAGAATACCGTGCTGCTGTCGCTGATAGTGACCGTTGTGTCACTGTTCATACCCCTGCTGGGCAACTCGTTTGCCGTCATGCTGGTAGCCTTCTCGCTGCTGGGCATCGGCAACGCACTCATGCAGACCAGCATCAATCCGCTGGCCATGCTCATCATCGGCAACAAGAACCTGGCATCGACGCTGACCTTCGGCCAGTTTGTCAAGGCCATCGCCTCCTTCCTGGCTCCCTATCTGGCCATGTGGGGCGCCACGCAGGTCATCCCCTCGCTGGGCTACGACTGGCGCGTGCTGTTCCTCATCTATTTCGTCATTGGCGTGCTGGCATCACTGCTGCTCTGGGCTACACCTATCCAGGAGGAAATCGCCGAGGGCAAGTCGTCATCATTCATGGATTGCCTGCGTCTGCTGGGCAAGCCCATCGTGCTGCTGTCGTTCTTCGGCATCATGTGTCACGTCGGCATTGACGTCGGTACCAACACCACCGCCCCCAAACTGTTGATGGAACGTGTGGGCATGACGCTCAACGAGGCTGCCTTCGCCACCTCGCTCTACTTCATCTTCCGTACCATCGGAGCCCTGACGGGTTCGTTCTTCCTGCGCGTGTTGAAGACCCGCTGGTTCTTCATCATCAGCGTCGTCATGATGGCACTCTCCATGGTTGGTATGTTCTTCGGAACCGAGCAGTGGGAACTCTATTGCGCCATTGCACTGGTGGGCTACGGCAACTCCAACATCTTCTCCATGGCCTTCTCGGAAGCACTGCTCAGCGTACCCGACAAGCAGAACGAGGTCAGCGGCCTGATGATCATGGGCCTGTTCGGCGGTACGGTGTTCCCGCTCGTCATGGGTATCATGAGCGACACCATGGGACAGGCTGGTGCCGTGGCAGTGATGGCCATCGGTGTCATCTACCTCTTTACCTATATTCCTCAAGTCAAACACTAAGATGTCTGATGTCTGATGTAAGATGCAATAAGATAAGAAATTAAGAAATTAAGAAATAATATGGAAACAAAACGTTATGTAGTAGGACTCGGAGAAGCCCTGTGGGATGTACTTCCCGAAGGTAAGAAACTGGGTGGCGCACCCGCTAACTTTGCCTATCATGCAGGCCAGTTTGGCTTGGAAACCCTGGCCATCAGCGCCTTGGGCGAGGACGCCCTGGCTGAAGAGACCCTCGGCGCCCTGAAGGAGCACGGACTCAACTATCTCATGCCCCGTGTACCCTACCCAACAGGTACGGTACAGGTAACCCTGTCGGGCGACGGCATTCCTGCCTATGAAATCAAGGAAGGCGTGGCATGGGACAACATCCCCTATACTCCCGAGATTGCCGAAGTAGCCAAGTCGTGCCGTGCCGTATGCTTCGGCTCGCTGGCTCAGCGCAATGTCACGTCGTGGGCTACCATCCGCCAGTTCCTCGACAATACTCCCGACGACTGCCTGAAGATTTTCGATATCAACCTGCGTCAGCAGTTCTACACCAAGGACGTCATCGAAGAGTCCTTCAAGCGTTGCAACATCCTCAAGATAAACGACGAGGAGTTGGTAGTCATCAAGCGCATGTACGGCTATGACGATTTGGACATGCGCGACATCTGCACCCGGATTCTGGACGAGTACCAGCTGAAGATGCTTGTGCTCACCTGTGGCACCAATGGCTCTTACGTCTTCGCCCCGGGTCTGACGTCGTTCCAGGAAACTCCAAAGGTCAAGGTGGCCGATACCGTCGGTGCCGGCGACTCGTTCACAGGCTCCTTCTGTGCCGCCATCCTCAATGGCAAGCCCATGGAGCAGGCCCACCGCATAGCTGTCGAGGTCAGTGCCTATGTCTGCACCCAGAACGGAGCCATGCCCACCTATCCCGCCGAGCTCGTAGCCAAGGTGAAGTAAAAAGGAGCAAGCTTTAGATTCTCTGAGCTTTTCATACACCAAGAAAAGCAAGGATAAACCCCAGAGAGGCATCCCATCCGGGTGCCTCCCTTTTTCTTCTCCGTCGGCCCTGGAGTTTTCCCGATTGCATCCACCATGACTCACGCCGCTGCGCAGAGCTGCCTCGCGGATGACCTTCTTCTGGTTAATTGCCATAAACTTTTCCCTTTCTTTAAATTTTTAGTTAAACATTTGCTTGTAAGTTCTTTTTACCTTTTTTCGATTGGTGTTTTTTTACCTTTTCGTCTTCCTTCCGTCGTCCGTTTTTGCGCGCTGGGCAGAGAACAATTTTTTGCCGGCCTACTAGTAAATTTTCCCTCGCCAGGGCCCTTGCTTCCTTCTTCTGGTTGACAATGCAAAGGTACGAAATTTTCAAAGGCCTTGCAAATAAAATCCCGAAAAACCATACTTTTTGAAGTCTATTTTTCGCCCTAATTTTGCAAGAAATTATAATGCGTAGAAATGAGGGGCAGAAAAGACTCTCGAATACACAGTTTTGGACTTTTGGACGTGGACGTTTGGACGTTAAGGCGTTTTCGAAAATCAAAGAAGAAAACAATACTTATATATAATATATATATTATATATAAGTATTAAATATATTAACAATTAATTTTTTACATTTAATACTTTAGCCCTGTTTCTCGACGCAGAAAAAAAATTTTGCTTAACGTCCAAACGTCTACGTCCAAATGTCCATTTTCCCATGCTTGCAAAAAAGCTAGATCCATCAGACATATAGCGGTCGTGTTGTGTTACCTTTGTCATCGGTAAGGCAAGCGTGCCTGACGCGAGCGTCATCCGTGAGTGAGTGAGACGGGTTCCACACGTGACGCGAACGGTCTGCATAGGGGTATGGGAGACGTCCGCACGATGCAAAGAGACTATCCGGATAGCTGACGGAACCTATCTCCACGACCCACGCCAAGCGTGCCACTGCTTCGATGCCGTGAAAGAATATATCAGAATATGTTAGTGTCTTTCAGCTTAATAGGTAGCTATCTTTTGGATGTCGTCCTCGAAGGTATCCTTCGAGCGGGCGCGGGCCTTCATCTTTGAGCGGTAGGTATAGATGGTGGTGATGCTGGAGCGCAGGATGTCGGCAATATTCTGGTTGTCGGTGATGCCCAGTCGGATCAGTGCCAGCACTCGCAGTTCGGTGGTCAGCTTTGTGGATTCTTCGGAAACATCAAACTGTTTGTCAGGCAACATCAGGCGGTTGACCTCGCTGATGAAGTCGGGGTAGATATTGAGGAAAGCGGTATCGAAGTTCTGGTGGAACATCTTGACACCTTCGGTGATGGCAGCGCCACTCTTCAGTTCTGCATAGAGGTCTTCCAGTTTTCGGTCACGAGCCAGTCGGTTAAACTTCTTCAGTCGTTCCTCGCCACGGTGTATGAGGTTGCTGCACAGTTCCAGGAAGCGGCCAATGTACTCGTCCTTGATGCGGTTAGCCTCCTTCATTTCAGAGGTGAGAAGCGAGAGGTGAGCGGTGAGTTCTGAGAGTTCGGCATTCTGGCGGGACAGTTCGACATTCATCTGTTTGATTTTCTGGTTAGCCATGCGGCGCTTATAGAGCAGCCAGAGGTTGAAGAGTATGAAGCAGAACAGCAGTATGGCAATGACCGAGATGACCAGTAGCAGTTGGTTGGTGCGGTGCTGGGCACGCTCTCGTCCAGCGTCATAGGCCTTGGTGATGAGCGGTGCCATGCGTGCCGCCTGCATGGTGCGCAACCGGCTGCCATATTGACCAGCCTGGTTGCTGGCCAGCGTCAGGTAGCGATAGGCATTTTCATACTCGCCACGCTCCATGAGGATGGTGGCCAGCTCACGCAGGGCATTGTTTTCAAGAATGGCTCCGCGCAGGTCGCTGATGGCCGAGAGCAGCAGGTAGCGCTCCTGTTGTTGCAGGTTGTTGTCCTTCCAGTAGAAGTATGCCAGGGTGCTGGCAACGATGCTGTAGCGGCGGTCACCAGGCTCCAAGGTCGACAGATATGGTTCGAACAAACGGATGGCTCCTGCAGCGTCTCCTTTCTCACAGATATAGCTGGCTCGGTTGGTGATGTACTCGAACGACTCCTTGGGAGCTATTTGCAGGAGCAATTGCCGGTAATACTGTGCACTGTCTATGTATTGCATGAAGTAAGGTGTGTACTGAGCCATCTCAGAGCGATAGAGGTTCAGTTCTGCCCGCTGGTTATAGTAGGCAATACGGGTTTCGGGAGTCAGCAGAGCGGGATTGATGCTGTCAAGCAACTGTCGGGCGTTATTGAAGATGCCCGATACGCTGATGATGTGGGCCAGTCGGATGGCACTGACGGCATAGCGCTCTGGATTGTCTTGCACCAATGGACTCTGCATGTTGCGCTGTATATAATGGTACGCTGAGTCGAAGCGGAAAGCCAGGTATTCATCGTAGAGTCGCAGGTTGAAGTCAAACTCTTGCTCGGGAGACAGCTTGACACTGCTTGCGCTCATGCTGATGGTGCGTATCTGGTTTTCCTTAGCTGCCACGATATCATCATGATGCTCTATCAGACTGTCCAGTGTCTGATAGAGGTTTTTGAGTTGGGTCTTGTCGGTTTGTCCTTGGACTGTAGCCATGATCATGATGGCCAATAGGGAGGACCATATTCTTCTTTTCATTGTTTTTGGGTTAGTGCTTGACAATTGCGGTGCAAATATAGGAATAATTCTTGAAACTTCCAAATGAAAGAGCCTCAATAAGGCGAAAATGGGCATGAAAACGTTTAGATTTTCTTTGGTACGTATATCCGCAATCTGCTTAAAGACAACTACTTATATTTTTAAACGTTTTGATTTTTGTTTGTTGTGCTTGGAGTGGGTTGTTTTAACCTCTATCTTTGCAGCCGAATTCGTTTTTCACCTAAAGCAGAAAAAATATGATTGACAGAATTTTGAAGTTAGTAGTAAGTTTTATGATGTTAGTTTGCTCAGTCTCGTTGGGCAACGCGGCTGAGCGCGTGACTTCGCCCGACGGTCAGATTTCAGTGACCGTCGGACTGAAGTCGGGTAAACCCTACTATATGGTCAATTATCAAAATAGACCCATTGTCATTCCCTCGCATCTGGGCTTCCTGTTGGATGACGGCGAGGTGGGCAAAAGCATGAGACAAGTCGGTAAGCAGACCTGCACCAAGGACGAGACTTGGCATCAGCCATGGGGTGAAGAAGTGGAGGTGCGTAACCACTACAAAGAACTGACCCTGAGGCTGCAGGAACAGAGCGGCAGCAAGCGACAGATGAGTGTGGTGTTCCGCGTGTTTGACGACGGTGTGGGATTCAGATATATATTGCACGGTATCAATAAAGGTAAAGAGTATCAGATTCAGGACGAGTTGACCGAGATCACCTTGGCACACGATGCCAAGGCTTGGTCAATTCCCACCAACCGGACAGCCTATTTCGAGGGTATTTATACCCCCTCGCTACTGAGCCAGAAGGACACTGTCTGCACGCCATTGACCATTGAGTATGAAGACTCACTGTTTCTGGCTCTTCATGAAGCAGCACTGGAGGACTATGCCAGCGTCAACCTGACACCACGTGCCTCGGCTGAAGGTGTGAAGCTGCTGACGGCTCTGACTCCCTGGCAGAACGGTGTAAAAGTCTATTGCAAGGGAGAGACGAAGTCGCCCTGGCGTACCATTCTGATAGGCAAGACGGCAGGCGAACTGATGACCAACCGCGTGATGCTGAATCTGAACGAGCCTTCACGCATTGAAGATACCTCATGGATTGAGCCCGGACGCTATATCGGTATCTGGTGGAGCATCCACAAGAAGGAGAACACATGGGAGATGGGTCCCACGCATGGCGCAACCACACAAAACGTAAAAAGATATATGGATTTTGCCGCCCGTCATGGTTTCAGCGGCGTACTGGCCGAAGGTTGGAATCCGGGATGGGGCGAGGGAGAGCTGATCTCCTATCTGAAGACCTATCCCGACTTCGACATGGAAGAGGTCTGCCGTTATGGAGCCTCGAAGGGCGTGCGCTTCATCGGTCACACAGAGACCTGGGGCAACAGTCGTCTGCTCGAGCAGCAGATGGACTCCGCCTTTGCCTGGTACAGCCGTCTGGGCATCCGTGCCGTGAAGACGGGCTATGTGGGCCAGCTGTTCGACGGCAAGGAACTGGCCAAGTCGCAGTATGGCATCCGCCACTACCGTAAGGTCATTGAGACGGCAGCCAAGTACCACATCATGATTGACAACCACGAACCCGCCATGCCCACGGGTATTCAGCGCACATGGCCTAACCTGATGACGCAGGAGGGCGTTCGTGGCCAGGAGTACAACGCCTGGGACAGACGAGGAGGTAATCCGCCTGCTCATACCGTCACGCTGCCCTTCACCCGCTGCCTGGCAGGTCCCACGGACTTCACCCCTGCCATCTTCAACTTCTCGGAGGTGGTACGTGGAACCCATCCCCACAGTACACTGGCCAAGCAACTCGGCGAGTTCGTTGTCATCTACAGTCCGCTGCAGATGGCTGCCGATGCCATCGAGAACTACGAGGGTCAGCCCGCGCTGACGTTCATTGAGAGCTGTCCTACGACGTGGGGCAAGACGCTGGTGCCTAACGGTGAGATAGGCAAGTATGTCACCGTAGCCCGCAAGGAGCGTGGCGGCGACCGCTGGTTCGTAGGCAGCATCACCAACGAGGAGGCCCGCCAGATTGACCTGCCCCTCGGTTTTCTCGAAGCCGGCAAGCAGTATCGGGCCATCATCTATGAGGACGGTCCCGATGCCGACTACGAGCGCAATCCCTACCCGATGACCATCCGTCAGGTACCTGTCACCAACCAGAGCGTGCTCACGCTGAAGCTGGCACGAAGCGGTGGTGCAGCGGTCAGAATTGAACTTGAACATGAAACTTTATTCTAATTTATCTCCAATTAATAACTAAAAAACAATGTAAAAATGGAACAAAAGAAAGTGTTTTTCCGCCGTATGCTATCACTGGCAGCGGCCATGCTTTTTGCCTTGACCATTTCGGCACAGTCCACCATCAAGGGACATGTGAAGGACGATACAGGCGAAAGCATCATTGGCGCCAGCATTGTCGTGAAGGGAACGCAAGGCGGTACCGTCACCGACTTTGACGGCAATTTCTCATTACAGTGTCAGCCAGGTGCCACACTGGTCGTCACCTACATAGGCTATGTGCCTCAGGAGGTGAAGGCCAAGGACGGACTGGACATCACGCTCACGGAGGATGTGGCCCAGCTGAACGAAGTGGTGGTGGTGGGCTACGGCTCGATGGCCAAGAAAGAGATTTCAAGCTCCGTAGTCCAGATTTCGAAGGACCAGTTCAACCAGGGTGCCGCCAGCGACGCCATGGCGCTGGTAACTGGTAAGGTGGCGGGTCTGAACGTGGCTGCCACAAGCGATGCCGACCCGAATGCCATGACCGATATACAGATTCGCGGTGCCGGTTCGCTGACGGCCAGCAACGGTCCGCTGGTGGTGATCGATGGTATTGCTGGCGGCGACCTGCGTAACATTGCCACCCAGGATGTGGAGTCCATCACCGTATTGAAGGATGCCGGTTCTGCTGCCATCTATGGTACGCGTGGTGCCAATGGCGTTATCCTCGTCACTACCAAGAAGGGTTCTGGAACACAGGGTGTCACCAACATCACCTACGACAGCTACATCGGTCTGAACTTTGCCAAGGGCAAGCCTGAGATACTGTCAACTGAGGAGTTCATCCGCTCGCGCCGTGGCCAGAACTACGGTGCCGATACCAACTGGTGGGACGAGATTACCCGCAAGGCCAGCTACACGCTGAACCAGTATCTGAGCATTGACAGCTCAACGAAGAACGGCTACTTTGGCGCCTCGGTGAACTACAAGAGCGGAAATGGTCTGGACATCGTGTCGAAACGCGAGGAGTATGGTGGTCGTTTCGTAGGCGAGCAGCGTGTGTTGGACGGACTGGTACAGCTGAACACCTCACTCTCTTACCGTAAGGTGAAGGAGGACTGGGGTAACAGTGGTCTGTTTGACACGGCGCTGACCATGAACCCCACCATTCCCGTTAAGAATCCCGACGGGTCGTACTTTCAGCCCAGTTCACCCTCGGGCATCCACAATCCCGTGAACGACCTGCTGAACAATGTGAGCAATGGCGACCGTAACTACGTGCTGGGTAATTTTGACGTGAAGCTGAATATCCTGCAGACTGAGAAGCATGTGCTGAACACCAGCCTGAGCTATGCCCTGCAGTATAACGACCTGAAGTCGAACTTCTACACGCCGACGACGTCAAGCGACAGCTACTGGAATGGGTATGCGGGTGCGGCCAACATCAAGAATGAGAGCTGGAAGACCAATCGTCTGGAGTGGCTCGGCAACTATACGCTGACCCTACGTGACCATCAGCTGAAGGCTGTGGTGGGCTACAGCTGGGAGCGTACCCGCTACGTGACTGACTATCAGTGGAACGCCGGTTTTGTCTATGATGCACTGAGTTATTGGGGCATTGGCCAGGGCACCTATCTGAAGGACGGCAAGGCCAATATGTATGCCGGTACTACAGAAAGTACGCTGATTGGTTTCTTCGGTCGTTTGAACTATAATTTCAAGGATATGCTCTACTTGGCAGCATCACTTCGTCACGAAGGCAGCACCAAGTTCGGTTCCAATAAAAAGTGGGGTACCTTCCCTTCTGTGTCTCTGGCTTGGGAAGCTACCCAGACTCCCGGACTGAAAGAGAAGCTGACTATGTTCCAGAGCCTGAAGCCTCGCGTCTCCTATGGTGTGACGGGTCGCTCTGACTTCTCTCCCTATCAGTCGATGCCTACCTACGGCAGTTATGGTCAGTACTACCTGAACGGTCAGTGGATCAACGGCTATGCACCGACACTGAATGCCAACCCCGACCTGGCTTGGGAGAAATCGACCGCCTTCAACGTGGGTCTTGACTTCGTGACGCTGAACAGTCGCCTGCGCGGTAGCATCGAGTACTTCGACCGCCGCTCCAAGGACCTGCTCTATAACTACACTGCTCCGCAGCCTCCGTTCATCTATAGCACTATTCTGGTGAATGTCGGTACGACGAAGAACACGGGTCTGGAGGTCAGCCTGGACTACGATGCCGTGAAGACCAAGAACTTCCAGTGGACAACAGGTGTGAACTGGAGTACCGGAACCACGAAACTGTCGAAGCTGTCGAGCGATTCCTATCAGATGGCCTGGCTCGACCTTTACCAGAAGCCTGGCTTGGGTACTAGCGAATACTTCTTCCGCATTGAGGAAGGTGGCAAGATGGGGCAGTTCTACGGTTACGAGCATGCAGGACTGGACGAGAACGGCCTGCTGATGGTTTACGACAATGACGGTGTGGCCCAGCCCGCTGCCCAGGCTGATCCCTCGTGGAAACGCGAAATCGGCAATGGTGCACCGAAGCACTTCCTGTCGTGGAGCAACTCACTGCGCTATAAGAACTGGGACTTGTCGATGCTGTTCCGTTCTGCACTGGGCTTCAAGATCTTCAACATGCGTAAGTACGGCATGGGTCTGCAGGGATGTGGTACTGACAACGTGCTGCGTACCGCTTATACCGACTATGCCGACGTGAAGTCGGGCGGTAGCATCATCAGCAGCTACTTTCTGGAGAATGGTAACTACTTCAAACTGGACAATGTGACACTGGGTTACAGTTTCACGCCCAAAAACCGCAAGGTGCTGGAGAGTCTCCGCGTCTATCTCTCTGCCAAGAATCTCTTCACCCTGACAGCCTATGAGGGCAATGATCCTTCGGTTGTCAACAGCAACGGTATCACACCAGGTGTGGACACCAACAGTGCCTACCCGCAGGCTACCAACGTCACACTGGGCGTCACGGTGAGATTCCACTAATTATAAACGAAAAGAAAATTGATATTTTTTATGAAAGCAATCAAATATAGCATCATAGCATTGGCAGCAGGTCTGGGTCTGTGTTCTTGCACCGACTTGGATGAGAAGACATACGACCGCATCGATGCTTCTGCCTATTATCAGAATGAGGCCAGTGTGCAGGGGGCCGTGGCTGCCATCTACAACCAGACATCGTCAACGCTGGCTGGTGAGAATTTTTTCCACCTGTCTGAATATCCTGCCGACCAGGTTACCTGGCGCGTATGGAACGGTGGACTGTGGGGCTGGGACGAGGCCGCAAAGACCGTGCTGTCCTGGCAGAACTGGGGAACAGAGACCCCCATCATTGAGAACGCGTGGAGGGATGCCTGGACGGGCATCGGACTGGCTAACCTGCTGCTTAGCGACTTGGAGGGACTGAGTGCCGGCAGTCTGGGTATGAACGAGGCTGTGCTGGCCCAGTATGTGGCTGAGGTGCGCACGCTGCGTGCCTGGAACTACTACTGCCTGTTTGAACTGTGGGGCGGTGCGCTGCCGCTGAATACTTCTGCCGGCAGTAATGTGCCTGGTTCGGCTGACCCCGACTGGGACACGTCGTGCAGGAAGATCTACGACTTCATTGCCACAGAACTGGATGAGTCGTATGCTGTCTTAGGTAAGGACGATGCCCAGCATACGCTCGTCAATCGTGCCAACCAGGCCATGAACCGCCTGTTGAAGGCTCGTCTGCTGCTCAATGCACAGATATTCATTGGCGAGGCGAAGTTTGATGAGTGTGAGGCTCTGTCGAAAGAGATTATCAATGGTACTTATGGCAGTTACCAGTTGGCCGACAACTGGCGCGACGTGTTCAGCGTGGATAACGTGAAGTGTCCGGAGGTCATCTTCGCGCTGGCTGCCGAGGACGGCAAGGGTGCCACCAATGCCATCAGTAACATCCGCACGATGGCCATGATGCCCTATAACTATAATGAGTATTGCAACGGTATGGATAAGTACGACGGCATCGGTGCCTGGAACTGTGTCTGCCTCGTTCCTTCTTACGACAACACGGGAACCGTCCTGCCCACGGGTGGAACCATCGGTGCCAAGAGCTTCCTGGCTGACTACGGCGACAAGTTGGGTGCTCCCTATGAGCGCTTTGACGACCGCGACATCCGCAAACAGAACTATGTCTATGATGCAGCGACGGGCACTCACGGACCGGGTATGTTCCTGAAGGGTGCCATGCGGACTGACTACGGTACGGGCAGTGCACTGCTGGCCGATGCCGACCGCGACGGTCAGGAACTGGTGTATGTTGATCAGGTAGGCACGTTCCAGAACATGGGACGCACGCTGGAGCCGGTGATGAGTCCTCGCTGGGGCGAGACCAACTCGGGCATCCGCATGATGAAGTATCCGCTCTATCCTGCTGAGACAGGCAAGGGCTTCAAGGACATTGACGACGTGCAGTTCCGTCTGGCTGAGGCCTATCTGAACGTGGCCGAGTGTGAGATGCGCAAGGGCAACAGCGCGGAGGCCAAGAAGTATGTGGATGCTGTGCGCCAGCGCTACTTCAAGAGCAGCGACCGCACCAATGCCCTGAGTATTCCCGGTCCCGGCTTCAATAACTTCGACATGGACTGGATGCTCTCTGAGTGGGGCAAGGAATATCTCTGCGAAGGCAACCGCCGCCGCACCGACCTGCGTCGTTTCGACAAGTTCACACAGGGCCAGTGGTGGTTCTGGGGACGTAGCTCTGAGGACGGTTACGGACAGATGGCTGCCAAGCGCGACCGCAAGTATGAGTGGTATCCGCTGCCCGCCAGTGCCATCGCGGTTAATCCCGGACTCGTGCAGAACCCGAACTATTAATGTCAGTTAAGAATTTAAAAAGTTATTACTATGAATAAAAAGATATATAGTCTGATGTTGGCACTGCTGGCCCTGACGGGTGTGTTCAGCAGTTGCAAGAGCAACGACGACATCGTGTTCGACCACGAGCGTCAGCAGTTTGAGACGCGTGCCGACCGCATCCTGTTGGAATACATAGTACCTTTCGGCACCACGCCAAAGGAGGAAATCTATATCATAGGTGATTTTAATGGAGGCGAGGAGGCTATTGGCAATGAAGCGTACCTGCTGACCAAGGCAGAGAAGAGCGATGCCAAGTGGGGTGTCTATCTCGACCCTTCTACTTTCATCGGTGGCAAGACGCTGGCTGACGGTTTCTCCTTCTACTCAAAGACGCAGGGTAAGGAATATACCATCATGGGCGAGGAGGCCATCCATTTTGACAATCCTGCCGTGGGTACCTTTACCAATGTCTGGGGACAGCGCTGGGAGGCTTACTACTGGGAAGGCGGCGAGGCTCCAGAACCTGAGCACGACGGTTTCTGCGTCTATGTGGACGACCAGACGGGCTGGGATGCGCTGACCCTCTATATGTGGGGTGACATCAACAACCTGAACGGCGACTGGCCTGGCATGCAGGTGACGGGTACGTGGAACCACGACGGCACCACTTGGAAGTACTTCGACTTCGGTGAGGAGAATACCGGACTGAACGAGAACCTCATCTTCAACAATGGCGGTGCAGGTGCTCAGTTGGCAGACTTCAACTTCACCATCGACCGTAATATCTACCTGCGCATCACCGCTGACGGTGTTGAGGAACTCACTCCAGAACCCGCTGTGATGCACGACGGCTATGCCTTGTTCGTACTGAACCAGTCGAGCCAGACAGAGCTGGCACTCTATGCTTGGGGCGATGCCGAGGCATTCGGAGGATGGCCTGGCATGCAGCCTACGGGTACCCAGGTTATCAACGGCAACGAGTATATCTATTTTGATATGGGACAGGCTAACACCGGTCTGAACCTGAACCTCATTCCCAATAATAACAATGGCGGTGTACAGTGGGAAGGCAGTGACCTTAACTTCACCATCGACCACGACATCTACCTGCGCATCTTTGACGGTGGCTATGAGATTATCAGCAAGGACTATCAG
>Ga0256407_10009332_pt1 | contig 14074 bp, 15 predicted proteins | sample RumenRJG_04DNA_FD_193489 | JGI IMG/M metagenome (GOLD analysis project Ga0256407, IMG submission 193489) | Bovine rumen microbial communities from Lethbridge, Alberta, Canada - RJG_04 | ecosystem: Host-associated > Mammals > Digestive system > Stomach > Rumen | place: Canada: Alberta... | reverse complement strand
CATTGGCTTCCGTTTAAAATAAAACTAGAATTTGTTATCGCGGCTGTGACTGCGCTAATGGGTTTGGTGCTGGTGTGTGGGCTTTTAACTTGGCCGGCGATGTCTCGGCTAGCGACTGGACAGCTGGCTTCCGCTTTAGTATAAATAGAATTTGTTATCGTGGTAACAGTTGTGTTGATGGATCTAGTGCTGGTATATGGTCTTTGACTTTTGTCGACGATGTCTCAATCAGTGATTGGGCCCATGGCTTACGTTTAAAATAATTAGTAAGTTAAGATGTTTTAGTTTATATTAATTTACAAGCTACTGCCACCATAGTGTGTTTAAAATCGTAAAACCGTTTGTATAAAACAAATTCGTATTATATTTAGCGAGCTAGTTTATATACACACTAGTGTGTATATAACCGTATATCTAAGTACTATATATATATAGTACTTAGATAGCACTTTAAGGATACATATACTCTCGAGGTCTATATAGTGTATAGTATTATGCAGTCATAGGTCATACGCATGGGGCTTTGTTCGTTGCTCTAACGGCCTTCGGCCGAGCCGAGGCAACGAACAGGCGGTAGTGCTTCGCACTACCGCCGGCCATTCAAAAAAATCCGTATTCAGCATAATGCAAGACTGCGAGGCCGCAGGGGAGGGGGCACGCCCCCTTGTTCGCTTACGCTCACTGTCGGGGGCTCCAAGACCCCCTCCCTGCTCACTGCGAGTGACTATCAAGACCGAGAGACTTAAAGAAGGGCGCGAGCCAGACGGAAGCCAGCGCTCCAGTGGCTGTTCGAGACATCGTTGTTCAAGGCCAAAGCCCACACACCAGCACCAGACCCATAGGCGCAGTTGCCGCCGCGATAACAAATTCTCGTACCTGAGCGATTCTGCCACATTGAAGCCTTATTTACCTGAACAGTATATCCCGCACTATTTACAGGTAGACCTTCATTGAGTAAGTCATTTGTATTCATATTCAGATAGTTAATAGTCGCGTTTGTTAACATTGTGCTGCTAATATCACTAGCAGCTAAAGCAACATAAGTACTATTATCAGGGCTTAGTATATAAGGAACGCCATTACGTAACTGTAAGCCATCTACAGCTTCCCATACGTTACCAGCCAAATCACTAATACCGCCACTCTTACCATTATGCCTAAAGTTATCAGGGCCCATTCCTGTTAATATTTTATGGTTAGCATCACTTGCATCAGACATCGCACTGGTAATATCCGTACCAATACCACGCATATCTATGTTAGTGCCACCAGTATTATAACCATTTATGTTGCCATATACTTGCAGACCCATCTTATCGCACCAAAGTGCTATACTAACCCATTCTCTATTACGTATGCAATGGAATCCCGTACCCTTAGTAGGACAAGCTGCAACCTGAGCATCCCATCTTGTATTAACCCAGCTGCATTTACCCTTCTTACTTACAGGAGTAGTACTACTACCCTGGCTAGTGGTAGTAGCGTCTGCTCTACTAGCTGCATACTTACCTACCCAGAAGGCTGCTCCTATACCCTGTGCATTATTCCAGTTAGGAAACAGGAAATATTCTTCTCCAGGATACGGACTATCGCTAGTACCCTGACTAAATGCATAGTCTACCGGATCTACAAGATATTTTACTTTAATATCTGTATAGTTACCAGCAGCAGGAGCAGTATTAAACTCGAAAGATACTCTATTATCCATTTCATGGTAAATAGATTTATCAATAAGAGTATTATCACTAGCACGATAGAGTCTTAAAGACCCAGGAATATAACGTCCTTTACCTTCCCATCCAATCGGAAAAACCTTACGTGTTCCATCAGGATTTAAGAATAAAGGTTCTTCTACCGATATAGCAGAGCTATCGAAGAAGTACGAATTAGTAGTAACTAAAATATTCATACTATTCTAATCTCCTTTTGTTATTTTTAAGATTCGTAAACGATATCGCTTACAAAAACCTCAAAGTCTTCACCATCTACATCATTCTTAAGATGCATAAATACTAAAGGACCAACAACATTAGATTCTACCTCAACAATAGAACCCGCATAAGTAACAATAAGATTCTTACCAGAACGTTTTAGTACTAAATCTTGCCCAGGATTAGTAACAGGATCAAATACAAAAACAAATCCCTGATAAGCATGTGGGTAACCAAACTGCAAAAAACAAGATGCTTTCTTACCTGCTACACCAGAAGAAGAAACTATAGAAATATCATGTAAAGTAAGAGTAAAATCTTCTTCTACTTTAGGTGTATCTAAAGTAAGCATTGCTTTGTCTCGTACTACTAGTGAAATACCAGAAGTAGCATTTGTATCAGCTTCTACAGTAGTCTTACTTCCTGTAGGAACATGTACAAGATTTAATTGTTTGCACTGATACTCGTTATTAACGGTATTAGTGAATCTTATAGTAGACTTCATAAGAACACATACCCTCCCATTCTTTTTAGTCTAGACAAGTTTTAATATAATGTCTTTCAGCGGTAAAGTATAGCATGTCAAATAAATACCGAAGGGCGATTGCTACCCTTCGGGTAAACTCTTAAATATATGCACATAACACACCAGCTCAAAGGCAATTACCCTCTTACAAATCTTTAGAAATACGAGTACCACAACCCCAGCTCTTAAATGCAGAAGCACCATTCAAATTGATTGTCCATATACCAGCATTTACACCGTTATGACAATCTCCACCTCTACAACATATTCTAGTTCCTGTGTTGTATTTAAACAGGTAGTCATCTTCTCGTATAGGCATACCACCTGTCAATACTGGTAATCCTTCATTAAGCAAGTCGTTAGTACTATTGTTGATATAAAGTATCTTATTAGATGAGAATAGATTAGTAAACGGATCTATATCATCTACAGATAATGCTACATAATCTGTATTATCATCATTAAAGACATACGGCACACCGTCTATTAACTTTATACCATCTACTAATTCCCATACATTACCAATCAGATCACTAATACCATTTAAACTTCCATTATGACGGAAAGTATCAGGACCTGTACCAGTAAGTATCTTTTTATTAGTATCTGTAGTATCTACTATATCATCTGTTATAGCTGTACCAATATCACGCATATCCATATCGTTAGGAGTGTTTTTACCATTCACGTTCCCATATATGGATAAATTCATAATCTCTGTCCATAGGGCTATACTAACCCATTCTCTATTTCGTATACAATGGAATTCGCTTCCTTTATTACTACAAGATTCCATTAGTACACTAAATTCAGTCTTAACCCAGCTAGATTTACCCTTCATACTTACAGGCACATTATTACCATCGTTACTAGCTGCATACTTACCTACCCAGAATGCATCTCCACATCCCTTAGCATTATTCCAGTTAGGAAACAGGAAATACTCTTCTCCAGGATATGCACTATCTGCTGTGCCATGAGAGAATGCATAGTCTTCTGGATCTACTAGATATCTAACGATGATATCTGTATAGCTTCCTGCTGCTGGTGGTGTATTAAACTCAAAGAAAATCCGATTATCCATCTCATGGTAAGTACTTCTATCAATTAGTACATTATTAGCATCATATAGTCTTAGTGATCCTTTAACATACCTACCTTGACCTTCCCATCCTATAGGAAACTGAGTGCGTACTCCATCTGGGTTTAGAAATAGGTATTCTTCTGCAGATGGAAAATGCGAAGTAAATGTTGATTCTGTGCTAAATAAAATATTCATAATACATCGACTCCCCTTGTTTAAGAGTCGTATTCGATATCATTGACTAAAATCTTAAAGTCTTCTTGCTTAACATTGTTCTTTACATACATATATACTAGAGGTCCTACCATTCCCTTTTCAACAGCTACAGTAGCCCCATCATATGTAGCCATAACATTAGAACCAGTCTTAGTAATCACAAGAGACTTACCAGGATTTGTAATAGGATCAAATACAAAGTTAAAAGATTTATAATTGTGAGGATAGCCAAACTGGAGATAACAAGTTGCTTTATTACCAACAGCACTACCAGACTCTGATACTATAGAAATAGATCCGATAGTAAGAGTAAAATCTTCATTCTCATTACCAGTATCCATTTTAAGTAATGCTTCATCTTTAATAGCTAAAGAGAAACCAGTAGAAGAGTTGGAATCTGCTTCTACTTCAGTTATGCTATCAAGAGGTAAAGTAACTAAATTCAACTGTTTGCACTGATATGTCTGTGTATTAGCAGTAAATCTTACAGTCGATTTCATAGACCATAAACCCTCCATTCTTTAAAGGATGACAAATATTAATATAATGTCTCGTAAGTGAGATGGGGGTAATTTTAATAAAAAAGAAATCTACTGGCCAAAAAGACCAGTAGACCTTTCAATATTCATAGATTAGACAATAGAGATTGTTTAAATGATTCATTTTTTAATTTGTTTATTGGTTTCTCGTATATTTCAGAATATTTCAATGGTCTATTATATTTAAGAAAAGATTCATCAATTAGAGGGAAATAATAAGAATGATAAACAATATCTACTTTAACAAACTTTTGTGTAAAAACAACTTCAGTTCTAATTTCTTTATGTATGTAAGAAAGTTCTTCTTGCATATAAAGCGGGAGCCTATTAATTTCTTCAGATGAATATGATAACAATGTCTTTATTAATAAACCAAATTCAGTATATAAAGATTTGCTGTGCAATAAAAAGTCAATATAATTAGGATCTAATAAAATTTCTACATTCTTTAATATACCATTCTTTATTTTATAAAAGAAAGGTATTAATTTAGTCATAATAAATTTAGATTGCATAATAGTATGAATAATATTTAAGTCTATCTCCCCATATTGCTGAAAAGTGTCATACAGGTCTTTAATATGTCTTAATTCTTTATCAGTAAATGAATACACAGTCTTATCATTTTCAAAGTTTATATACACTTTTATCACCTTTATAATTTACGAATATAAGCGACTTTTCCTAAGCTCTTAGTAATGCTAAACAATTTATTTATATTATTAAATTTAATTTGGTTTTTAGGTGCTATAATTATTTTTTTATATATAATACCATGCTGCAAAGATGCAATCTTATCCTTTAATTCTTTAATAGGTTGTACATTATTCCATAATTCTGTTCTAGTCAATGGTTCATTGTAATGTTCTATTACATATTTTAAATCATTTTTCGAAGCACATGCTTGCAACAAAATGGTTGAACTTTTAAGCAATGGCTCATCCTTCTTAAAAATGTCTGGTTCAAATGTATTAGAAAGAATATTAAAATATCCTATAGAAAAATCTAATGCGTTATTTAAAGAAAAGAAAGGGCCATGTATACTTACAAGCCTTTCACTATAATTCCAAAACCAATAGCTATTCTCTATTTTAAAAATTGGATATGTATGAGCAAACTTAATTTGACCAGTTACAGAATTTATATAACTGACAAATTCTAACCAACAATCAACATTAAGGCATTGACAAACAAGAAATACGAAAACTGCAAAATCTTGGCAAACTCCTCTTCGTGGTGAACTATTCATAATAATATCAGGCCAATGGAATTTTTTAAATTCTGGTTTATCAATATCAGTTTCAAAATACCATTTCACTCCGTTATAACTTAATGAATCCATTGTTATTTGTAAAACAATTAATTCACCTTCACTATCTTGTATACTTTTAGAGAGTTCACAAAACCCAATAAAATCAGATACAGTTCCATAATCTTTTATACCTTTATCAAAATATCTAACAATCTGAAACTCTGATTGAAATTCAGTTTCTAAAATAGGACGATATAGATTGTTTAAATACGAATACATGATTAAGCACATCCTTTTTTATAATAAAATTAACAATTAAGTAGGTTTATAGATAACAGTGATATTTATAAACCTGATTATATACTTAGATGTCTCATATCTATAGTATATAATTATCATCCTTTTTTATAAATTTCTTAGTAAATCCCCAGTAGGCAAAAACCTACTGGGGATCAATTTGTTTTAGTCTTAATGCATTCTCATATAAGTAGATCTATACATCCGTCTAGGACGATATACTTCAGATAATATGGTACCAGCAGTAATCTCTGTAGCAGCATTAGCAGGCTGGCGCATACCATTCACGAATTGTGTAGCCATATCAATTCCCTGCTTAATAAATCCACCTTGCTTATTGCCAAACTCTTGAGCTTTATTGATTCCTTTATCTATTAACTGCTGTCCAGTTTGAGTATTAGCAAAGTTCTTAGCTGTATTAGCAGCAAAATCTTTAAACTTGTTATAATTATCAAACCCACCAATAGCAGTATTGAACTTAGTACCAAAGTTATTATTCATCCAATTCTTAAATGCAGCAAAGTTTCTTGCCCACCAAGAAGGACCTTGATTATTTCCAGAAGCACCTGATATAGAAGATACTACATCTGCAGCAGCTTGACCAGCATTACTACTAGAATTAGAAGTGGTATTTGTAGTATTAGGCTTACTAGCAGAAGGATTAGCAGTTTTAACACCAGCTAGATTATTTATCTTAGCTTGCATCTTATTCTTTTCATCTATATCATCATACTGTTTATTACTCATATCAGATCTTAACTGCTTTAATTGAGCTTGACGATTTTGTGCTTTAGCAGCTAATCTATCTGCTTGTTGACTATATTTAGCTGCTTTATCATAATCACCAGCAGCCATAGCTTGCTGTCTTTTCATATCTGCAACACTAGCAGCATGTAATGCTGAATTATTAGATACTTCATTAAAAATATCTGTATCAAGATTCAATCCTGTAAGTTCATTATACTCATTCAATACTTCAGGATTTCTAGTTTGCATATATGTAGACAAATACTCTTCTGCTAGCTTGTATTCAACAGAGTTCTTAGATACGGGTTTAATTACATAAGACTCAAATAGATTTACTATCTCAGGCATATCATAGATATAAGCCTCATCTATAGAAACAGTAAGATTTTGTATATGATTATAAGTCTTTATGTTTTCAACTGCTTCTGTAAAAGTACTACAACTAGATGCATATTCTAATAGAGACTTAAAGTCTACTATATTAGTACCCAGTCTAGTATTCTCTCTAACAGGAATTAAGGAAGGATGTACTAGATTACCATCTAAACGATCTAAACATTCTAAAATAGTATGACCTTTAGACTGATTTATATCTTGCTCATAATGAATCATAATAAGAATAACCTCCTTGTTAATTAGTCATATTTTGCATCTTCTTCATAAGAGCATCTATAACAGATAGAATCTTAGATGCTACTTTCTGGAAGACAGATGCCTGGCCAGATGCTTTAGCTAGACGTGCTCTCTGTAGATATCTAGAATATAAACTACGAAGAGAAGCAATCTTTTTAGCAATCCAAGAACGAGGAGCATTAGCCATCTGTTTCTGTATAGCAGCAACCTGTTTCATTTCTTGGTTGTTCTGGTAAGATTTATAAGCTAAAGCACCACCAGCAGCAGCTGCTAATCCAGCTCCTACAGCAAGTTTACCTTTATTATTTTTAGCAAATTGAAGTGCTTGCCTTCCTTTAGACTTAATCTTATAACCAAGTTTAGATTGTTCTTCTGCTTGTTTAGCATGGTACTCTTTCATCTTAGTTTCTATATCATTTATGTTCTGCTTATTAAGAGATTTTTCCATGTCATTTGCAGCTGCTGCCTTAGGACCTAAATGACGCTCTGCTTTATGATCTCCAGCATCATATGCTTTCTGATGAGCACCATTCATTAAATCTGCATGGTCTTTAGCAGCTTTTTGCATTATCTCTGTAAGCTTTCCCTGACCAAACTGTGCTTCATCTATAATAGCAAGTAAATAGTCTTCATCACCAGTTTCTTTATATGCTTCTAAAAGAGAGGAACAGTATTTGTATGCAAGACAATTCTCGCTAATAGGATTAACCCATACAACCCTACTATCATGAGAACTATCTTCAAATAGATTAATTAATGTAGGGTCACATATAATATCAGCCTCATCAATACCAACATGCATCATTTCAGGAATTATGTCATTCACTTCAGCAATAGATGTAAGAGCATCTAAATAAGAAATACCGTATTCCTCTGCAAAAGTACTAACATCTTTAAATTTAGCAACATAGCCAGAATGTGTTTCCATAACAGGAATATTTCTAGCTATATTAATATTTTGAGTCATATATGCAGCATTCTCTAGAATAGCTACACCATCATACATAGAAGTATCTAACTCTTGATAAATAGCCATATTATGCATCTCCTTATATTATTTCTTTTTAAACTTTTCTTTTAAAGCAGCCAGTTTCTTACCTAACATCGAATCTGGATGTTTTTCAGCATATTTGTATAACCCGCCTAGCAATGCTCCTGTACCAATAGCAGCACCTATACCATATTTAAGGTTATTATTAGTAGGAACCTTAGCCGGTTTGATATTCTTATTAATCTCTGCTCTATGTTCGAATCCTCTTTTTCTATTCATATTCTTACAATAAGCAGAACCGTATTTACATTTATAATCATCCACTATTCTATTTATAAGTTTATTATATCGTTTTCCTTTAACAGGATCGGTTTTCTCCCAACTAGCAATCTTCTTTTTTAAATCTCTTAAATCAAACTCATAATCATCCATATAACTAGAACTTATCCCAGCAAGTTTGTTTCTTCTAGAAACTAAATAATTTGTAATTTGATCAGCTGTATGAGTACCTTCTTCTAAAGGTCTATACAGATTATCTAAATAAGACATAATCACTTAATCTCCTTACTTTCTTTTAAACTTTTCTTTCAAAGCTTTTATCTTTTTGCTTATTGCAGAATCTGGGTGTTCTTTAAGATATTTACGCAATCCAGCAAGAGCTAACCCACAAGTAACGATTCCTGCTCCTGTCTTTAATACTTTACCTCCAACATATTTATCATGGATAGCTTTGTTTATATCTTTTCTATGATTTAGGCCACGTACAGCTCTATAATTTTTAAGAGCATCAGCGAAATCAACAGTCTTATCCTGTAATGGAATCCTTGTTTTATCCCTTATTTTACCAATTTTACTACGAAATGCATCGTTACGTTTATCCTGTTTAATAAATTCATCGGCAGATAACTCTCCATTATGAAAACGTTTTTGTAATTCAGACATTTTATCAATAGAGTCAAGATATCTCTTTGATAAGTGGTCATCAATCTGAGAATATGTATGAGTACCTTCTTCTAAAGGTCTATATAAATTATTTAGCATAAAAGGTTCCTCCCATATTATTTAATATATACAATTACTATAAAGTCCAAAATAACAGAGAACCTCTATAGAAGAGGTTCTCTAAGTACGTCTAATGAATTCTTTCCTTTTTAACGTTTGAAATTAAGATGCTTTATATCATGAATTAAAGAATGAACTTTATGCTTCTTCATAAGCTTATTGCCACCATACAGCAATCCAGCACCAGCTAATCCATTGATAAGGCCTTGGTTTCTTAACTCTTTATCATCGTCAGCTATACCAACTCCCAATTGAGCTGCACCAGCACCAGCATTGACACCACCAAGAAGCTGCAATGCACGTCCACCGATAGCATACTTATTACGCTTTAACCAGTTTTTAGCATTTTTGATAGCACCTTCATCAAGTGCTTCTCCTGATTCATTTAAAGCTGGCGGAGTATAAAGATTATCTAAGTAACTCATGATTCATTTCTCCTTTATATTAAAATTACTTACCTTTTCTCATACTAGACAGCTTAGCAATCATATCCTTTATTTTAGCAATTATTCTTTGGAAGACATTTTTATTTTGAGGATTCTGTTGTGCTTGAGCTTCTACTTTACGTCCAAGATTACGTAAAGAAGCAATCTTTCTAGCTATAACAGAATCAGGTTTATTAGCATAATAAGCTAAACCACCTACAGCAGCAAGACCAGCACCAGCTGCTGCACCATGTTTCCAATTTAACTTACTAAACAAACCACCGGATTTATTAGAAGATGCTGCTGTACTACCGGTCTTAGCAGATGAGGTAGAACCTGTATTACTAGTAGTAGATTTAGGAGCAGCAAGACTACCACTACCGGAACTAGAAGAACCGCCAGCAGAGCTTGCACTAGATGCCGCAGAATTAGAAGCAGAACCAGTAGTACTAGCAGTAGATTTAGGAGCAGCAAGGCTGCCAGAAGAACCACTAGTTGAATTACTTCCACTATTACTACCAGTTAATCCTAACTGAGCCTTTATCTGATCTGCTAAGTTACTTCTTTCACTATCATCTATATTATTGAGATTGATTCCCTTCTTAGGTTTACTCTTTTCATTAAGAATAAACTCTTCTAAGAAACTTTCATCCCCAGATTCCAACCAAGCATCGAAACAAGCTTCACAGAACTGATATTCAGGATCATAATCACTAATTGGATTAATAACCACATTAGCAAGCTCATTCATCAGTTCAGGATTCTCAATAATCTCTGCTTCATCTACTGCTACTGCAAAGGTATTAGGATCAAGCTCATTAGCCTCTACCACTGCAGACATAGCATCTAGATAAGAACAACCATATTGCTCAGACAAATCTTCAATGTCCTTAAATCTAACCACCATAGCCTGTACTGCACTATTTTCAGTAACAGCTACAGTTTTAGGAGTTATAATAGGAGTAGAAAGATATAAAGCATTCTCTAAAATCGACTCGACTTTAGAGCTATCTTTCATAATCTCCTGTTCAGTAAATACTGCCATTTTTAATTCACCTCATTTAGACTTATTAAAAAACCTATTACTCTTTTGTTCAGCCATCGCAAGTAACTTGTCAATAGCATCAGATATCTTAACTATAGCTTTCTGTAATATATTCTTCTCTTGTAAAACAGAAGTATGCGTAAGTTTATCCTTACACTTCTTTAATAACTTCCGTAAAGAGGCTATCTTCTTAGCTATTACAGAAGGAGGAATAAGTTTACCTTTTTCATCACGGTGTTTCTTATAAGATCGAATACCATCTATTGCTGCAATACCAGCAATAGATGCTGGAATACCATATTTCATAGCTTTCCTAGTCGTAGGATGAGTCCAAAAAGTTACAGATTTAATTGTTTCCTTCTGTGGTTGATGAACCCCTATACCCTGAGCTCTACTAGGTAAGTCGCCAGCCTGATCAATCATTTTAGCCGCTGCAAATGGATTCTTTGGATGTGCTTTTACAGCTTCATCTCTCATCAATAAGAAAGAAGGAGGCTCATTTTTACCTTCTTTATCAATTATAGACATAGCTGACCTATCAGACATTTCAGAGAATACAATCTCATCAAATACAGATTCATCTAATGTATCTATATAATTATTAACTCCATATTCTATCATCTGAAATATAGGGTCAGATTCGTTAATGACAGTTAGCAACATAATAAATTATCCTCCTTTCCATTAGCGTTTAATAGAACTAGAAAGTTTAGCTATTACATTCTTTATTTTAGCAATCAATCGTTTAATTATGCCAGATTGTTTAACCGGCACATTATTAGCCTTACTCTGTAACTTGTTACTAACTTTATTTAATTTAACTATTACCTTGCTAATAACAGAATTAGGTTTATTCTTATATTCATCATACACTTTATCTAGTTTCTTATTTAAACTAGGACCTATTTTAGAACCTAACATATTAGCTGCTGTTAAACCTAATCCAGTTGTAAACATAAGACCACCAACAGCACCCTTATTCATTATATCGGCTTGTCTATCAAATCTATCCGCAATTTTAAACTGGCCTAATTTAGTTCCATATTTTCCTCCAGCATTATGCATATCTTTAAGTAATTTATTATTTTTGTACCCAGCATATGCATTAAGCCCTAAACCACCAGCCATGAGAGCGGCACCCAATTTACCTGAAACACTTTCATCAAATATACTAAACAGCAAATCATCAAACTGATCTATCTGATTATTTTCAAGACAATAATCTACAACAGCTTCTACATAAATCCCAACAACATCGTTCTTACTCATTGGTTGTACAACAACTTGAGGTATTTCATCTACTAGATTAGGATATTCTACAAGAGTCTCTTCAGATACTGCTACTGCTATTAAACCAGGATATAAATCATTCTCTTTTGCTATCTCGTTTATAGCCTCATTATAATCTATATCTTCCGATTCACATAATTCTTTAAGATCAGTATAGTTAATAACAAAGGCATCTATAGAGGTATTTTCTCTGATAGGTATGAACTTCGCTTTAGCAGATAAATCATCTTCATTTACATATACACATTCATCAAGTAAGTTTAATCCATCTTTAGCATTAAGCTCGGACTCTGTATATACAGCCATTTATTATCACTTCTTTCTTTACTAAAATAAAACGGAGGAGGAACTAATCCTCCTCCGTAATATATTTAATATTAGTAGTTAAAGGTAAAAGTAAATTACTTCTTACCCATAGTACCAACAGAGCCCTCAAGCTTCTTCATCAGAGCGTCAATAACGTTCATGATAGAAGCAGCAACACGCTTGAAAGCAGAAGCACGACCGGCATCCTTCTCAGCGTTAGCCTTGGACAGCCACTTCTGATAAAGAGAACGGAGAGAGGCAATCTTCTTACCAATCCAGTTCTTATCCTTACCAACAGCCTGCTTAAGAACAGTCTGAGGATTGAAGGATTCTCCAGCCTTCTTCTTGTCCATTAGCTTCTTAGCGCCATAAGCAAGACCACCAAGAGCAGCTACACCAAGGCCAGTCTTAACCTTATTGTTCTTTGCCCAGTCAACAGCCTGGCCACCCTTAGCCTTTGCCTGACCTGCAGCACCTGCAGCAGCATTCTTAGCCTTATCTGCATATTCGCCAGCCTTCTGCTTAACATCGCTGAAAGAAAGTTCATTAAGAACCTTATCAGCCACGTCATCGTCAACCATAGCCTCAAGGAAAGCTTCCTCTTCGCTCTCAGCCCATGCATCAACCATAGCTTCACAGAACTGATAAGCAAAGCTATTCTCAGACTGCGGGTTAATAACCACATTAGCAAGTTCATTCATCAGCTCAGGATTCTCGATGATTTCTGCTTCATCTACTGCTACTGCAAAGGTATTAGGATCAAGTTCATTAGCCTCTACCACTGCAGACATAGCCTCAAGATAATCGCAGCCATATTGCTCACTAAGAGCTTCAATATCAGCAAAACGAACTACCATAGCCTGTACTGCACTATTCTCAGTAACAGCTACAGTCTTCGGAGTAATCACAGAAGTACCAGATTCAAGGAACATAGCGTTCTCAAGAATAGCCTCAACACTAGGAGCAGAGCCCTGCATAATTTCCTGTTCAGTAAAAACTGCCATTTTAAATTTCCTCCCTTATAATTACAATCTTACTTGCTCGTAAAAGGTCTCTTTAACTGAGAACCTAGATAGTTAATACCCTGGTTAATCTTGTTAACCAAAGCACTAGCATTATCACCTAAGGTATTCTTTGCTTTAATAGCAAGACTCCTTAAACTACTAATCTTACGAGCAATCCAATTACGAGATTTACCAGCTGCCTGGCGAACAGTATCCTGAACTTTATTCATATAGCTCTGAACGCTATTACCAGCACTGTGAATCTTATCTTGAATACTTTCCTGAATAAACTGCTCAGCCAAGTAAGTATCGAAGTCGTCGGAGATGAATGCTTCAAAGAGAGCATCTCCGTACTCCTCACGACCCTGTTCTGTAGAAGCGATCATTGCTTCAATAACAGACTCAGTCATCACATAGGCCATGTCATGCTCGTTAATAGGAGAAGCATATACTTTTACTCCAGTATTAAGAAGAGCACGAACAGTGTCATCCATTTCAGTGTCTTCAAGTATGCTAACCTCATCAACAGAAAAAGCTACAGAGCTCTGTTCTATTCCAGAAGCTTCACAAATCTGAGCTAAAGCATATCCACCTTCGGTAATTCCATTAGAAAGACCATAGTCGATAAAATCTTCAACTCGAATAATGTTGCATCCCAATCGAGAATTTTCTCTAATGGGAACCATTTCCGGATAATATCTAGATTCTGCATCAGTTAGATAAGAT
>Ga0256407_10009331_pt1 | contig 14074 bp, 18 predicted proteins | sample RumenRJG_04DNA_FD_193489 | JGI IMG/M metagenome (GOLD analysis project Ga0256407, IMG submission 193489) | Bovine rumen microbial communities from Lethbridge, Alberta, Canada - RJG_04 | ecosystem: Host-associated > Mammals > Digestive system > Stomach > Rumen | place: Canada: Alberta... | reverse complement strand
GCAATGCGTTGGAAATCCACAGCGGTGATATTCTGTCGTTTGAAATCACAGACGGAGCTGTTACCGTCAGAAAAGAAAAATTTGACGGTGACAGTAAAAATGCGGTGCAGTCCTTTATCGAGGAATATGGCAGTCTTTCCGAAAAGGAACAGAGAGAAATTCTCATTGAATTGTCCCTTAAGTGGGCGAAAAAAGAAACAGCAAACGGAGGTTATCAGAATGTCAAAAAGTAAAGTCGTTAAACAGATTTCATCGTTGGTGCTTGTCTTGATAACACTGATAGGAAATATCGTAAGCATACCCGTTTCGGCGGTGAGTGGCGACAAGGCAAAAATATCGTTTGAATACTGCTACAATGAGTACGGAGATACGATACAGCTTCAGAAAACAACATCGGTAGGTGACGCAGGCGAAGAACTTTGTAAAATTCTTGTTGACGGTAAAGAGGCTTACTGCATAGAACCGGGTCACAGATTGTTTGTCAATGATGAACTGACGGAAAACGGGTCTGAAAAGTGGAACAGTCTTGGCGAAGAAAAACAGAGAGCCATCAAACTGGCACTGCTTTGCGGTAAGCCCGGTTCAGAAAATATGTTGTCGGGAAGTAATGATGAAAAATGGATTGCCACACAGATTATTATCTGGGAATTTGTTACGGATTGCCGTGAAATTTCGGATAATTACAACTGTTCGGACACCGTATTTCTTGACGCACTCACGGCAGGCGGTGCAAATCCCGGAGTAAAAACGGTCTATGAAAGTATCGTAAAACGGATTAGAGATTACGATACTATACCGAGTTTTACCTCGAAAAACACACAAAGTCCCGTTCTTTATGAAATGCAGGGAACAGACAACGGCTATTCTCTGACACTGACAGACGAAAATCATGTGCTTGACAGCTTTGATTTTCGTTCCAAAGACGGTGTGGAAGTGAGCAGGTCAGGAAACACCCTGACACTCACCACAAAAGAACAACTGGACAGAGGAGTACTTTTCAGTTCGGAAAAAGCTGTTCCTGTTGTGGATACGGTACTTCTTCCTTATGGTGATGCAGAATTGCAGGATGTCATCACGGGTGCAGTCAACATTCCTGTCAGTGCAGGATTTGGTGTGCTGACGAAAGCAGGACATCTCCGTATTCAGAAAAAATCCGATGATGGAAATGTAGCAGGAATTGAATTTCAAATCACAGGCGAAAATTTCAGTCAGACGGTTAAAACGAACAGTGACGGAAGAATTATCGTCAGTTTAAGTCCCGGAACTTACACAGTTACAGAAAAGGCAGACAGTCGCTACAAGCAACAGCAACCGCAGACACTTCATATTGAAGCAGGAAAAACAGCGTCGGTGACTTTCAATAATGTTCTTAGAAAGGGCAACCTGAAGATTGTCAAAAATTCAGAGGACGGCATTGTGGCGAATATCAGATTTACGGTTACAGGTGAAAATTACAGTCAGACGGTAAAGACCAATGAAAACGGCGAAATGCTTCTGTCCGACCTCTTTCCCGGAGAATATACCGTTATAGAAAATGAAAGTTCAAAATATGAGGAACAGCCACCGCAGACCGTAACGGTTGAGGAAGATAAGACAGCCGTAGTCAGCTTTAAAAATGTGCTTGTCAAAAGCAGACTTAAGATTGTGAAAACCTCAGATGACGGCATTGTTTCCGATATTGAATTCAATGTCAGAGGAAACAATTACAACATGACTGTCAGGACAGACGAAAACGGAGAAATCATTCTCAAAGACCTTATTCCAGGAACTTACACAGTGACGGAAAGTGCAGATGACCGATACGAAAAGCAAGACCCTCAGAATGTCTATGTCGAGGACGGAAAAGTCGCAACGGTGACATTCAGGAATGTTCTGAAGAAAGGTAATCTGAAAATCGTCAAGACCTCAGACGATGGTGTTGTTGAAAATATCGAATTTACCATCACAGGAGAAAATTTCAGCAAGACAGCAAAGACCAATGCAGATGGTGAACTTGTTCTCAAAGACCTTGTTCCAGGTGAATATACGGTAGCCGAAACTCCCGATGAAAGATATGAGGAACAGGAACCACAGACCGTCAGAGTGGAAATGGAGAAAACGGCAACGGTAACTTTTCATAATGTGATAAGCAAGAGTAATCTGAAAATCGTAAAAGTTTCGGAAGATGATGTTATCGCAGGAATTGAGTTTACCGTTGCAGGTGAGAATTTCAGCAAAACGGTAAAAACAAACGCCAAAGGCGAAATTATCGTCAGAGAACTTGTTCCCGGAGAATACACCGTAACGGAAAAAACAGACAGCCGTTATGAACTGCAAAATCCAAAAACGGTTAAAGTGGAAATCAACAAAACAGCGAAAGTGACTTTCAAAAATGTTCTCCGAAAAGGTGATTTGAAGATTATCAAAACCGCAGAGGATAATGTCGTTGAGAATATCGAATTTACTGTCACAGGTGAAAATTTCAGTCAGACAGTAAAGACCAATGCTGACGGCGAACTTGTTCTCAAAGACCTTGTTCCGGGAGAATACACTGTCACAGAGGTTTCCGATGAAAGATATGAGGAACAGCAACCGCAGGTTGTAAAAGTGGAAATGGAGAAAACGGCAACAGTAACATTCAGAAATGTTCTGAAAAAAGGAAATCTGAAAATCGTCAAGACGGCGGAAGATGGTGTTGTGGAAAATATCGAGTTTACTGTAACAGGAAAGGATTTCAGCAAAACGGTAAAGACCAACGCAAAAGGGGAAATAGTGATTAAAGACCTTGTACCCGGCGAATATACCGTTACCGAAAAAACAGACAGCCGTTACAAAGAACAAAGTCCGCAGACTGTTCGTATTGAGATGAATATGACAGCAACGGTAACATTCAAGAATGTCCTGAAAAAGGGCAGTCTGAAGATTGTCAAGACTTCGGAAAACGGCGAGATTGCCAACATTGAGTTTACCGTCAAAGGAAAGAATTTCAGCAAAACGGTCAAGACCAATGACAAGGGAGAAATTACTGTCAAAGGACTTGTTCCCGGAGAGTATGTAGTAACTGAAACTCCTGATGAAAGATATGAAGAACAAGAACCACAGACTGTTCAGGTAGAAATGAACAAGACAGCAACGGTGACATTCAACAATATGCTGAAAAAGGGCAGTCTGAAGATTGTCAAGACTTCGGAAAACGGAGAGATTGCCAACATTGAGTTTACCATCAAAGGAAAGGATTTAAGCAAGACGGCAAAGACCAATGACAAGGGAGAAATCACTGTCAAAGGACTTGTTCCCGGAGAATACACCGTTACGGAAGTTCCTGATGAAAGATATGAAGAACAAGAACCGCAGACTGTTCAGGTAGAAATGAACAAGACAGCAACGGTGATATTCAACAATGTGCTGAAAAAGAGTTTTATCAGAGTGGTAAAACTCGATTCCGAAACAGGAAAACAGATTGTCGTAAAAGGTGCGGAATTTGAACTCTTTGCCCCTGACGGTAAGAAAATTGCTGCCATACAGACTGATGAAAAAGGTGTTGCTCTTACTGTTCAGCCTTTGATTTACGGCAACGGCTATTCTCTTGTAGAAACCAAAGCACCCAAAGGGTATGTCCTTGACCCTACTCCAGTCTTTTTTGACATCAACGAAAAGACTGTTTCCGAAGAAAACGGACTGACAGTTGTCACGGTGCAGAAGTTCAATACTGTTCAGAAAGGCAGGATTGTCATTGAAAAGACAGGTGAGATGTTCGCCAATATAACCGCACTCGGCGGAGGATATATGGACGAAAACGGTAACGATATAGCTTTTCCGACCATTTATCAGCCTGAATTTGCGACAGTGGGTCTTGCAGGTGCAATATTTGAAATCTATGCCGATGAAGATATTGTCACCCCAGATAGTACACTGAAAGCTAAAAAAGGTGAACTGATGACCGCCATAACCACTGATGAAAACGGAAAGGCAGTCAGTCAGAAACTTTATCTCGGCAAGTACAGAATTACCGAAAAGACTGCTCCTTACGGAATGAAACGCAACGGTGAAGATATTCAAACAGAACTTGTCTATGGCGGTCAGAAAAAAGAACTGGTTTCCGTCCATATTTCGGTGGAAAATCAAAGACAGAAAGCAAAAATCAATCTGCTGAAAGTTCTGGAACAGAACGAAAACTTTAATATCGGCAGTGATAAGGAAATCCTGAGTGTAAAATTCGGACTGTTTGCCGATGAAGAAATCAAGGCGGTAAACGGTACGGTTATTCCGAAAGATGCACTTCTGGAAATCATCAGTTGCAACGAACAGGGAAATGCGGAATTTAAAACCGATATTCCTTTCGGAAAGTACTATGTCAGAGAAATTTCCACAGAAGAACATTATGTCTTATCCGACAGACACTATCCTGTTGTGTTTGAGTACGCAGGTCAGGACACGGAAACAGTCAATATTTCAGTTAATGAGGGAAAAGAGATAGTCAACAAAATAATTCTGGGGACAATCAGAGGACTGAAAACTGACAGGGAAAACAGCAAAGCCGTAAGCGGTGCGGTGTTTGGACTGTTCAGAGATGATGTCAGTGAGTTTACCGAAAAAATGCCATTATTACGGCGGTTTCCGATGAAAACGGTGTGTTTGAATTCAACGGAATCCCCTACGGACAGTATATTGTGTATGAACTTCAGTCCGCAGACGGATTTATGCCGAATAGGGAGAAATATCCTGTTGCTGTCAGCAAAGACGGTTGTGTTATCGAAATTAAAGTTGTCAATGACAGAATACCCGAAATCAAAACGACGGCAACCGCTGACGGAAAAAAGGAAATCGGGGCAAGCGATACCTTTATTCTGGAAGATGAAGTGGCTTATGAACATCTCGTTCCTAACAAAGAGTACACACTCAAAGGTGTTGTGATGGACAAAGCGACAAATCAGCCTATGATAATCAACGGCAGAAAGATTGCTGTGGAAAAAGTGTTTGTTCCCGAAACTCCGTCAGGAAAAATTACTGTCAGATTCCGTATTCACGCAACAGAAATCAAAAAACAGACTGACCTTGTTGTCTTTGAAACACTGTATGACGATGGTCAGGAAATCGCTGTTCATTGTGACATCAACGACAAAGGACAGACTGTCACCGTAAAAATCCCCAAAATCAGAACAACCGCAACATCAGACGGTCAGAAAAATGTTACGGCAGAAAAAGAAATCACTATCATTGATACAGTGGAATATGCCAATCTCATTGTCGGCAAGGAATACAGGGTATCGGGTGTGCTGATGGACAAAAAGACAGGCAGACCACTGACCGAAAACGGAAAGAACATCACCTCCGAAACTGTCTTTACGGCAGAAAAGGAAAACGGTGAAGTTACGGTAAAATTTGTCTTTGACGGTTCAGTCATCACGGAAGATACCGAAGTGGTAGTTTTCGAAGCATTGTACAGCAACAATAAAGAGATTGCTGTTCATTGTGACATCAACGACAGGAATCAGACAGTAAAAATCCACCCTGCGAAGCACCCCGAAATTGAAAGACCCAAAACAGGTGATGATAACAGGTTGGGAATGTTGTTCGGTATGGCAGAAAGTTCACTTGTCTGTATTTTGTCAGCAATTCTGTTCAGAAAAAGGAAGTGGAATAACCAGAGATGAGAAATGTCTATATCTGTTTACCTTTTGAAGAAGATGTAAAGGGCAATTCCGAAAAGGCGAAAAGATATGCAAAGTACGCATTTGAATGTGGTATGGCACCTGTCATGCCACATTTTTATGTGGAAATTGTGGAAAACCAAAGCAAGGAAAACATTGAAGCAATGGTTGAATCGGGAATGTCATTGTTGTGGGAGGCAGATGAGTGCTGGGTATTCGGCGAAGAACTGACGGAAAAAATGAAAAAGGAAATCCGTTTTGCTCAGAAACTGAATATCGACATTCTGTACTTTACGGAAAATGAAAAGGGAGAGATATGCAGTGCAAAGAAGAAAAAAGCAAAAAAGAGAAGATAAGCTGTTCAGAATTTTATCTGTAATCAGTGTGCTGATGATATTTACCGTTCTGACAACGCTTACAGTGTACGGTGCAGGCGATGTGGCAACGGCTATTCAGAACACATGGAATTCGGCAAAGGGTCAGGTACAGTCAGTAGTCAACAATGTGGTTTTTCCCGTAGTAGATACCATTCTGGCGGTATTGTTTTTTGTGAAGTTATCGCTGAGTTATATGGAGTACAAGAAACACGGACAGTTTGATGTGACAGCTCCTGCCATCTTATTTGGTTGTCTTGTGTTCGCTCTGACAGCTCCGCTCTATATCTGGACGGTTATCTGAAAAACTGGATTGTCTGAGGAAAACGGAAAGCCTGAAAAACTTTCCGTTTTCCGAAAGTGAGGTGTTTGCTATTTTTGATTGGTTGACAGACCTTGTCGGCGGTGTCGGGGATATGGTAAGCAGTGCTGTCAGCAGTGCGGGAGAGATGTTGTCGCAGACAATTCTTGATTCGATGTTGCAGTGGTATTGCGAAACGATTTACAATGCTGTCGCTGACTTTTTTGCCCAGATGGGAAATATGGGAGCAGAACTGTTTGACTTGTCGTGGGTGTCGGCAACGGTTCAACTGTTTACCTTGTTCGGGTGGTCGCTGTTTGTGGCAGGAATGGTTGTAGCGGTGTTTGATGTGGCGGTGGAAAGCCGTAACAATTCGGTTGACATCAAGTCAACTGCCCTGAATATTCTTAAAGGCTTTTTTGCCTGTTCATTGATAGGTGTTGTTCCCATTGACCTCTATAAATTCTGTGTCACATTGCAGAATGTGTTTATGAGGGATATTTCCTCAATGGTAGCGAGTTCCAAAAGCGTGGATTTGGCGGAAGTCGGACTGGAAGTATTGCAAAGCAGTTTCAGTCCGACCCCATCTGTAAAATGGACTTTGCTGTTGTTGGTCAGTATGATTGCCTATGCTTACTGTGTTGTGAAGATTTTCTTTGCCAACATCAAGCGTGGCGGAATACTTCTGGTGCAGATTGCAGTCGGGTCGCTGTATATGTTCAGTGTGCCGAGAGGGTATCATGACGGCTTCAACCAGTGGATAAAACAGGTAATCGCCATTTGTCTGACAGCGTTTTTACAGACATCACTTCTGTATCTCGGAATGTTGACATTCACCGATAATATGCTGTTGGGATTAGGCGTTATGCTTTCAGCGAACGAAGTGCCGAGAATAGCACAGCAGTTCGGACTGGATTCAAGTGTAAAAGTCAATGTCACGAATGTTATGCACGCAACGACAACCGCCGTCAATCTGACAAGAACTATTGCAAGTGCGATAAAATGATAGGAGGTGTTCAAATTTGAAAGAATATATTTATCCGAACAACCTGAAAGCCAGAGCAGGACTGTGGCTGTGGTCATTGCGTGATTTGGTACTGGTCGGTATTATGGCGATGATTTCCTTGTTTTTGTTCGTCAATCTGGGGTGGATTGTTCCAATGGCGATGACAATGTGCTATGCGTTTATGACAATCCGTCTTGATGACATCACTGTTGTTGATTTTATCCGCTATGCCGTAAAATATTTCATCAGCACACAGCAGTACTTTGAATGGAGGTCGGAATATTGAAAAGAAAAGGAAAATCTGTACAGAAATTACTTGGTATAAAATCTTTCACCGAAAACGGAATAGAAATGATAAAGGGAGAGTATATCTTTTTCAATGTTCAGCCAACAAATATTTCCGTACTGTCAACGGCAAATGTTGAGAATAAGATACGACAGCTTCGGTTGGTATTTTCCTCTGTGCCGTATCTTGAAATCCTATGTACCGATTCCTGTGGGTGTTTCGATGACAACAGGAACTATCTCCGAAAATGCTGTGAAAAGGAACTCAACACCAAAGTAAAGAACATCATTGAAAAAGATATTGATTTTCTGGACGCTGTACAGAGTGAAACAGCAACATCAAGACAGTTTGTCTTTGCCCTGATGTGTTCTCATTCCTCTGCCCAACTGCTGCATATAGATCGTCTTTGAAATTGTAGGTCTTGCCATAAACAAAACTTTTGTTATAGGGCTGTTCCATCCATTATTGAGCAAGTCACAGGCACACAGGACTTGTATCTTCTTTTCGGCATAGTCTTTCAGTATCTTTTTTCGCTCAGCAGTTTTCGTACCGCCTGATACAGCTTCTGCCATAACTCCATTCTCACGAAGCATTTGAATTAAGGCGTTTGTCTATGATAATTACCTTAGCCACACCTTAAATTTTGCAAAGTGAACATTTTCCTTCTTTGTAAACGGTACAGCCGTCTCACCCCGAAAGTGGGGTGAGGGACTGACATCATGATTGTTCATAATGGTTACAAGTACACCGTCGAAGTTTGTTGTATATTACAATAAAAAGAGATTATCTGAATGACAAGATTTCTCTTTCACATTCTGCCTTGTAGCCCTCACACCAGTCATCATTTACAAACTTATCAGTACTTGTAAATTTGGTAATGAGATCATATCCTTTGTGAATATAGATATCCTCTGAAAACCATATGGGCTTTTCAAAAGCATACTGATGATCTCCGAAATCAAAGATAATTCCTCGTGTCACCCATACATCGTATGTTTTTGTCCCGTTTTCTATCAATCTTTGGTTCTCTTGTACAACACGGATTTCCTTAACTATTTCACCCACTGGGGAAGAGATAAGATTTTTGTTGTCCACGAACTTATAACGCTCTTTAGTGAGCTCCCACACAGCCACGTCTTCAACAGAACCGTAGTAATCCAACGGTTCTGTGATATTGTAAAGATATAACATACCAAGTTCGGTTTCAATACCTACTACCTGAGATGATGAATTATTAAAGTTGAACTCATCATGCCTGAATGATACAATCTTCTTGCCTATAAGCTGTCGGAGAATAGCCATTTCATCAGAATTAAGGCGTTTGTCTATGATAATCATCTTAGCCACTCCTTAAATTTTGCAAAGTGAACATTTTTCTTCTTTGTAAACGGTACAGCCGTCTCACCCCGAAGGTAGAGCGAGGAGCTGACACCATGATTGGTTAATCGTTCAGTGCACCTTCGGCGTAGTCTATGTCCAGCAATGTGCTTCTGACATACTCCTCATAATCAACATACATTCTGATATGTTCATCATGAAATGCCTTTTGATCATATTTATCCGGAGTAACTCTCGCCAGTCTATTCCTTAGAGTCTGTACAAATTCCTTGCTTTGAAGTACTTCTGAAACGTCCGAGAATACTTCTGACAGCCAAAAGAATTCTTCGTCTGTACATTCGTTATTAAAGAAGCAAATGGTATCATCAACATTCTCTGAAAGAATTTTAGTCAAACTTTTCCAGCTTTCTTCTATTCCATAATCATCATTTACATCAAGAGAAAGTCTGTGGGTCAGTTCAGCTCTTAAATCTTCTACTTTCATTTGTGTTTCTTCCCCTTTCTTGCCACAGATGACTGGTCAACATCAGGGAAGATAGTGGCTATTCTCCCCTTAGTCCTGATAACGCCAACCTTTACACCTTTATAAACTCCATAAACGGGTTTTCCATCAGGTGTTCTGCGATTATGTTTCAGACCAGCAACATGCTCTCCGGCACGCTTGATGTCTTTTGCAGTCCAAGATTTTGGAAACCAAGATTGCATATTGCGCTTTGCCTTCATTTTATTCTTATGGTTAGGAACATTACCAACTCTTACACCATTAGACCAAGTTTTGGTGATGTTATACTTGATGTTGTATTTATCAAGTAAATCCATACCATCTTGTCCATGACCACCGTTTCCAAGACGAAGTTTTATTGCGGGTTTTCCGTCGATTCGGATTTGTTTTTTTATAAAATCTCCTTCGTTTGAGTGAACAAGGGCAAAGTCGCTTACACTTCTTCTAGAACCTTTTGTGCTAAGGTATCTGCCACTTTTTGTTGTACCCATTAGTGACCACCTGCTTTTTTATAGGTAATCCAATCTGGATAATTAATGAAATGAGTACGATTTTTCAATCCTTCAAATATTTGCTGTGGCATAGCTCCATATACAAGTACAACTTCGGGTTCAAGTTCGTCAAGCATAGCAATTAATCCTTCACGAAAATAGAACTTGGCTTCTTTACTCTTTACACAACCATATGTACCAACAGATAAAATACTATGTTTCGGTATACCAAGAAAAGCGATTTTTTCGGGCAATTCTATCGTAGTGTAAGTCCTTTCATCGCCCCAACGAATATTCGGAATAACATAAAATCCTTTACTTTGAAAATAATGTCCGATAGCTCTATTCATATATACATTAGTGATTTGCAAGCAAAGAGGCATATCAATGTATAAAGAACAGTCAGGTGAAATAATTCCTGGATATTTTGACAGTTCATCAAGATAGTTATCTGTTGCTGTTAAACAATCTCTAAACCGCAAATCATGTTCATAGAAACATACAAAATTCTTGTGTTCCTTGTCAGCTTTACGCTTAGAAAACGGAACAATACCATCAGGGATAATTATTTTTTTAGGCTTTTCGATTTTTGGAATTTCAAAAATGCCTTCAAAAGACGCTGTTTCCACTAAATCAGCTCGGAAACCATCATCTATTAAATTTTTACGCATAATCTGATTTTAATCCTTTCTGCCATATATTGGCTAAAATTTTGGAAAAATTGTCAATAGACAAAGAAATCAGAATATGCTATAATAAAAGTTACAAGAGTTATGTATAGCATAACTGGAACGCATTGGCTTGTTGCTGGGAACAACTTGCCAGTGCGTTTTTCTTTGTCTGAATAAGATACAATCATAGGACATCACCTCCTTAAAGACAACAGATTATATTACAGATTGAAACAGGGAAATTAGAGTGATTTCGTGATTTAATAATTCTTGAGTACCATATTTAAGCCAGTTTAAATATGCACGCATAGAATAAAATGCACATTCCTTACTAATATCAAATACTTCGGATAATTCAAGATAATCTTCAATATGCAGTTGATAAACTAACGGAGGCGGTGCAAGGGCATATTTGGCAAAGTAATTTGCTTCACTTTCGGCAAGGTCACTGTGTTCAGTATGTCCCAAATAGATATGTCCTAATTCATGCATTATAGTAAATCGGATACGACGCATAGGCATTCTATCATTGTAGTAAATACATTGCTTATATTCGCCCTCAGACATTTCATACAATACAGAAAAACCATCATTACTTACTTTATTTACCGCAGTAATCTGTTTATCAGATAATTTAGAATAAGGTATTAAAGTAATGTTAAGTTGTTTGCATATTTCAAAACAATCAAGCGGAAATCCTTTAATTATGATATTCATAAAAAGTTTTAAAACTGTTTGTTCAATCTCATTATATCTGTTGCCTGTAAGTCGCATGTTACCTCCTCAGTCATCTTCAAGCAATGCATTAATGATGGCTTTCTTTTGTTCTTTTGTCATACTAGCGGAATTTCTGGCTATTAATCGCACAATTCGTGGATAATCACTTTCAATATTTCCATCTTCTTCAGTACCGAGTAAATAGTCAGAAGTAGTGTTAAGAGCAGTTGCAATATTAGCTATAATTTCGCTTTTCGGAATCCGTTCACTATTCATATAGCGTGACATAGATGCTTCAGTGATACCAACTCTTTCGGATAATTCTTTTTGAGTAATGCCTTGTTGTTTTAGTAGTTCGGCAAGACGCTGTGAAAAAGTAGTCTTTGCCATTAGTAAAACCTCCTTACTTTACATTCTCAATTTATTATTGATATTATAGTTAAATGTCACCATCTAACTTACCAAAAGTATAATTCAAATTTAATTTAAAGTCAATACAATGAAATGAAATTTGTATATTTAAACAAAATATATGGATTATTATTTGTAGTATATGTAATTTATATATTAATAGTAACCCGTTCCACTGCTGCAAAAGTAGTGGCGGGTTATTTTCATACAACAGCAATTCATGTGGGTGGTGTGTATGATGCCTATTCCGTCAGAGATGGTGATAACCGTCAGTGGAAGATTATGAGTGACGCAAGTATCCGTTGTGAAAACCGCAACGGCAACAGTGCCAGCCGACTGTATGCAGTGGAATTTGTTACTCCCATCTGCAAGTATGATGACATCGAAACAGTGCAGGAGCTTGTCAGACAACTTCGTGCTTCGGGTGCAAGAGTAAATTCTTCATGCGGTATCCATATTCATATTGACGCTTCAAATCACACCCCGAAAACTCTGCGGAACATTGTCAACATTATGGCATCAAAGGAAGATTTGCTTTACAAGACCTTACAGGTCAATGTATCAAGACAGAACTACTGTCAGAAAATGGATACACGCTTTCTTGACGAAATCAACGCAGGGCGACCGATGACGATGGAACAGATAAAATCTATGTGGTACAACGGCGATGACGGAAGTTACCGCCATTATGATGCGTCAAGGTATCACGCATTGAATCTGTATAGCGTGTTCAACAAAGGAACGATAGAGTTCCGACTGTTCAATTCTTCACTTCACGCAGGAGTGGTAAAGTCCTATGTTCAGCTTTGTTTAGCTATCAGCCATCAGGCTTTGTTGCAGAAGTCCGCAAGGAAAACAAAGACGCAGTCCGAAAATGAAAAGTATACTTTCAGAACATGGCTGTTGCGGTTGGGACTTATCGGTGAAGAGTTTAAAACAGCCCGTCATCATCTTCTGAAAAATCTTGACGGCAATATTGCGTGGAAAGACCCTGCTCAGGCTGAAAAACAGAAACAACGGCTGGCAATGAGAAATCAGTCAGATAACGAAAATCAATCAGAAAATGAAAATCAAAACGAAGATACAGAAGAACTTTCAGAAGATGAAGAAAGTTCGGGTATGAATTTCGGAATGTAAAGGAGAAGATATTGTTGCGAAAAAAATTGTATGTGGCTTATGGAAGTAACCTGAACAAAACGCAGATGAAATACCGTTGTCCGAATGCTGAGTTTGTCGGAACGGGAATACTCAAAGGTTATGAATTACAGTTCAAAGGAGCAAGGAATTATGCGTATGCTACCATTACTCCAAAGCCTGACAGTGAAGTGCCTGTCGGTGTGTGGAAAATCACGCCCGAAGATGAAAGGAATTTAAATCGCTATGAGGGTTATCCGACACATTATTTCAAACAGAATATTCCCGTACAGATGGAGAACGGCGAAACCGTCAGGGCTATGGTCTACATTATGGACTTGAAACAGGAGTTCGGAATGCCGTCAGTGTCCTACTACAACACGGTCTATGCAGGGTATCTTGACTGTGATTTGGACACGGACTTTCTTGATGATGCGATAGAACAAAACAGACTGAAAGTAAAAAGTTACGGATATTCAGACAGTTATTATTCTTCAGCAGGATACTCGATGAACTTTTTTGACGGTGAAGCAGACGACAGCAACACAGCCGATTGGAATGACGGTGACGAAGATTACTCGGAGGGGATAAAGATGACATGAACGAAAGAAAAAAGTTAAAGAAAGAACTTGGCAGAAAATATATTTTCAAAAAATTTATGACGGCAGGACAGGTCAGAAAGTTGTTTGCTCTGAAAAATCAACGGCTGGAAAAAATCTTTGCGACACTGACAGTTGGTAATGTCAGGATTAACGCATTGGTTTTTGTGTCACACGGAAAAACAGGAACGGTCTGCGATATTCTTGTCAGGGATATTCCGACAAGCGAACAGTGGATTTGCTATGACACCATACAGAACGGATTTCGGTATGGTGTGTTCAATACGGAACAGGAACTTTTCAACATTCTGAACAAAGAAGTTGAAAAATACGGACTGTCTTACACGGAATGTAATTTTGAAATTCTGGAGGGAAAGGAACTGAAAGCCGTATCGAGCCATATTGAGCCGTTGTAGGCGATTTGTGGAGGCTTTGGGCAAAAGACGGGAAAGTAATCGACTGACGGATTAAAGCCGAATTTGAGCCAGTGTGCGAAGATTTTGAAAAGTAGATAATTCTTAAAGAATGGGAACATCGGAACAAGGCTGAGAAAAACGCTGTAAAGCTATTCAGTAAAAGTAGCAGAGTAGTACTTTTCAGCAAAATACAAACAA
>Ga0256407_10009326_pt1 | contig 14079 bp, 9 predicted proteins | sample RumenRJG_04DNA_FD_193489 | JGI IMG/M metagenome (GOLD analysis project Ga0256407, IMG submission 193489) | Bovine rumen microbial communities from Lethbridge, Alberta, Canada - RJG_04 | ecosystem: Host-associated > Mammals > Digestive system > Stomach > Rumen | place: Canada: Alberta | collected... | reverse complement strand
ACTGAAGATTTCCTGTATCCGTGCCTTAATGGGGGCCGCCGAGCATTGATTCAGCATGAATTTTTCAAACTCTAAATAAGCAGGCGAGAAATCATAATCAATCTCATAGCAGATGCGGTGTCGCTTGACACATCGACCTCTTGAATAAAACTCAACGGTCATAATTGGCTGATCTGAACAAATTCTGTCGCTCCGTTTACCCAGGATTGGATTAGAATCGATAAAAGCCGACTTTACCAATTGCTTGAATTTTGCAGTTTCCAAACTATCTGCAATAAATTCAAAATGATTGCCCCGATTAGGATTTTCTTTGACAAATTTTAGTGTATTCCCATTCAAATGAATAATGCTAAAATCCAAATTTTCAGGAAAGAACTCAGCATAAATGCTATCGACAGATTCTATTGTGACAGATTGGGGCGTCTGCCTGTTTTTCTTGACACCAGCACTGACAGCAGCTATGTTGATGAGAAACAACATAACAACAGTCAATGCGCAATATGTGATTCTGGATGCCATAGGCGTTATCAGGGTTCTGGCTCGCTGGGAACGGGTGGGGGAGTGGCAGGTGACGAAGGTTCATCAACATTGAGTTCGGGTTTGGCCACCGCAGGTGCATCATGTAGCGATGGCGCGGCAGGTGCTTCTTCTTTGACCACAGGCTCCTCGGCCTTGGGCTTGACTACCCGTGTAGTGTCTTTCTTGGGCTTTTCGGCCACAGGTTCAGTTTCAACTGGTACGTCAAGGGCTGGTATGAGCGAGTCACGCGCTGTGGTATCGGTCGACAGGGTATCGACTGTGACCTCGGTGGCAGGATCGTCATCAAAGAACTTGGGCATCTTCAATCCGCCAGTGAGTGAGAGCCAAGCCAGCCCTGCAATCAATGCCGCAAGCAGCAGATAAAGCGTTATCCACTTCCAATTGACATCAGATAGCTTGGACAGCGCACCTCCTTTGACTTCCTGCAGCTGAATGATGTAACTGGCTGGTGCCTCTTCACGATTGACACCCAGTGCCTTGTGCAACATTACATTGAGTTCATCACTCATCGCGTAGTCAGCAATCACTTGGCACAGTTTGTGCCCGTCTACACGGTCGGCAAGTGTGATGATGATGACATCGCCATCACTGATATCCTTGAGCACCTCGGCACGCGCTTTGGTGTTATAGTCCTGAATCTGATTGCGCGAGTCATAAGCAATCTCATGGTTCAATGCCGAAATATGCATTACACGGCTACGCCCCATTTGGGCTACCAGACATCCCCCGGGGTGCATCAACAAAAATGCAAGGTCAATCTGGTTGTTGCGCTGTCCCAGACTGGTGAGCGCATCATCGAGCAAGTCATTGAACATCTCAGCCGAGATCTTGCGTCGCTTTTCCAGTTGAGTGTTCAATGCCTCAATCAGCGCTTCGCGCACCGAGATATCATTAGTGACAATAAACAATCGGTCATCATCACTGGCGTTATTGAGGTCGGGTATCGAGTAGGTACCCTCTGGCAAGATGCAATATGGGGTTCTGATTTGATAATTCATCTTGTAATTAATTTAATTAATTTAGAATTAATAATTAGAATTCATTGAGAGCCCTATTCTTAATTCTTAATTGTTTTGCAAGTGCACATCCATTTGCGGGAACGGGAAATTAAGCCCATGCTGGGGCAATTGCTCGTAGATTCGCTCATTAACATCATATAATACAGGCCAATAGTTTGCACTATCAGTCCAGCCACGCACAAGCAGGACGATGGCGCTATCGGCCAATTCTTCAAGTTGTACCGTGGGAGTATAGTCGGGTTTTGGCAACTTCTGCATGATTCTCTCGGCTTGTGCTGCCTTCCACTCAGCGGCCTTACTGCGCGAGCGGTGGAAGATGCGCCGCCACCACGACAACTTTTCCTCTTCAACAGTGTCTGTGTTGATGACACTCTCTTCAATCTCATGCACATCGCTTTCACGCTTGATGATGCGTTCATCTGCATTCAGTATGTTCATGATGGCATTACGGGCAACCTGAACATCGTCGCCATAGGCCAACGACACACGCCACTCAATGCGACGGTAGCCTTCGGCCGAGTAATTATTGATGGTACCTGTCGACAATCCGCCATTGGGGATAATGATGCGTTCGTTGTTGGGTGTTGTGATAACGGTGTGGAATATCTGTATTTCCTTGACCGTCCCCTTGAATGTGCCAAACTCGATGAAGTCGCCCACCTTGTATGGCTTGATGAGCAAGATGAGCACACCACCGGCAAAGTTCTGGAGCGTTCCACTCAGCGCCATACCAATGGCAACACCTGCCGAAGCAAAGATAGCAATGAACGAACTGGTCTCAATGCCCATCACACCTATGACCGTGATGATAAGCAGGAACAACAAGGTGATTTTGATGAAACTCAACAAGAATGTGCTTAATGAGCGATCGACATCTTTCTTGATCAAGATTGCCAGCAATATCTTGTACAGCTTATTGATGATCAACTTGCCAATATAGAAAATCAGAATCGCAGCAAGCACACGAAGTCCCAGCGAAATCAGCTGACTCGAAAGACTTGTGACAACACCGCCCCAATCAAAGTTCTTGATGCCTCCCCACACCTTGTCGGGAGTGAGTGCTGCAATCGAATCGGGGTTAGCGATAGCATCAACCGACGCCTTGACCGAATCAGTCATAGTTTGAATCTTAGTGGCTGCAACACTGTCATTAACAGCAGGAGTCTGCAACAATATGTTCAGCAATTTCATGTCTTTTTGTTATTTGGCTGCGAAATTACTAAAAAAATGCAAGTCAACCAAATAAATCTTTTGCTCTGAAATTTGTAACAATCAAATATAACAAGTAACTTTGCAGCGAAAAAAACAAAATTTCAAGCAGATGAAACGCATATTAAGTATCGTATTGTTTTTTTGCGCATTCACGATCAGCAGTATCGAGGCCAATGTACAGAACGATGTGACTAATGCTTTTGTAGCAGAACTTAGGGCGTTAATTAATCAATATGATCCACAGTCTAAACCTAGCACCACTATCGCCGATGTGATTGAGAAATACTCGCTTTCGAGAAATCAAGCCGGATTAGCCGACTTTCTTGAACACATTATCAAAGTGTGGGAAAAATATGATGAGAACAGTGTTCCTGACTCATTTTACCACAATCTCGCTGACGCATATCTTAACATGGGACAGCAAGTTAAGGCTTTTGACAAAATCACAAAGACATTGACCGTGCGGGAGCAACGATACGGCAAACATGACCCAAACTATGCCAGCACACTTGATCTTTTGGGAGTATATCACTATGAGGGCGGACAATATGCTATGGCTGACACAATTTTTAGACAAGCCATCGACATCTTTGAACAGAACAAAGATTTTGATAACTTCCGATATGTTGCCACGCTGAGCGATTTTGCTAACAATTGTGATAAGTTGGGCGACTATGACCGCGCATTGCTTGCGCTTGAGAAGGTTGCAGCGGCAGTTCGAGAGCATTTCGGCGAGAACAGTCGCGACTATGCAATTGTACTAGGCAATCAAGCAGAAATCTACCAAAGTCTCATGAACAATAGTACAGCCATCCAATTGGCAGATCAGGCTCAACAGATTCTACAACGTAATGGTATGACAAACACGTCTGATTACAGCAGCGTGCTTGGCAAAAAGGCATTGTGCTATGACAACATGGGGCAGTACGACAAGGCCGAGGAACTCTATCAACAAGCACTGAGGATTGACAAACAACTAGGAAGAAACTCAGAACACTATGCTGTTCACCATCTGAACACTGGACTGTGCTATGGACATATGTCGAAGTATAAGACTGCTATTGACTACCTGAAAGAAGCCATGGAGGTTTATAAAGAAAAGTATGGCATCTCGCATCCAAATTACATAACAGCACAAAAAAATCTTCAAATCTGCCTCAGCAAACTGAACACCCATACCAACAAGAAAGACTCAGTTGACAAGAAAACAAATCTAAAGAACGAGAAGTTGCAGCTACAGGCCAACGATATGTTCAATAAGGCCAAGCAATTAGAAGAACAAGCGAAATACTCGCAGGCCATTGAATACTACAACAAGTCAAAGCAAGCGCAGATGGCGATGACTGATAAGGACATGCCAAATTATGCAACAACGCTTCATAATATAGGATTCTGCTACTCGAAATTAGGTCGTTATCAAGAGGCTATCAGTTCTCTGGATTCCGCCAGATTGATTCGCCGCGACATTCAGGGCGAAAGACATCCCAATATTGCAAACACACAGATAGAATTGGGCTTTTGCTATTTGAAACTCAATCAGTATCGCACTGCCATCGAGTATTATACGCAGGCAAAATATACACTAGAAGTTAATGGAGACACAATCGGTGATAATTATACAGCGACATTGAGTAATATGGCTCAGTGCTATAAGGAGACAAACGACTTTAACACGGCTATTCAACTTGTTTCAAAGGCTTGCGACATCTGTATGCGTCATGGTAAACAAAATACCGAGAAGTATGCCATCATGATGCATAACTTGGGGAGTTATTGGATGAACGTCAAGAACTACAAGACCGCTCTGCCTGTCCTGAAACAGGCATTACAGACCATGCGCGGACTTTATAGTGAAAATAGCCCCCAAATAGTAAGCACACTCAATAACATGTACGTCTGCTATAAGATGCTGGGCGAAACACAGTCGGCAGAACAATTGCGCACTAAGATTTATCAGTTGACCGGCAATTATCCACAATGATCCACTATCTGCCGTTTTCACCATTTATGCATTGCTGAAGGAACGATCCTTGCACAGTAACTGCATTTGATTCAATAATTGATGCTCCAGGACTAATGGATTCGACCTTGAGCAGACAAGAATAACAATGAATCCACTTGAAAAGATATGAAGAAATTATTTTTAGTCCTGTTTGTCAGTGCAATAACCATTCTTTCGCAGTCATGTGGATCTAAAGGAGGTAGTCAACCCAATGAGGAAGAGAGTCCTGAATTAGAGAATCCCGAAATGAGTGAAAACAAACTTTTGGGCAATCTTCCAACTATCGTTGCCGAGGCTGGCGATATCATACAAAGTTTCCAAGAGCAGATGCAAAATGCCAGCCAAATGAGCAACAGCGAACTGGAACAGTCAATGAAGGATATCCAGCAAGCCATGGAGGAATCGGCAGCCGAGGCGCAAGAGGAAGGAAACCGCTTGATAGGTAAAAAAGTGCCTGTTGAGGGCAATCCCTACGATTTCATCAAAATCAAAGAGGCCGTTATTGACAAAGTAAAAGTAAATCCTCGAGATTGCAGCGTGAACGTCAATTTAAGTTTGTCCCCGAAGATGGCTACACACTGGACAATATACCTGCCCAAGGTGTAATGTATTTATTGCTCACTACCGAGGACAACCATGTCTTGCTTCAGAATATGAGTTACGGAAAAGCAGGAAATACAGGAATATCCTTTAGCCCATCAGAGAAAGTTTCGCCATTGCGTTGGGACGGCTTGGCTAAAATCGTGTTACTTTCTGAACAGGATTGGCGAAACATCCAAAATCTCCGTTGATTGAACAATAGGTGCTCGAGGAGCGGCACCAAACGCATTAGGGTAGCAAGAGCCGAAGTTCGCCCATGAGGCAACGTTGGCTCTTTTTTTGGATTATTTAATGTTTCTGAAATGCTAATTTTTCAAAAATATTGACAATATGGCAAGAAATATTTTGAAAACCCGCATTTTTGTAATAACTTTGTAGGAATTTATAGACAATAGCCATTATAGAGAACAGTAGTGTGAGCATGTTCTCGCAGTCAAGTGGCTGATTGTCAAAATACTGCACACCATTTGGAGGCCTATGGTCATCCATGATAAGGTGTGAATTCAACACATATATGCACGTCACCAATCATCCGGCCGACTGATGACAAGAAGTGCCGCTCACACACTTGACCGGGACCGCATGCACCAGAGGGTGGCGGTCTATACCAGCATAATAAAAAATAACATAAATGATAAGTAAATGGAATTACTTACCACTTACATCCGAAGAATCCCTGATCGAGGAGCAATTGGCCGAAAAGTTTCCCAAGTGCCCCTCAGTCGCGCGCCTTTTGGTGTTGCGCGGCATGAAGAACTACGACGATGTCCGTGCGTTCTTCAGTCCGTCGCTCAGCCAAATGCCCGATCCATTCCTGATGAAGGATATGGACAAGGCCGTCGACCGCTTGAATTCGGCTCTAGGTGGCAAAGAGAAGATTATGGTATATGGCGACTATGATGTCGACGGAACGACAGCCGTAGCGCTCGTATATCGTTATCTACAGAAGTATTACTCCCGCTTGGAGTTCTATATCCCGACCCGTGAAGATGAAGGATATGGAATCTCGTTGCAGAGCATAGACTATGCTGCAAGCATCGGAGTATCGTTGATTATTGTGCTGGACTGCGGCATTAAGGCCATCGAAGAGATTGCCTATGCCAAGAGTAAAGGCATCGATTTCATCGTGTGCGACCACCATGTGCCCGATGATGTGTTGCCCGATGCTGCTGCAATCCTCAATCCCAAACGCCTCGATGACGAGTATCCCTATAAAGGACTCTCGGGATGTGGTGTGGGATATAAGTTCATGCAGGCGTTTGCTAAGAGCAATGGCCTGTCTACACATGAGTTGGAAACCATGCTCGACTTGGTGGCTGTGAGTATTGCTGCAGACATAGTACCACTCACCGGTGAAAACCGTGTCATGACCTACTATGGATTGCGCCGTCTCAACAGCAACCCCTGCGTGGGCTTGAAAAGCATCATTAAATTGTGTGGACTTGCCAACAAGACATTGACCATCAGCGACATCATCTTCAAAATCGGACCTCGCATCAACGCTTCGGGCCGTATGGAGAATGGACAAGAATCTGTTGAATTATTGGTGACTCGCGACCCAGCCGAAGCCAACGAGATCAGCAAGCGCATTGACAACTACAACCGCAACCGCAAGGAACTAGACCGACAGATTACTGTCGAAGCCAATGAGATTGTCGAGCGACACGCACATGCACTTGAAGGGAAAAAGCCCATTGTCATCTACGACCAAAATTGGCACAAAGGTGTCATCGGTATCGTTGCATCACGACTGGCTGAACTCCACTTCCGACCCTCGGTCGTGCTGACTTATAGCAATGGACTTGCGACAGGTTCATCGCGCTCAGTACGTGGATTTGACGTTTATACAGCCATCAAGTCATGTCGTGATTTGCTCGAGAACTTCGGCGGCCACACTAATGCAGTGGGACTGTCGATGAAGGTCGAGAACATTGGAGAATTTCGCCGTCGCCTCACCGAGTATGTCGAACAGCACATCCACGACGAACAGGTGACACCCACGATGGACATTGACTGCGAATTGATGTTTGAGGACATCAACAGCGATTTCCTTCGCTGCATGAAGTTGTTCAACCCCTTCGGTCCTGAGAATCAAAAGCCCGTCTTCATCACGCGCAACGTGCTTGACTTTGGCACTAGCAAACTGGTGGGGCGCAATAACGAGCACATCAAACTCGAGATGGTGGACAACCACAGCCAGCGCATCATGAATGGCATCGCATTTGGTATGGCACGTTACTACGAACACATCAAGGCGCGTAAGCCCTTTGATATCTGCTATACCATCGAGGAGAACCGTCACCGCGGTGGCGGGTCAGTACAACTGCTCATCAAGGGCATTAGAGTACACGATGATGCAGCCCAACCGACCGATTCGTGACATCCTCAAGAAGTATTGGGGCTATGACGACTTTCGCCCACTTCAAGAAGACATAATCCAGTCGGTACTGGATGGTCGCGATACCTTGGGTTTAATGCCCACAGGAGGCGGCAAGAGCATTACATTTCAAGTTCCCACCATGGCCATCGATGGGATGGCTTTGGTGGTAACTCCTATTATATCGTTAATGAAAGATCAGGTTGACCACCTGATAAATCATCGCATCAAAGCTACCTATTTACACGCCGGACTCACTGCTGCTGAGATCAAGCGCATCTACGAAAAGTGTCTCTACGGCAACTGTAAATTTCTCTATGTCTCACCCGAACGCCTTGGGTCGACAGGATTCCTTGACCGTCTCAAGCACATGCCAGTGAGCCTTATCGTGGTTGACGAGGCGCACTGTATCTCTCAGTGGGGCTATGACTTCAGGCCTTCGTTTCTTCGCATTGCTGAGGTGCGAAAACTGTTTCCTGATGTGCCTGTTCTTGCTTTGACCGCCACTGCCACACCTATTGTGGTCAATGACATCATGCATCGGCTGGAATTTCGCCAGCCGAATGTTCTGAGCAAGAGTTTTGCCCGCAACAATATCACCTATGTCGTACGCGCAACAAGCGACAAGATGACCGAACTGGTGCATATCATGCGATCGGTAGCAGGGACAGGCATTGTCTATGTACGCAGTCGAAAACGCACCAAGCTCATCGCCGACGAACTCAATCGTCATGGACTTGTTGCTGACTACTACCATGCAGGTCTATCTATTGAAGACAAAGAAGACAAACAAAATAAATGGAAGGATGATGAGTGTCGCATCATGGTGGCGACCAATGCCTTTGGCATGGGCATAGACAAGCCCGATGTGCGCATAGTCGTGCATGTCGACATACCCAACTCGCTCGAGGAGTACTATCAAGAGGCTGGACGAGCCGGACGTGATGGCAAGCGGTCTTATGCCGTGATGCTGACCACACCTAGCGACAAACGCACGCTGCACAAACACATCACAGATGCATTTCCGCCACGCGACTTTATCAAGAATGTTTATGAGCGTGTCGGCAATTTTCTAGAAGTGGCTGTAGGCGAAGGGTTTGAAAAGATGTACGACTTCAATTTCAATCTGTTCTGCAACACATTCAAGTTGCCCGTGCTGGCCACACACAGTGCATTGCACATCCTCACCGCAGCCGGTTACATTGAGTTTGTTGAGGAAATTGAGGCACAGTCACGCGTCATGATTCTTGCCAACAAGGACGAACTCTATGATTTGAAGACAAGCACTCCTGGGGCTGACCGTGTGTTACAAGCAATTCTGCGACTTTACACCGGTCTGTTCGCCGACTATGCGCTCATCAACGAGGAGGTTATCTGCCGACGCACTGGACTGGATCATGAAACCGTCTATAACTCCCTGCTCGAGTTGACGCGCATGCACATCTTGCACTATATTCCTCGCAAACGCACACCATACGTGATCTATACCACCTCGCGCGAAGAGATAAAATATATTCTCTTGCCCAAACCCATCTATGAAGACTTAAAGCACCGCATGGAGCAGCGCATTGAAGCCGTCATCGACTATGCATTCAATGACAACCAGTGCCGTGAGGCTCGCTTGTTACGCTACTTCGGTGAACAAGCCGAAGATTCTTGCGGGCATTGCGATGTGTGCATCGACAACCGCAAACGAGCCAACACACAACCTTCTGATGTTCAGAGTGGAATCCTCTATATGGCTCAGGTCAAGCCACGTCGTCTAGAAGAGTTTCTACAGACCTTGGCTTTCACTAAAGGTGAAATTTTGAGCATGGTTTCATTTTTGGTCGATGAGGGTCACCTTATTCATAAGGAAGACGACACCTACTTCAATCCCATTCCGCTCAAGTAGAATGCTTCGGCAGCATGGAGAGTTTCGGGCTTTCCTATGTCAAACCAAGTGTAGGTTTCTTGCGGTTGATAACCATAGATGGGACTTGTCTGGCATGCATCGATGTAGAATGGAATGATACCGAAAGCTTGCCGATCGGCAGCAAACCGCTCGAGTAGAGGGAAAATGATTGGCGAGATAACATGGACACCACCGAAAGCACGGCGGTGCAAAGCATTGAAGTCTCGGGTGGCACCCACAGGCTTTGTTTCGCCCGTGGCAATGTTGATCCAACCATGCAGACGTTCATCATCATCAAAGAGAATGTAACGTTGTGTCTCGCGTTCCTTGACCAGTAATGACGCAAGTGCCTGACGTTCGCAGTGGTAACGGTAGAATGCCGCAAGATCCATGTCAGTGAGGATATCGGCATTGTGTACAATAAAGGGTTCATCACCCTCAAGCCACTGACGTGCCTTCAAGATTCCACCGCCTGTTTCCAGTGGCTGCTCACTCCATTGACGTTCGTCACTAATGTGAATGGTCAGACCAAAGTTTTGGTTCTGTTCCAAAAAATCAATGACCTTGTCGCCGAAGTGATGCACATTGACGACCATCTCATCCACTCCAGCAGCCTTGAGCCGCAAGATGACACGCTGCAACATGGGCTGACCGGCAATAGCGACTAGCGCCTTAGGTCGGTCATTGGTCAACGGTCGCAGGCGGGTGCCAAGGCCTGCAGCAAAGACCATTGCTTTCATTTCTCTACAGGATTAAAGGTTTGATCATGCCCTTCTTGCTCACGGTGAGTCAACTCGACACGCACATTAAATTTTTGGTGGATATGCTCAGCCAAGTGCTGCGCAGCGTAAACCGAACGGTGCTGTCCGCCTGTGCAGCCGAAACAAACCATCAGGTCGGTGAAGTTGCGCTTGATGTAACGCTCGACCGACTCGTCAACCAGTGCATAGACATGCTCTAGCCACTGATCAATGGTACTCTCTTTCTGCAAGAACTTGATGACATTGGCATCTAGACCTGTGAATGCTTTGTATTTGTCATATTTGCCAGGGTTGTTCAAGGCACGGCAGTCGAAAACAAAGCCACCACCATTACCCGATGAGTCATGAGGAATACCCTTCTTGTAGGCAAAACTCATCACACGCACAGTCAGAGCCTTTTCCTCACTGACAAAGTCCTTGAGGTTGACCATCTCGGCGATAATCTGGCTCAAATAGGGATATTGTTCAAACGAGTCGGACGCCAGCAAGCGGCGCAAGTTGGCAATTGCCGGGACGATGCTATTCTTCATGAAGTCAGGCTTCTTCTCAAAGTAGCCGCGGAAACCATAAGCACCTAGTACCTGCAACGTGCGGAACAATACAAAAAGGCGCAGATTGCGGTAAAACTCTTTCTCATCAAGGTCAGTAACATAATCTTTGAGCTTACCAATATATGACGACACCAGATCTCGTTTGAGTTCCTCAGGGAACTTGGCACGTGCTTGCCACACAAATGATGCTACATCGTAGTAGTATGGGCCTTTGCGGCCACCCTGAAAGTCGATGAATGCCAAGCGACAAGTATTGGGACGGTCGGGGTCGCCAACCAACATCACGTTGCGTGACTGGAAGTCGCGGTACATGAATGTCTCGCTAGGCACAGCCAGCAAGTCGTGGGTTAACTGTTCAAAGTCATTCTCAAGTTTGTCCTCGTTAAACACGATGCCTGTTGCCTTGAGGAAACAGTACTTAAAGTAGTTCAAGTCCCACTTGATGCTGCGCTCATCAAAGCACTTGGCAGGATAACAGTGGTTGTAGTCAAATCCCTCGGCACCACGAAACTGGATGTCAACAAGGTCACGCATTGAGCGTCGCAGCAACTCCTTTTCCTCACTTGTAAAGGCATGAGTTATGCTGCTCTTGCGGATTTTGTTCCACAAAATATTATCTGGTTTCTGGCCTAAGTCTTCCTGTATGTAGGCCATGTGGTCATCGCTCACACCGTAAATCTCTGGCACCGAAAGCCCTTGCTCACGGAAGTGGCGCGCCATGTAAAGAAATGCATCGTTCTCTTCACGCGATTCACCCACTACACCCACAACCGTTTTGACACCTGTCAGGCGATAATAACGCCGATTTGAGCCAGCCTTGTCCATCAGTCGGCAATCGGCAGGTTCATAGCCCACATATTGCTCATATAATTTTTTCAGTCTTTCCATCCTTTCAATAAAAATTTAGAATTTAGAATTGTGTTGCGCTATGCACAATTAAAACTCGCTAGTGAAGTGGAAGCGAATCTTCGGGAAGTCTTGCTGAGCCATCTGCAGCACATAGTTCGAGTCAGCCAGAAAGACATCACGGCCTTCGCGATCCAATGCCATAAACTGGTGCTTGCGCTTCTTGAACGCTGCCAGAGCCTCGTCGTCATCGCTTTCAATCCAGCAAGCCTTGTACAGGCTGATAGGTTCCCAACGGCATTGTGCGCCATACTCATGCAGGAGACGATATTGGATGACCTCAAATTGCAGTTGGCCCACGGTGCCTATGATTTTACGATTGTTAAACTGGTTGACAAACAACTGTGCAACGCCTTCATCCATCAGTTGCTCAATGCCTTTGTTCAGTTGCTTGGTCTTCATCGGGTCGCTGTTTTCAATATATTTGAACATCTCGGGCGAGAAACTGGGCAATCCCTTAAAATGCAAGTCCTCACCCTCGGTCAGCGTGTCACCAATCTTGAAGATTCCATTGTCAGGCAAGCCCACAATATCGCCTGGATAGACTTCGTCAATGACTTCTTTCTTCTGCGCCATGAATGCCGTTGGAGCCGAGAAACGGTAGGTCTTGCCGCTGCGTACATGTTTGTAGTTCTCGTTGCGATGGAACACACCCGAGCAAACCTTGACAAAGGCAATGCAACTGCGGTGGTTTGGGTCCATATTGGCATGAATCTTGAACACAAATCCGGTGAACTTCTCCTCATCGGGACGCACAACACGCTCCTCGGCAGTGACAGGTCGAGGGGATGGGGCAATGCGAACAAAACAATCAAGCAACTCTTTGACCCCAAACGTGTTGAGTGCAGAGCCAAAGAACACTGGCGCCACCATAGCATCAAGGTAATCCTGTTCGTCAAATTCGGGGTAAACACCATCAATCAGCTCAATGTCGGCACGCAGTTTGGTAGCATCATCATCGCCAACAGCAGCATCAATGGCCGGGTCGTTGATGTCACTGATCTCGACTCGATCGGTTACATGCTGTTTGTCGGGCTTGAAGAGATTGAGCGTGTGCTCGTAGATATTATATACACCCTTAAATTTCGCGCCAATATTAATTGGCCAACTCAGGGGACGAACACTGATTTGCAGTTCTTTTTCCAGTTCGTCGAGAATGTCAAATGGGTCGCGTCCCTCGCGGTCTAATTTATTGACAAAGATTATGACGGGCGTATTGCGCATGCGGCACACCTCCATCAGTTTGCGCGTTTGCGTCTCAACTCCCTTGGCCACATCCACTACGATAATCACACTGTCCACTGCAGTGAGTGTGCGATAAGTGTCTTCGGCAAAGTCTTGGTGACCTGGGGTGTCGAGGATGTTGATCTTATAGTCGCCATAGTTAAATCCCATGACCGACGTGGCGACCGAGATACCACGCTGTTTCTCAATCTCCATCCAGTCGCTGGTGGCGGTCTTCTTGATTTTGTTGCTCTTGACTGCGCCAGCAACATGGATAGCGCCACCGAAAAGAAGTAACTTCTCGGTCAATGTAGTTTTACCCGCATCGGGGTGCGAGATGATGGCGAATGTACGCCGCTTGGATATTTCGTTATTATTTGCCATTTTGTTCCATTCTGGGGATTATCAGAAAGAATTATCTGAATCCCTGGAATTATCTTGAATTCTATAATCGATTATTAATTAATTCCTCAAGACTTTCTTCCCAATAGGGGATAGTTGTGCCAAAAGTTGTCTTGAATTTTGCTTTGTCCAGCACGCTATAGGCAGGGCGATGGGCCTTGGCGGGAAATTCGTGCGAAAGGCAAGGCTGCACATCACAGGTTGTTATGCCAGCCAGACGATGGATAGCCTTGGTGAAATCATACCACGATACAGCCCCCTCGTTGCAGTAGTGATAAATGCCTGGATGCCACTCATCTGCGCACATCACGGTGATGATGGCGCGAGCAAGGTCAGTAGCCGATGTGGGTGAGCCCAACTGGTCATACACTACACGCAATGAATCTCTCGACCGGCCCAACTCTAGCATGGTCTTGACAAAGTTCTTGCCGTGCGGTGAATAGAGCCACGCCGTGCGCAGGATGACCGACTGCTCGGGCAACAAACGTTGCAAGGCCCGCTCACCTGCAAGTTTAGTGCGTCCGTATGCCGAGACAGGGTGGGGCGCATCCTCCTCACGATAAGGGCGATTGCCTTCGCCGTCGAACACGT
>Ga0256407_10009324_pt1 | contig 14079 bp, 15 predicted proteins | sample RumenRJG_04DNA_FD_193489 | JGI IMG/M metagenome (GOLD analysis project Ga0256407, IMG submission 193489) | Bovine rumen microbial communities from Lethbridge, Alberta, Canada - RJG_04 | ecosystem: Host-associated > Mammals > Digestive system > Stomach > Rumen | place: Canada: Alberta... | reverse complement strand
TTAAATTAAAATCTAAATTATACTTTTCTATTAAAGAATAATTTTATTCTTAATTATGATTATTTAAAAACAATTTTTTTAAAATAATAATAATTAAAATTAAAATTGTAGGATACATTATGAAATAGAATAAAATATAAAATGAAAGATTTAAATCAATAATCTTAAATTCATTTTCTAAAACTAATAAATAATATCCAAAAGATGAAATAAAAGAAAAAATTGCCTTTGAGAAAGAAATTAAATATTGTTTCAATTGTTCAATTTTTCTCATATTTTCACTTTGAACATTAAATTTAATTGCAATAAAAATTTGAAACATTTGAATACATAAACTATTAATTAAATTTCTACTTAATGTTAAAATAAATAAAAATATTAATATTATTTTTTCAATTTTTTTTTCTAAGATTTTTAAATAATAAATATAAATAGAAATTCCATTTATCAAAGACAAAATTATTAAAATAATTAAATACAATTTCGTGTGATATAATATTTTATTTTTATCATTTTGAATAGATTTATTAACTAATTTTTTAGTTAAAGGATAATTTAAAATACTAAAACTAAAATGATAAATGGAAAAATAAATTCCAAACTTAATAGGATTCCAATTTAATTCAATATATAGAAATATAATTATCCATATCAATAAAATTGAATCATGTATATTTAATAATGTAAAAATAAAAGAAAATTTTAATTCTTTATTTTTGATAAAATCTTTATTATTTATATTTTGTGAAAATATCATTTTTGCATTTTCTAAATTTAAATTTGATGAAATATTAAAATTTTGCTTTGCTAATTTATCATCTTTATTTATTAAATCACTTTGTTCTCTTTTATTATTTTTATATTTTATAATTGAATCTTCATCCTGATTATTTATATTTATATGAGATTGAATTTTATTTTTATTTATTTCTCTTTCAGCTATATTTTGATTTGTATTATCATTTGAATTTATATTTATTAAATCATCTTCTTTTTTTTTTGTCATTTTACTATTAATAATTTTTTTTTCTGTTTTTATACTTTCATCATCATTTACAAAAGTATTTATTTGGATTAATTGTTTATTTGATTTTATTTTTAAGAATTGAAATTTTATCATTATTATTATTATTATTATTGTAATTATATTAATCAATGAAAGAATAATTGATGGTATATTAAGCCAATTTCTTTTATTTTGTAAAGTTAATTTTTTGGATAACATGGGAATAAAAATTGAAATTATTGTTGATATTGATTTGATAGTATATAATATAAAACCTAATTGTTTTTTTAATGATAATTCATGATAAATATTATTTTGAATAATTGACAAATTATTTGAAAATCCAAGACAAAATCTATAAATAATTAATCCAAAATATGAATGAATGAAAGTAAAGGATAAATTAAAAATTGATAATAAAAATAATGATATTATTAATAAAAGTGAAGAAGCATATTTTTTATTTAATGAAATCCATAAAAAAATACCACAAAATTTTCCTAATTCATAAATTGCAAAAACTAAACCTAAATTATACCATTTTGGTAAAACATTTATTCTTATAAGATATTCACATAATATAGGATATATAAAAAGCAAAGTTCCTGTAATGGATATTGAAAAAAAGAATAAAAAAATACATTTTAAAATATTAGATTTATTTGGAGTGTTCATATTTTATTTAAAAAAAAATAATTTTAAAAAATTTAATGAGTTTACATATATAATTATAATATTTATAATTTTATTCTGACAATTTTATAAAAATTAAAAAACCTTACATCATTCTATTAATACTACAACAATAATAATTAAAAAATGAATAAAATAAAAAACTACAAAAATATAAAATTATTTTTTATATATTTTTTTTCTTCTTTGTAATTTTCTTAAATTGTATTTAATTTTGTTTGATGATTTTTGTCAGTTCCATCAATATTTTCAATAATTCCTTTTTTCTTGTTAAAATTTGAATACGTTTCAAAAGAAGAAATATCTTCAATTTCTTTTTCTGAAATAGGAGATTTATATAAAGAAAAAGAAATAATTTCATCTTCATTTCCAAAAATTATATTTTTTGGCTTAAGTTTTGGAACAAAATTTACAGGAAATTCATTAAATGAATGAATTTTATTATAATTTATAAATTCATTTTTTGTTTCAAAACATATTTTAAATTGCTTTTCAATTTTGATATATTTCGAACTTTGCTCCATTATTCTTTAAAAATATTTTTTTTTGATTTATAAAATAAATTATGTTGTATTAGCCTATTTTTATCAAAATATAATAATATATTTTTATTTAAAATAATAAAAAAATTATTTAATACAAAAATTAATGTTATAAATATAAAATTCAATAAATTATTCATAATCTCTTATACAAACACCAACAGGAAATCTAGGTACTTTATCATTAGTTAATTCTTGATATCTTACAGTAAGCATTTTTCCAATATATTTTTTACCTTCTTTATATAATTTTTTCCTTTCATTATAATTACCTTCAGGTCTAACTGAAAATTTTTTTCCTTCTTTAGTTTTACATTCCCATATAACACATCCAATTTCTTTTCCTTCTGAAGGAGTTGTATAATTTATAATTTCAAATTCTTCATCAATAAATCTTTTTAATTTTAATAAATTATTACTTCTTATATTTTCTTCATATTTTCCTTGTGAATTTCTTATTATTATTCCTTCATATCCTTCATTAATATAATTATCTAAATATTTTTCTATTAATTCTTTTTTATAACAAATTTCAGTTTTTACTAATTTTAAATATTTAAAATTATATTTTGAAAAAAATTCAGTTAATTTTATTAATCTTTTTTCAAAAGTCAAATTTTCATCAACATAATCAAAAATATTAAAATAAATTTTTAAAGAATCAATTTCTTCTTCTTTACTTTTATTATTTTTTTTAACTAAACCAACAATTTTTTCAAAATGAATATCATCAGTATATAATTCACCATCTAATATTAAATTTTCTTTATTATTTTCTAATTCTTTTTTAATATGTTCTAAAGTAGGAAAAATATTTCCATTTCTAGAAAATAATTCATTTCCAATTCCAAGAGCACGAACTCCATCTAATTTAGGTTGAATAAAACAAGGAAAAATTACTTTATCTGATTTTTTTTTATAATCATATGCTAACATTGGATAATGTTTTTTTGATTTGTTATTTTCTATTTTATTATTTAAATTTTTGTTTACTTTATTTAATTTTCTTAAATTTATATTTAAATTTTCTTTTTTTTCATTTTTATTTTCTTTTTCATTTTCAGAGTCACTTTCTAAATATTTTTTTATTTCTTTTTCATTTTTTATTTTATTATATCCATTTTTTAATTTTTTTTTGTATAAATCATCTACTTGGGATTCTACATATTTTTCTAATGTTGTTATTCCCTTTTTTTTATTTTCTTTAAATGATTTTATTAATTTTTTTGATTTTCTAAGTTTTTTTCCTTTTAATCCATATTTTGTTGTTATTTCATATGAATTTTCTTTTAATTTTGTTATTTTAATATTCCAAATTTTTTCACCTTCATTTTTTGATTTACAAATTAATGTGGGAAATTGCATTTTAAATTAATAATAATTGATATATTAAACGCTTAAATATTAATTAATTATTATAAAATTTTTAAATATATTTAAATATATTATTAATATCACAATTAATGTTTTTTTATACTTAAAAATATTCTGCAATTTTTTATTTATGTGTAATATATGAATCAATTTATTTGTCCTATTAAATTCTAGATTATATATAAACAAATATAACCTATCAAAAAACATTAAAATCATTTGAACTATTTATATAAATAATTTATAATTAAAAAAATCCATATGATTTTGATTTAAATTATCAAAAAATTTCAGTATTTTAAAATATAAATTTTTGGTATCTTTTAAATCAATTTTTAAAGAATTTAAAATAGTAATAACCCAATCATGAAATATTTTATATTCATTATCAAAATCTTTATTTTGATTTTTAATAAAATCAAAAGCATAAATCATAGAAGTAATTATTAAAAAGAATTTTTTATTTAAATAAAAAGTAGAATATTCTAATGGAATTAATTTAAGAAAATATATAAAAGTTGACTTAATTTTTTCAAGTTTATTATTTTCATTTTCACAATATAATTTATAATTCATTTCAAAATCTGATATTAAAATTCCAATATATTCATTATATTGATTGTCATAAAAAATAATACCAATTGTATCATAAATTTCTTTTTCTTCTTCTTCAATTTCAAAAGAAGAAAAATGATGTCCATTAATTTCAAAAAAAGAAATCCATTCAGAAGTAATTGAATTAACACATTCAAATTTAGCAGCAATATATAAAGAAGTTAATAAAATTTTTTCAGATTGAATATTATTAATTTTTTTCTTTGTTTTTAAAAGATAATTATCAAAAATATTGATTGTTAAAAAATAAGCTTCAAAATCTATTTTATTAATTTCTGTTATATGAAATAAATAACCAATAAGTAACATTCTATAATTCATATCTATTGAATGTTTTTTAAAAATATCATTCATTGAGCCATTTATTATATCTTTTGATAATAATTTTTTAAATATTTTACCTCCAATTTTCTTAAATGTATTTTCCATTTGTTTTTTATAATAATTAGAACTATCTTCTTTTTTTTTTATTAATTTAGATTTTGGAGGTTTTTTTTTTTTTATTTTTATCTTGTTTTTTACTTCTTTTTTAGTTTTTTTGTTTATTAATAAATGTTGCCTTTTAGAATATTTTAATATCCTTTTTTGTTGTTTTTTGACTTCGTTTAACTTTTTTAATGATTTAATTGAATATTTTTTATCATTTTGAAATTTCATTTTCATAATTAATTTAAATTTTAAATTTAGATAGTAATAATATAATATTTATATGACATTGTTCATCCTATTAAAAATAAGAAAAAAACAAAAATACCACCAAAATAAAATTTAAATTTTAAAAAAAATTAATTAATTTAATAATAAAATTTTTATGAAAGAATTATTAATATATAAATATTTTATTTTATCAATTAATTAAATATTATTATAATCTATTATTATTATTTGATAATGAGTGTAATTAATATAGATACAAGGTCAAGTACTCCAAACGATGAAAAAACTAATGAAAATAAAAAAGAATTAATACAAAATGATTTTAATGATATAAAAGATAATATAAATCATAAATTAAATTCTTCAATATCAATAACATTACTTAATTTAATATCTGAAAATCGTTCAAAGCATAATTATAAGGAACTTTTAAAGAAACAAAAAAATAATGTATTTAATTCTTTAAAAGTTCCAAAATTGAGTTTAGGTGATTTTATGTATAGAATAACGTATTATTCTAAAGTAAATGATGAAATTTTGATTTCATCTTTAATATTAATAGATAGATATTGTAAAAAAAATAAAATAATATTAACTGTTTATAATATTCATTATTTATTATTTACTAGTATTTTAGTTACTATAAAATTTATGGAAGATAAATTTTTTTCTAATAAATATTATGCTACAATTTGTGGTATAAAATTATCACATTTAAATAAAATGGAATATGAATTTTTATGTGGTATTAAATTTGAAATTTTTATACATGAAAAATTTTTTGTTAAATATCAAAATTTATTATTGGAAAAAGAGTAATAAATTATATATTAATTATATTTGATTTATGTAATATTTATAAATTTTTTCTAGAAAAACTTAATGTATTTCACTTTATTATACAGATAAATATTTAAATAAAATGAATTTATAAAATTGGATTAGAGTTATTATTATTATTATAATTTGAATTTTTAGTTTATAAAATTTAATATATTTTGCACAAAAGATATTGATTAAAACAATTAAAAATTTTAAAATAAAAACTAAAATAAAATTATAAATAATATAAATTTTAATTATAATATGTTCCAAAAAAGAAAAGATTCAAAGCAACATTACAATTACAATCAAATACAAAGACGAGATCCAAAAGAAGAAGCTCGTATAATAACAAAAAATTTAGTATATATAATAGGATTAAGTTCATCATTAGCAAACAGAGAAAAATTATTAAAATATGAATATTTAGGTCAATATGGAAAAATCATAAAAATAGTAGTAAATAGAAACAAAGCATTTTATGTAAATAATCCAAATGATCCAACTTTTTCAGCTTATGTAACATATTCAAAACCTGAAGAAGCCTCAATTGCAATTTTATCTTTGGATAATATAAAAATTGATAATCATATTATAAAAGCAAGTTTTGGAACAACAAAATATTGTTCTTTCTTTTTAAAAGGAAATATTTGTACTAATAAAGAATGTGTTTTTTTACATAAATTAGCAGATGAGAATAATATTATTAAAAGAGGTGATTTGAATTCTAATAGAATTTTAGCTCAACAATATTCTATTGCTATGAAAATTAGTGATATTTATAATCCTGATGTTAAAAAAAAATTATTTGATATTAGTAAAAAAAATACTATTTTTCCTTCTCCTGATTCTATTTATAAATTATATTGTGTTATTGAGAATGATCCTTTTAAAAATGAAAATATGAATTTATCAAAAAAAAAATTTGATAATTTGATAAAATGTGATAATGTTATTTTTCACTCTAAAATAAATGAAAGTATTGAAAAAGAAATAATTAAATCTGATGAAAATAATATAAAAGTTAAAAAAGAAAATTCTAATTGTTCAATTAATAATGAAAAAACAAGAGATAATTCAAAAGATGAATTAAATGAACCAATTATAAATAAAAATAAATCTTTTTTTGGAAGAAATACTTCAAGATTTAGTTTTAGTGATTCTAATGTTGATGAAAAAGAATCAATTAATGTTCCTAAACAAATAAGAAATTTATTAGATACAAAAATAAATCTTTATAGATTAACTAAATTCATGAATCAAAAAGTAATTGATAATATTTTAGAAGATGAATATATAAATCATAATGATAGTAATATTAATGATTGGGCTAATTTTATTAGAGAAAATAATAAAAAGGAAAATATTAATAAAGATGAATTTGAGAATGATGTTGATTACATAAATAAATTTATTATGGATAAAGTTTGGTCAAAAGAAGAAAGTTCAACATAATATTTAAAAAATATATTAAATCAATATATAAATTTAATAAAAAAATTTATGATAATAAAAACTCAAAATTTGTTTATATTATTCATATTGAAATTTTTATTCATTTTTAATTATTATATAAAATAATATAAAAATAATTAAAAATTAATGACTGAAAATTCAAAAGAAAATATGATAAATAAAATATCATATAATAATCAAAAACAACTTCTATATAATTTACTTTCAAAAAGTCAAATCGATAATTCAAAAGCAATATCTCTTTTTGTAGATATATTAAAATTAGAACCACAAAATAGAAGAAATTCAGAAATTCAAATTGTTATTCCTTATATTCAAACTTTATATTATTTTAATGAATTTTTAACATTAAAAGAAGAAAAAGAATCATTTATTAAATTAATAAATGAATTTGTTTGGGTATTAAGTTATGAAAAATATGAAAAAAATACAATAATAAAAAGACCAAAAGAATTTCCTGAGAAATTTTATTTGATTTTAAATGGCACAGTGGGAATTTTAGATTTAGTAGTAACAAAAGAATGTTTAACTGAAGAACAATATATGAAATATTTAATAAAAATGAAATTATTAAATGAAGAAGAAATCATTGAAAAATGTATTAAATATAATCAAGATATTTTAAAAATTGATACAACTGATATAGAAAAATATTGTAATAGTGGTTATAAATTTAAATATAATATATTAAAATTAGAAGTTTTAAGAGATTTATATAAACATAATTTTAATATTGAAGATTATACAAATAAAGTTCCTAATTTAGAAGAATATATTTTTTCAACAAAAGTAATTAATGATGTAAGAAAAAAAAGTGAAGATAAAAATACAAATAAAAAATATTTCTATCTTCTTCATTATGAACAAATAGGAATTATGAAAACTGGAAGATATTTTGGTGATTTATGTATTAAAAATTTGAATAAAGAAAGAGTTTGTTTTATTGCTCTTGAAGATACTGATATTGGTTATGTAGATAAATTAAAATATGAAAGACCAAAATTATATTTGCCAATAGAAAAAAAAAAAGAAAGATATATTGACAGTTATATAAATTCATTTTATATTTTTAGACAAGTTAACTCTGAAATTTTTTGTAATAATTATGCTAAATATTTTATATATAAAAGATATACAAAAGGTGAAAAATTATTTATTCAAAATTCATTTTATGATGGTGTTTATTTAATAATTGATGGTTTAGTTAATGTTTATACTGATAGACAAATAAATGAAATAAGTGGTTTAATGGTTTCTTTACAATATTCATTAGATGGTTTTTCTGAATTTTTATCATGTTTAAAAAATGATAAAATTAATAATAATAAAGAAGATTTTATTAAAAATCCAGTTTATCATACTAAAGAATATTCAGAATTAAGTAAAGGACAAAAGAGAATTTATTTAAATAAATTAGGTAATTTTGAAATTATTGGATTAAATGAATATTATAGTTTTTCTACACTATTTATACATTTTACAGTTGAAATTATTAGTGAAGATGCTATTATTATTTTTATTCCTAAAAAAATTTTTTATAAAATTATAACTAGTCTTAGAGATGTTTTATTTTCTTTAAAAGAAATAGTTGAATTAAGAAGTAGATATTATATTGGAAAATTAAAAAATTATAAAGATTCTTTAATTAATGATATAAATAATAAACTTATTACAACTCAAAATAAAAGATCTAAAACTTCTTCTGAAAAGAGAAAAAATAATAGATATCAAGATAAAAAAGAATTATTTCATAGAAGAAATAATAGTCCTAATTTAATTGATAATATAATAAAAAATGATAATAAAAATAGAAATTTAAATCAAACCTTTTCACAAAATCATAATAAAAAATTCATTTCAATTTTTAATAAAACTCATTCAACAAATTTTAATAATACTTTAACAAATTTTAATAAAACTCAATCAACCAATTTTAATCAAACATATTCATCAAATTTTAATCATACTCAAAGTTCAAATTTAAATAATCCAATAATTGATAATTCAAATAATATGAATACAAAATATACATTTACAGAACCAACAAATAAAAATAATAAAATAACTTCATTTAATTTTTTTAGAAAAAATAATTTAACTTCAACAAATTTCAATAATCATAAACAAAATGTTTTAAAAAAAAATATGAAAATATCAGCAAAAGCTTTTATGTCAGGTTTTCCTTTTTCAGTTATAAAACCAGAACAAGAAGAAAATAAAAACATTTTACCTATAATTAAATCATTTAATTATTAATATCTATTTTACAATAAATTTTAAAAAAAAAAAAATCTTTTCATATAATTTTTTTTTATATTTTAATATTTTTACATTATTTTTTTTTATATAATTAAATTTCATTTCATAAAATAATTATTTAATTAATTAATCATCAAAATGAGCTTTAAAAAAATTATGATTTAAAGCATCTTCACATGAAGGTCTTTTATTAGGTTCAATTTGAAAAAGAAATTGTAAAAAATCTCTAAAAATTTTATCTTTCTCTAAAATAATTTCTTTTAAATTCATTTGTTCATTTAAAGCTTCCTTAACTTTTTTTTCATTCGAACCATAATAATGAATTTTACAATAATCATAATAATCATTAATTTCAAATAAATTTTTTAAAGAAAAATCTTGAGTATTCCTAATCATCCATTTAGGAAAAAAACCACAAACTTTTTCAATTAAACATAAATGTTCTTGATTATCATGAGTAGCAAATAATAATTCTCCAGAATATAATTCAACTAAAATACAAGCAATAGACCAAATATCACTTTTTTCATTCCATTTACAACATTCTAATATTACTTCTGGAGCTCTATATTGTCTTGTATTTATTATTCCTTCACAATTTTCATTTTTATAAACTGCACTACCAAAATCAATTATTTTAATTTCATTATTTTTTAATTTGTAATATATATCTTTTTCATTTGATGAATATGATTTTGTACTTGGTTGACTATTGTCTCTTGTATATTTTTCTCTTATTAAAATATGTTTTGGCCATTCTGAATAATTTGTTATTTTTTCATATGAGGAATCTTTTAATAATATATTTTCTGGTTTTAAATCTGTATGTATTAATCCTTGTTTATGTATGAAATTTACTCCTTCAAATATTTGCTTTGCAAAAATTTGTATATCTGTCATTGAGTATCCTTTATAATGATTCATTTTTATAAATTCAAATAAACTTAATCCTACTTTTTCAAATATTATTGCAAAATATTTTTCATAATTATGTTCAAAGTGAAATAAATCTATTATTTTTATACAATGACTTATATTGTTTTTATCTTCTTTATTTATTTTACAAACTATTTCTGATTCAATTTCTGCTGATTCAATGTATCTTGTAACTGGTCTTATTATTTTAATTGCATATTCTTTATGATTTGATATATCTTTACATTTAAGTACTCTTCCAAAAGTTCCATCACATATAAATTCAATAATCTAAAAATATTTTTTTTTAAATATATAAAAAATATTTATTTAAAAAAATATTTACCTTATATTTATCATGTAATATTTCTCCTATTTTATATTTATAATGTTCTTTTTCTTTTTTTGTTGAATTTGATGAATGAGATGAACTTTTTGAATAAGAAGAATAAGATTTTGATGATGAATTTCTATTTGAATATGAGGAATAAGATGAATAAGAAGAATATGAAGATGAATATTTAGGAGAATATTTTCTTCTTGAATAACTTTTTGAATAAGAATTTCTTCTTCTATATGAATTTTGCCTTGAATTTCTTTTCCTATAATAATAATTTCTTTCATTCTGTATTGAAGAATATATTAAATATTTATTAATACATAATAATGATGATGATATGAATTTGAAGAAATACTCTTATAAGAATTCTTTCTTTTATTATGTTTATATTTTCTTGAATGAGAATGTGAATAATGGTTATGTAATTTTGAATAATTCGAATTATCATTTTTTCTCCTTTTTTTTCCTAAATAAGAATTAATATCCATTAAATTAAAATTTTAATTTATTTATATAAATTAAAAATTTTTTTCAATTAAAAATAATTTTTTTAGGGTTTAATTTACAAATACATATAATTCATATTAATATTAAAATATATTAATAATTATTTATTTAATCTTTTAATCATTATTTTCCAAATCTTCATTGTCAAAAAATAAACTTTTAATATTTTCAAATGAAAAAAGAAAAAAACAAGCCAAGAATAAACAACCTTGTATATAATGATTAGAATTTGTTATTTTGTTATCCAATTTTAATTGTGTAATAAGTCCAGTTAAAAATAATAAAATAAAGCCACATAAAGATATAATTTTTTCTATTTTATTTATTAAATTATTATCTTTTGATTTTTCCATATTTGATTGAATAAATTTAAAAAAAGTAAAAAATATATGCCCAAAAAGAGATATATAAAAAGGAATAAAACAATGAATATATTTTAATTTATGTTTTTCTTTTAAATTATTTTGTGAATTTATTTTTGAACATAATAAACTAATAAAAATGAAACTGGAAAAAAAATCTAAAAAATATAAAAAAATTTCAATATATAATTCATTTGAAATTAGTGAAGGTATAATAAAAATAAAAAACATTAATGCTAATATTAAACTTATATATAAAGGAATCATTACTAAATTTAAATCTTCATTTACTAAAAATTTTAAGTCTAATCTTAGCATTAAAATTATAGAAAAAATTGATAAAGATATTCCAATAGAATTAATAATTATAAATGTAAATATTGTACCAAAATTACTTGAATTTGAGTTATTTTCTATTTTATCTATTAAGTATTTTAAATAGAGAAAACCATTCACAATAATAATTAATCCTAATAATATTAATAATTCTGGAATTGATAAATATAACCAATTAAATTTTTTTTTTGAAGTGAGTTTAATTATTAAAAGAATTAAAAATATAAATGAAATTATATATGTTAAAATTTGAGTATATTTCATTATTTTAGATACATTGTCAAATTTATCAAAATTTTGTTCATATAATTTATATAACATATCATCTTTTTCTCTTGATTCTGAAATTACTTTATTATCTATTTCATATGTTTCATCTATATTTTCTTTGTCTAAATTTAAATCACTTTTATTCATTTATAAATAATTTTTTATTAATTATTTAATTAATTCGTTTTAATGACCTTTAAATGAATTAATGAATTAAACATATTTTTTTCAATAATATTATATTATTAATAATTATTTCCTGGTATGATATTTATTAAATAAACTATTTTTTTGTAAATGAATTAATTTCTAATTCTCAAAATAGAATTAATATTTATTAAATAAAGAATTAAATAAATATTTAAATTAAAAAAGAAAGTTTTAAATAATTATGATAATAATTTATGTTTATTTAATTTATTTTAATATTAATTTGGTATATTTCACCTATAATTTCTGGGATTATTTTACTATGGAAATATATAAATAATTATAAGATATAATCCAAAAAAATAATCCTATAATAATATTTATTGTTAATTAAAATGCTTATCCTATATTTTTCTTTTTTTAATTTAAAAAGTAAAAATGAATAAAAAATCAAAAAAAAAAATATTTTTGATATTTTTATTGAAAAATTTTAGATATAAATAAAGGTTTGAAAAAAATTAATTTTAAGAGTTTAAAAAAAAGATGGATAAAAAAATATCATTAGATAATCAAACTGAAGAACATTTATTACAAAATCTAATAGAAAATAATAATGATTCAACTAAAAAAATGAATGAAAGTGCTGATTCCTCATCTCAAAAAGAGAAAAAACATAGACGTTCAAGACATTGTAATGAAGGTAGAAAATATAAATGTGAAAATTGTAAAAAATCATATTTAAGTCAACCTGCACTTTTAAATCATATGTTTAATAAACACCCTGAAATAATAAAGGAAAACAATATTATAAAAAGAAAAAGAGGACGTCCAAAAAAATTTGAAATAATTCAAAAAATTAAAGAAGAAAAAAATAAAAAAAATTATAATTCTTTTTTTAATAATTCTAAAAGATGTATTTATCAAAATGAGTTTATTTCAAAAAATTATGATAATGCAGTTAGTATTGTTTTTGAAATTTATAAAGATTGTTCACCAAAAAAATTTTTTAGATTTTTAAAAGAACCAAAACAAAATCCAATTTTAAGAAATTTATTATATAAACATGATTTATTTTTTCCTATTTGTGATGATATTTTTACTGAATATTTAATGTATATTCATTCTTTAACTAATGAAAGTTATTTTATTTTTGTTTTAAAATTTATTATATTGTTTAGAGAATATATTAATTTGAAAATGAGAAATGAAAATAAATATTTTGAAAAAGAATATACTTCTATTGAAAATGCTAATTTTATTCCTGATTTTTGTAATGATTTTTTTTCGATTTATTTAAGTGAAAATTATTTTGGATATAATAATAATGATATTGAAGAATTAATTGAATTAATTCAACATTTTTGTAGATGGCTTTTAGTTAAAAATTATTCTTCTATAAAATTAGATTTGGTTTCATAAAATTTTTTTTTTATAAATCAATATTTTTATATATATTTTATTTTTAGGATTAATAGATAGGAATATTATGTTTAAAGAAATTTATATATTCATCATAAATAAGATGAGAATAAAATAAATAATAATATTTGCTAAAATTGAAATTTTAAAACAAAAAATAATAATTTTATAATATAATTCTAATAATATATTTTTTTTATTTTTCATTTTTAAAAAAAAAAATTCAAAAAAAACCATTTAATAATCAATGAAATTCAGATTTTTTTTTATTTTAATCATATCAACCAATCTTATAAAATCAAATTTAGAAAAAAAATCATCAAAATTATTCATAAA
>Ga0256407_10009322_pt1 | contig 14080 bp, 14 predicted proteins | sample RumenRJG_04DNA_FD_193489 | JGI IMG/M metagenome (GOLD analysis project Ga0256407, IMG submission 193489) | Bovine rumen microbial communities from Lethbridge, Alberta, Canada - RJG_04 | ecosystem: Host-associated > Mammals > Digestive system > Stomach > Rumen | place: Canada: Alberta... | reverse complement strand
TTCCCGACCCACAGTGGACAACCTGCCCGGCTGTAAGGTAAAGCGCGGTAATCATGGGGTATGACTGGCGTTTCTTCCACGAGACCTTCTCAAATGACGACATCGTCTCCCCGTAAACTAGTCCCGAAATCATCTGCTCGGTCTTGTAGGAGCCGCGGTCATAGAGTGCCACGGTAATCGTCAGGAAACGGTCCATTCCTTCCAGCACGTTCTTCACAAAGTCAAGGGTATCGTTGCCAGTACATTGTCCGGCAATCAGCACGTCATTGTCCGGATGCCTGGGCTGTTCCGGGAGATCCGGAATTGGGAAACTGTCCATCGAGATGGCATCGGATGGCGCTCCCTCAATCTTGCCGATAGTCACTACCCGTGTCGCATGGTCGAGCATCTTGGCATATTTCTCGTCCCAGTCATGCAGCACCAGGATGTGGTTCTTCTTCTCTATCCCGTCGGGCCCGAGAATTCTCCCGTCACCGCATTGCACCACGATGGGGTCCCTGCATTCCGAATGTACCCAGCATGACCGGTGGTCGTAAATGGCGCACAACCTGGCCAAAACATTGAACTTACTATGCCAGTCCGGCACCAACAAATCACGACTGAACTGCATTTGCCATCTCCTCGTAATACTTGCGCAGTCCCATAATCTCATCTTTCTGAACAGGCGAGAGGTCGGGCAGCTTCATCAAAATATCGTCAATGAAGGTGACACAGTATTCGGCCCGATCTTCTTCCTCGATAGCCTTCATCACCTTCGTAAAGCTCATCTCCCCGGTACGGTCCACGTCATAAATGGTGGTATCCATGTGCAGGGAGGATTGCGGGGTGCACTGCCATTCCAGGCTGACTTCCAGGCGCCCCATGTCATTGTACTTGTCCACCAGTTCGGACAGTTTCGCCTTCCCGGAAACATACCGTTCCATGTCCTCGTCGCTCATGCGGCGAATACAGGCCTGCCGCACACGGTTTGCAAGATATTGCGGACTGTTCTTCAAGTAATCTTCCGTATTGACGACCGGGTGGAACAGGTGGTACGCGATGCAGCCTTCTTCGCGGCTGCGGCTGATTGGGCCGACAATGCGCCGACACTTGGTAAGGAACGCATCGTCCTCGGCGCCCCAGTTCACGAACTCCTCGTCATACCTACCGATGCGCTTCCAGGTCTCTCGGGTGAACACGTTGCAAAGACCGGTCTGCCGGTCAATGGTCACGCCGTGGTCCTTGTAGCCCGGAAGAAGCGGCTTGCCTCCCACGAGAAGGCGGGTATCTGTCTCTTTCAGGTACATCGCCTCCGAATACGGAAAGACAAGGGAACCATCTTGCCAATGGTTCCGTATGTAGTTGACCACCTTATCGTTAAGGAACACGTCACCGTCCACCATCACGATGACTTCCGCATCCGGGACTGCCTCGATTGCCGCATTCAGCAACGCAGTCTTGCGGAAACCGCCCTCGATTGTCAGGGTAACATGGCGGACCCTTTCAGGATCCATTTGAAGGGTATCAAACCAGCCGGTAGGATTCTGTTCAGCCACACAGAACATGGCCTCGGGGAACAAATTCATGTTGTTTGCAAGGGTCGCCGTGAGATTTCTTCGGCGGTATCTATCGCCCTTATCGCAAAACGCAGTAATCACAAGAAACTTCATAACAAAAATATAGCAAAAAATTTCCGGTTTTCCGCGTAAAAATGGCTAAACGCCCATTTTTTCTTTAACCGCCCGAAAATCAAAACCTTATAAACTGTTCTTTACTATGCCATTCAACGGGATACATAATTTAAGGTCTGCAAACGAGTCCGTGAAACTCGAAATGTGGCAGCTACAAGAAATCGAGCGCTGCACCAAGGACCCTATTTACTTCATCCGGCACTACGTCTATATCAACACGAAGGACGAAGGTACCCAGCTGATGAAGACGTACCCGTTCCAGGACGAGGCAATCAGGCGCTTTCTCAAATACAGGTTCAATATCAACCGATGGTCCCGACAGGTGGGTAAATCCACGATAGTCAGGGCCTTTATCCTTTGGTACGCGATGTTCCACGAGGACCAGCTCATAGCGATGCTGGCCAACAAGCTCATGCTTGCCAAGGAACAGTTGCAGCTCCTGCGCGAATCCTACCTGAACCTCCCCTTCTGGCTACAACCCGGCGTGAAACTGTGGAACAAGATGTCCATCCAGTTCGCCAACGGCTGCCGTATCATCATCGCGGCATCGTCCTCGGACGGTATTCGTGGTTTCTCCCCGAACCTCCTGTACCTGGACGAATTCGCGTTCCTCCGCCCCGGCATGGCCGACGAGTTCATGGCCTCCGTGTTCCCGACGATCTCGTCAGGTAAGAAGACGCGAGTCATCATCACGTCCACTCCGTGCGGCATGAACCACTTCTATCGAATGTGGGAGGATGCCGTTGACGAGGCCACCGCCACCGCCCATGACCTGCAAGCCAAATATGTCAGGTCCACGGTGCTCTGGAAAGAAGTTCCTGGTCGTGACGAACAGTGGGGCCTCGACGAAAAGCTCCGTTGCGGCGAGGAGAGGTTCCGCCAGGAATACATGTGCGAATTCATCGGTTCCGCAGTCACCCTCATCGACTACCGCACCTTGCAGCATCTGCACCCGGACAAGCCGATGGCCCACCCGAGAATACCGGACGACTACCAGCTCCGCGTCTACGGGCGCCCGCTCAATCCGCAGCAGATGGAAATGGACGAATCCGTGTACATCGCGGCCCTGGATACCGGCTACGGTATGCGCCAGGACTACCATGTGCTCCAAATCCTCTATGCCAGGTCCAGCACCAAGCTGGAACAGGTGCTCACCCTGTCCTCGAACAGCGTGACCGTGGAGGACTTCTGCGCGGTTTCCTTCGCCCTGCTCCGCAAGTACCACTTCCCGGCCCTTACAATCGAATATAACGGCGGCTCCGGTGCCCTTGCGTACCAGACGATGACCGCCGCGCTGCAGTACCCGAACATGGTTGACTACGACAGCTACTTCCGTGGCATGTACTCCACGACCACGACGAAGAGCCAGGCCGTCATGTTGTTGAAAACTTACATCCAGAAGCACTATCTCCTCATCCATGACGAGAAGACGATTAACGAACTCATGTCGTTCACCAGGCCTACCAAGAATACCTGGGGTGCTTCGGGCGGTAACCATGACGACCATGTGACCAGTCTGTTCTGGGCGGTGTACCATGCGTACTCCCCGTATTTCCAGGGCAAGATGGAAGAAATCTCCTGGGACGATGTGGTCAGGACGGTATTCGCCCCTGCCGCGGAAATCGCCGACATGCGCAACGTGGCCGAACAGGTTCGCAACCCGCAGATTGCCCAGGAACAACGCGGCCTCGCGGAACTCGCCGGCAACCAGCGCATGCTCCCGCAGGTACAGCCGCAACCGGTACAGGCTACCGTCTATACCGGCGTTCCGCAGCAGTACCAGTATGGCCCTCCGCAGGGCTACCAGCCGAATATGCAGCAGCCGTATCAGGCATATCCGCCTGGCTACAACCACATGCAGCAGCATCCGGCATATCAGCAACAACAATACCAGTATCCGGGACGTTACCCGCAGGGCTATGGCTATCCACAGCAAGTGCAAGGGCTCCCAATGGCCTCTCGGGTATAAACTGATAACGTAAGAGGACTTTACCATGGCATTTCAGGATGAATTGAGAAAACTGGGTGAACGTTCCGGCGAACGTGCCCTTACCGAATCCATCATCGCGGCATACGAGGCGCTGCTCGAATCCGACATGACCGCCGATACTCCCATCCCCGACAGCAAGGTGTATGTGAACGCAGACGGTTCGCAGGTGATCGGCATGACATGGGGCGACGACCCCCAGAACATCGACCCCGATGCCGACGAGGACGACCCGGAAAGCTACTTGGCGCAGGGTTACAACTGCTACACCTACGCCGACCTCTACGATGTCGATGAAGGCTTCGACCTGTCCCAGCTTCCCGCCGAACCATGGGAACTCGACTCCCTCGAAGGCAAGGGGCTGTCCCTTGTAGCCAACATGGAACAGCACATGTACAAGAAGAGCGAACTGCCGTCCGACGAAGATGCCCTCGGGGAGTATGTCAATCTCGATGAAGGGTGGAAATTGGTGTCCAAATAAATATAAACTGCAACCGAGTAAGAAAAGGAATTTCCAGATGTGCGACGAACTTGATGAACTGCTTGCCATCACGAGGACCATTGAGGCCTCCCCAATTTCCCATCCGATGATGGAGGCCGAGGAAGACCTCGATGCCGTATATGTCGATTACGGCGACAGCGCTACCCCGTTCGACGCCAAGCCGACGGTGACCAAGGTTACCAGCAAGGTGACCGCCGTCAAGCCTGAACCCGATGAATGTTCCGGCAATCCCACATTCAAGGACAAGAAGAAGGGCCCCCTCTTCGAGGACCCAGGTTCCGATGTCATGAGTGATCTGAACCAGGGCGTAGAAGACCTGAAAGACGGTATCGAGAATTTCATGAACGATAGCGGCGAAGCCCCGAAGCCTCCCACCAACGAAGCAATGGGAATGAAGCTTACTCTCGAATGCATCGAGCGCGGCATGGGGCGCGACTTCATGCGCATGTACCAGCTCGAAAGTGCCGGTCAGTGCTGCCCGCAGCAGAACGGGTTCCGTCTTGGGGACGTGGTCCACTGCGGAGATACCCCGGCACTGTTTGTCGTGAAGAAGGCCGATGGCCAGATGGTCACAGCTGCCAAGCCGACATCCAACCCGAACGAACTTCTTACTTCCAACGACGGCGAATGGCCGACCTTCACGTTCCGTGCAAGCGAAATCCAGCCGATGCTCAACGCATCCATCGATGACGTTCAGAACATCGTCGGCTTCAACGACCAGGCCATTCCGTTCGACGGCAGCACCATCGACGAAAGCCCGATGAAGGTTGCCCAGAACGATGCCAAGTGCAACATGGTTGAACGCATTGCTGACAACCTTGACGAAATTCTCGGCATGCCCTACAAGGACCTCTGCTCCGGCAAGGACCCGAGTTGCAATGTCATGTCGCAGCCTACCGAAGTCGTTGTCATCAACCCGGACGGTTCCTTTGGTGCCGCGCCCCAATTCGGCGGTTACAAAATCAAGATAGGCGACTAATGGCTCTCCCAAGGATCATATATGACGCTACCTGCCCCGTGTGCACGAACTTCATGCACATGATTAGGGCCAAGGTCAAGGACCGTGCGGAATACTACAAGGCCGACGAAGGTGCACGTGATTTCAAGTATGTCGATGCGAAGGGCGCGTCCTATTCCGGCACGGCAGCCGTTGACAAGATGGCTACCGATTTTCCCGAAATTGGCGATTACCTGTTCATCCTTCCAGAGAAGTTCAGGAAGGCTGGTTTGAAGGCCGTCTACAAGGTAGCCGGTCCTGTAAGAAAAGTTATTGGCGCAGTGAAAAAAGGTTGCAACTGCGGGAAACATTGAGGAGTTCACAAATGAATACCAACCAAAAGAAATACACTGCTTTCATGGAAAGCGTATGTAAAGAGTTCAACCGCCCAGAAATGCTTCCCGTACTCAAAGAAGGGTTCAGGGCGTTCTGCGAATCGATTACCCAAGAGGCCCCCGCATTCGAAAGCATCGGTATCTATAATACCATGCGTTTGACCACCGACGAAATGCTGCTCCTCCAAGAAATGCGCCAGTATTATCAGGAATTGTGCCGCGACGGTTTGATGTCCGATTTCCTCCATGGGGGTGGAAATCCATTGAGCGCAGCCGATAACCTTGCCCTGCTGGATGCATTGGTTGAAATGTACAACAGTGTTGAAGATCTTCCAGAAGGATTCTTGGCACTCTACCATAAGTTGGGTGGCAAAAAGATTTAACCGTTCAGATTAGGAGAATTCCCAATGAATACCAATCAAAAGAAATACACTGCTTTCATGGAAAGCGTTTGTAAAGAGTTCAACTGTCCGGAAATGCTTCCTGCTCTGAATGCAGGGTTCAAGGCTTTCTGCGAATCAACTATGGTCGAATACGATCCATTTGACATTGACGCGATGGTAGCCAATGCAACCGACGCCGAGTTTGGCTCCGATAATACTGATGAACGGTATAACATCGACCGCTATACCGGTCAAGGTGTCGAAGGTCCGGACGAGGAATCGATGGAAGAATTCTCCAATTCCCAAATCGCCAGTTCGCTCGCGAGACGGTTACAAAACATCCTCGGCCAATATACGCCGGGCGTAATCAGTATCTATGTGGACCCCCCGACTAATGAAAATTCTTTCACGGTTGGCATGAGTTCTCGAATTGGCACGGTTCGTCACCGCTTGCTGGGAACGGTCCGCGTTGAATCGGGTAAAGCATCGTTCCACGATAACGGCGCCAATGGCTACTACTCGATCGATGTCGATTTGTCCGACGACCGTGTGGCAGAACGGATAGCTAAGGCTATTATCGGCGCTTCCCAGGATTGGCTTGATGTCATGCGCAGTCATCTTGGAGACCGAGTTAGTCAAAAGGTTAGCTCGGGTGCCGAAATGAACGACGCTGACTTCATTGATGCCATGCGGAATAACAGACTTTAGTCAAGCACATAAAAAGGCGACCAACCGGTCGCCTTAACTGTTTTCAGTCTCTGTCGTAGAACCGCGAAACATATCACGGCTCCACGCTGTCAACGAACACCCTGATGCGATTGGTCAAGTGACCCTCAGCATCCTCAATGTGGATGACATTCGTCTTCATGAAATTATGCTTCGCGAGCACACCCAAAATCGTGTCCACTTTCTGGTCCACCGAATTGTCGGCGGTCAATATGTGAACGGCCTGTTCCAGTTCCGGCTTGCACTCGGCATTGAACCGGGTGTACTGCCGGGATGCGCCCGGAGTGCCTTCCGCGTCATCGATGGTCTCGACATGGATCCGGCCATTAGTCAATACTAAATCGAACTTAACCATGCGTTACCCCAACCCGATAGAAATTCCAGTGTCTGCGCCGGCCACTTTCATCTCGATATGGAGGATGCCGTCGGCTAGGTTGGCCTTGAACGAATCCGGGGAAGTGTCCACCGGCTTCGGGAAGTAGAACGGGAAGCTGAAATCCCCGAGCAAGTGGCGCCCGACACCGATAAGTGCCTCGTACTGCGGCTTCTTGCCCTTGTTCCCCTTGCCCTTTCCCTTCGGACGGTACTTCTCGCACATGAGTTCGCGGTGCCCGCTGACATACAGGCTTCCGCCGGAGAAGTTCATTTTAAGTTCGCCCTTCTTCACGCCCGGAAGGTCGATGTACAGGTGATACACGCCGTTCACCTCAATCATCTCGTATGCCGGGAAGTTCGGGGCGATTGCGATGCGTTCGCCCTGCACCAGCTTGATTTCGTCATCGCCCTGCGGCTGTTGTGGCTGCTGGACTGGCTGCTGGTAATACTGCGGTTGCTGCTGATAGCCGTACGGCTGCTGCTGGTAATAAGGCTGCTGATAGACTGGCTGCTGGTACATAGGCTGCTGATACACGGGTTGCTGATAGACTGGTTGCGGTTGAGGCTGGGGAGCCGGCTGCTGGACCTGCTGCACCGGCTGTTCCACTGGTGCGGCCTCAGGTGCCGGTTGGGCCTGCTGCTGGGGCTGCTGGACCGGCTGCTGTTGCGGCATGGGCCTCTGCATGGGCCTACGCTGTCTCGGGCGGTTGACTACCTGGCCCGGCACAATCATGGAAGCGTTCGCCCTGGCGACCCTTTCCAGGTCAGACCTTGCGCTAGTGGAGGCATGGCCTACCATGCGCCCGCTGTCCGCGTCGTACACGGCATCCGACAGGTTTGGTTCATCGCTGTAAATTAGGGTAGGGCCGTCATCTACATTATACATACTGCGCTCCTCGGAGCCGTCGTCTTCCGGCTTCGACTTGAAAAAATTGACAATTTTGGACCAGATGCCCACATTAAGTTATTCCATATAGCAGTCGCGGAGGACATTGAGGCGCTTGCTGTCCCTCAGCTTCTCTATTGCCTGGTTTTTGATCTTGCGAACCCAGTCCTTGCTCATGCCGGTATTCGCCGCCTCTTCCTCAAAACTACTCCCATCTCCGTCAAGACCGTACAAAGAACGCAACAATCTGTTCTCGATCGGGGTCAGGACACGGCTCATCTCGGCTTCGAGGCCGGTTCTCATGTCCTCCATGATGGCATTCTTCTCGGGATTGGCGTCAGATGTCTCGTCCGGGATGACATCGTGTAGCAGGAACGTGGAATTTTCGCCATCCTCGCCCACAGGCATGTCGAGCGAATCGGGGCCCAGGATGGCATTCATGGCCTCGGTGCCGTAGTTCATGTCCACCGGGAGGCCTTCGCGGATGGCTTTCAGCACGCGCTTGCGCTGGCGCACGGGCACATGGACCAAGTCCCTGCCCTGGACGACCATGGACATGTGGCGCCGGATTTCCCAGATGGCAAAGGAGGCGAACTTGACGCCGGCACGGTAGTCGTACTTGTAGAACGACTCCATGAGGCCCAGCTTTCCCTCGGTGTAGAAGTCGGTAATGGGCAACCCCGTGACATTGTGGTAGTCCATCGCGAACTTCAGGACCAGCCTGAGGTTAGATTGTATGATTTTGAGCTTGGCGGCTTCCCGTATGCCCTCGTCCTTGCTCGTATGGTAGGCCTGGAAACAGGCACTTTCCGCCCGGTGACCTATGATTTCGTATCCGGCCACCTCGGCGATGAGTTCTTTTACTCCCGGTTCAGTTGAATTTACGGGCAAAATACACCCCTTTGCATCTTGTTAACCTTAATATAACAATTTATCAACACTCTGTCAACACTTAATTGACGAAAATGTAAGAAAAGTTTATACTTTCCGGGGTCGAAAAAAGCTGTCCAACCGTTAAACTACTGATAAAAGGGAGAATTTCCAATGAAAAAGCTCGCAATCAGTGTCTCGGGTGGCGGTGCCCTGGGTATCGGCCCCCTCGCATTCATGACCAGGATGGAACAGGACTTCGGAAAGAAGCTCTGCGACATGACTTTTGCCTATGGTGGCACGTCCACCGGCTCGATTATCGCTGCCGGCCTCGCGGAAGGCCTCCAAGCGCATGAAATCTTCGACCTGTACAAGGGAAACTTGAAGAATATCTTCAAGAAATACCCCTGGTACAAGATTTTCGACACGAAATGCCCGACCTACGACCACACGAACCTCAAAAAGATGCTGAAAAGCACCTTCAAAGGTAACGTCGGGGACTGGAAGAAGCCGGTCTACATCCCGACCACCTACATGAACGGCAAGTCCCGCGAGAAAGTGTGGGATCTCGGGGACAAGAGCATCGAGAAATGGTTCGCCGTTCTAACAAGCTGCTCGGCACCGACCTATTTCGACGTGATTGTTCGCGACGGGAAGAGCTTCTGTGACGGTGGCATGTGGGGAAACGATCCAATCGAGACTTTGCAGGCCGGCCTGACCAAGTCCGGACACAAGGACTACAAGATTCTCTCGTTCAATACCGGCATGGATACCCCACACACCGCATGTGGCAACATGTCGAAGCTGGAATGGCTCGAATACATCCTCGATGAATGGGTCGCAAGTACCGGAATGGCGAACTACTACGAGGCATGCGCCAACATCGGCGAGGAAAACGTGTTCCGTGCTTCCCCTTCGTACGGCAAGAAGATTAAGATGGACAAGACGGACGACAAGACCGTCAACGAGGTCATCGACATCTGGCATTCCTACTACGAAAGCGTGAAAGGTAAACTAAAGGAATTCATCAACCGCTAAGTATCCGGACAACTCTCAACATCCTACACGTCAACGGGTCTCCATAATAAAGGAGACCCGTTTAGGTTAAGGTTATGCGCTTACGGACAATGTCAGGAGCATTCCGTATTTCTAAAACCGAGAGCCATTATTTAGCGCAACAGCGTTAATTTTGTAATCAAATAAATCAAAGCCAGATGGGTAAACTAATGGGTCATCCTCAATATGTTGTTCCCCACGATTAAGGTCATCCTGGTCAATATATATCTCCAGTTTTGCATCATCATCAGCTTGGTAATCAATGTCATCAGCCCATTGCCAGTAGCCTGCTATTCCGATAAACGTTGCATCAATCGATTCGAGATAAGGACCTTCTGGCACCGAGGTAGTAATGCCAGGTAACCTGATCTGGCGCTCCCCGATACGGTACGAAGAAGAACCAACGGAATAGCACATTCCGATGGTTATCCAAAATGGCGATGCAGGATTCGCACGATCAATTTTTGCATGGAAATTGACAATCACCAGTGCACCAAGATTTACTCTGTCGCTGGTATTCGCAACATGCGAATCATCGCTAAGCACCGTCGGTTTTATGGCAAACAAATTTTTTCTACCAGTTGGTCGAGGTGTCCACCCATGCCCACGATAAGTATATGACCTTGAATAGCCATTCAGGTCGATAACCAATGGAATGAACATATTTGGATTCATGTGGCTCCAGTTAATCGATTCTAGGCTTACATCAAACTCCAAATTGGGTGTGTAATTGGGGTCTGTCCCAGAACGATACACTCGATGAATCGTGCTGCTGCTTCTCGGAATGAGCGTACATTCCTTGACCTCACCATTTGCATCGACGTACACCGGACTATGTGAACCGCCGACCGAGCTGGAACCAGTAACAAATGGAGCACGGGAAACCGTGATTGCATCAGTCCAGGAGCTCGGAGGTTCAGACGTTACACGAATCGAAGTTTTGTCCGATGTTGTATATCCGCTCGGAATCTCGAACTGTCCAACCGTATTAACGACATCTATCACTATTTCTAGCCACTGTTGCGTATGCTGCGAGCTGGTATTAAATGCCGGTGCAGCTATGTACCACTTAGTGACATAGTAATTATCCTCGATTACGGTATTGTAGTACAGATGCCAATACTGGGTATCATTGTGCAAAGAATTAAATACCGTGGAAACAGTCGGGGCGCTCGTCTCGTTCCCTCGGTTGTTAATATACACATAACCAGCAAATTGTGACGTTTGGTTACGCGGGTTAGATACAGCCGACCTACTATGAATGTAAACATTGGCGGTAAGCGAAGCACTTGCGTGGTTTCCGGATTCTCTTTTAATCCGAGTGGTACCGATTAACCATCCAGCAACACCAGTGTCCCCAGTATAGTCATGGTATCTAGCCGGCAGACCGGTACATACCTGGGGAACGCCATTGTTATTGATGAAAATGGGTTTATCTGTATCGCCGCATGATGCGGATGGCATTATCATGCCAGAGAGATCATCATATACAAGCAAGCTATCGGGCGATACCCTACTCATAGTAGGCACAACTGCACCATCAAATTTCAGCAAGAAACCACTTGCATCCGATGTCTCTTCGACTGCAAGTAAAGCGCGAGAGTTACTGCCATGAGTAGTATAACTTCTTGCGCTCGAACCAGTGGCATCACTTTCCACGAACGGGAAGACAGCACCTTTCGGGGTAGTTAGCCCGCCGCTTGGATCCAACGAACTATCATTGCCAATGCCAACCGTATTTTTCGTATCAACCTGCGGCACGGAAATCCAGTTACCGTTCTTGTTCAGGAACAGGTTATCATCACCGCTCGCGGTGCCAAATGCGGGTCCAGTAACCACCTGGTCGCTACTATTGGTGATAAGCATGGCCTTCTTGGAAGCAGCTGCCGTAGTGACCTTGCCGTCACTGGTAATGTTCCCATGGGCATGCACCGCCTTTGCGGTATCATCCTTCGTAATGCTAACCCCAGTAATCACGCCACCCGCTTCGGTAACCGTTAGCGCCACATTTGTCCCGCCCGTCGAGCCGACAGTTGCATTGAGGGCCGCAATCGCGGTCTGGACACCCTTTGGCGTCATAGCAAGGGTCTCATCCGTCCCAGGGGTACTGGTCAGCTTCGTCACGCCATATTCACTCGTAGATGCATTCTTAATCGTGATTGCGTTCGAACCGGCTGCCGTGATATGTCCCTGGGCATCAAAACTTGCCCAAGGAAGATTAAATGTATTGTTAATCTGTGTAGTCGGACTGTCTTCGCCAATGCGGCCAGCAACGATACTGTTACTATGTCCGATGGTCAACTTGTCAGAGCCATTCTGTTCCTGACTGCGCGTATCCGCCACGGCCACGGTAATGCCACTGTCACCAACAATGGTAAGCAGGTCCATTGGCTGGTCAGCATGGATGGTATCATTCCCGGCCTTCAACGCGCCGAATGCGTTCTGGCTGGAAATCTGGAAATAACCGCTTGCCTCTGTCCAGCGGTAACCGACACCGACATCGGCAACGGTAATGTCCACATAGGTGGTATTCTCATCCGGGCTGATTTCGGTTGTATGACCCGCCTCTCGATAGAACTTGCCATTGTAGTAATAGCCGTTAACCACCGCGTTCACGAATGACGGCAGGTACTCCGCCGGAACAAGGCCATTTTCACCAAGTGGGGCTATGCCAGTATCATCGTCAGTTGTGGCGTGTCCAATGACTTCATCCAGGCCGATATTCTTCCTGGCCAGGCGACGTTCAGCCTCGCTAGTATCAGTCGTCTGGTCAACGTTGTAGAGAACCTTATTGATCTTGCTCATAGGAAGATACCTTTTCCTTTGCCGGGGAGACCCACAGCTCCATTTCGTTTTCCGACCCGTCAATCTTCAAGTGGCCAACCTTCATGTAGCCGCTTTCCTGGACATTCTTCACCGTCGGCGCATCGGTCGGGTCTACCACGATGAAGCAGGGGGATGCATTAGTATTCAGTTGCAGGAAAAGTTCCTTCGCAACACCGGCACCACGGTAGTCTTCCTCGATGGAGAAGAAAGACTGCTGCAAACGGCCTTCCAGGTTGTACCCGGTCTTCAAGGAATAGAACCTGATGGGCACATACCCATGGTAATCTTCGGCGGACGGATCAACCACGTTGGTCACGGCGACCGGGGCCTCGTCACACGTAATGTAGATTACGAGGATGCTGCCCATCAGCTGGTCTATAGTTCTCGGGGTGGCCATCGGTTCGCGCCCCATGGCCTGTTGCGCGGCGATTACGTTCTTGGAATCATGCGCACGGTCAACCATGTCAGCCAGTTCGGCCATCGTGGTCGGGTCAATCTCGCTGGGGTTCTTCGCGTATGCCTTGTAGTGCGATGCATCAAGTGCGCCGGCAGGGGCTTCCACGTCCATGGAAGCCATCTCGCACAGCGGGAGCATCGTATCAAGAGAATCAAACATGTCCATCATAGTCCATACACCCATGTGTTGGTCTCTTCATCAAAATGACCCTGAGACGGTTCAACGTTTGCCGCCATGTTGCGCTGGTGGATGCTTTCATCATCCTCCTCGGTGCAGCACGGAGGGGCGCCGAATACCCTGTTCTGCTGGTTAACGGAACGCTCGAACATGCTTGCAAGGTCTTCGCCGCTGGAACCATCATCCGGGTGGGATTCCTGCAAAGCCTTCTTGATTGCGATGGCTTCCTTCCATGCCTTCGTATCACGGAAGCTATCCGCCTTCTCGGCCTCGGAGTGTATCTCACCGGAAACACGGGTAGCAAGCTGGCGCACAGTTTCTGCATTCACCCCATTGCCGTCGATACCGCGCATGTAAGGCTGCATGTTGTCAAAGTTTGCCTGGACAGACGGGGCATTGCCGGCGCATGCGGTAAGCATGCAGGCAGCCGCAAGGAGCAGCCCCTTCACCGTCTTGCCTACACTCTCATTAAGGACATATCCGGAATATCCTTCAATCAGTGCGCGACGCACCTCGGGGGTTTCGGACCCGATGCTTTCAAGAAACACAACGTAATCAAGGTGCTGCTGAACTCCGTTCATACTGTCCCCAATCAAAAATCTTTCATGGTACAGTTTATACTTTTTTCAAAAGGAATAAATAAAAAATGAGAGCAGGTTTGCACCTGCTCCCATCATTTCCTGTTCACCTCTTTCGAGGCAAGCCCGGTAGAAACTACCAGTGCTTGTCTTCGAAGGTCATGCCACCAGGAGCATTCCAGAGTTCGCTGGAAGTGTCGTGGTAGGAGAGACCCGGTTCGAGGTTGTCACCGGTGAAGGTACCGTTGGATTCCC
>Ga0256407_10009321_pt1 | contig 14081 bp, 13 predicted proteins | sample RumenRJG_04DNA_FD_193489 | JGI IMG/M metagenome (GOLD analysis project Ga0256407, IMG submission 193489) | Bovine rumen microbial communities from Lethbridge, Alberta, Canada - RJG_04 | ecosystem: Host-associated > Mammals > Digestive system > Stomach > Rumen | place: Canada: Alberta... | reverse complement strand
GTTCGGCGCACGCAGTTCTTCACTTCCGTCCGTGGAGAACTCACCCACCTGGTACACACGACCGTTATAGGTATATTCGTAGGCAACGGCCAGCACCTCGTCTTGGTTCAACGCGCTCTTCAGAGAGATGAAACCCAAGGCCGGGTTGAGGGTATATTCGCTGCTCGTCAGTAGACGGGCTGACTCCACTTTCTCATAATCGACACCACCCGTCAGGCCGTTCAACCCCTCCAAAGCAGAACTGGTCTGTTGTAGGTTACGGAACTCGGTCGTACGCACCGTCGCATACAGGTCATTGGTGCTGTTGTCCGGTGCTGCATTGGTGATTCCCGACCAACTCGTGTTCTGCAAGTGTTCCGGTGTCTCACCCAAGTCGGTGAAGGCTACGATGTTACGTGCCTGCTCGTAGTTACCGCGTTTATTGGTCACCCATACCTCGATCTTCGTGATCGTGAAGCCCGAGGCGATATACGGCACACTCTCCATCGCCTCCTCGTAATGATCCCGGAAGAAATGACTTAAGAAGAAATGGCGGTTCTCGTCATAGGTGTCGCAACTGATATCGAACTTCGTCATCTGCGCACCACCTTTGCTGCTCACCGTCTGCGCCTCACTGTTTTGCTGACTGATCAAAGCCTGGATACGAAACTTACCGAATTTCAAATTCGTCTTGATACCGAACAGCGCCTTGCTGCCTCGAATGAGCGAAGAGGGTAGATCCATCGTCACGTTTCCCGCCTCGATGGATTGGATGATATCGTCTTCCTCTCCCTTATAGTTGAGTTTCAGGTTCTGCTGATCAAAAGAGAACGATGCCTCGGTGTTGTAACTGAGGTTGAAGTTCAATTTCGTTCCCACTTTTCCCTGGATACTTGCCTGGATCTTCTCGTCAAAATCGAAGATGTTATTGTTTCGTGCGCGTAGCGTCAAGGAAGGATTGGCGATATACTGATGCTTGAAACCGAACAGCAGTTCAGCCGATCCCTGCATCTTGAGTTGTACCCCACCGGGACCGAACACCTTATCTGCCGGACCGATGTTAAACTTCATATCCGTGATGTCGAACTTGGTCTCGTTGTTATGCTCCACTTCGCTCACTTTCTGCTGCCAGTACTTATGCATGATCTGCTGCTCCGCATAGCGGTTGTACTCGTCCTGCGTCAGCATGTACGGTGTCGTCACATCCGTCTCTCCGATACGTGTATGCAGCACGTACGTACCCGATATCGGGTCGTACTCCACCGTCGTCGTAATGTTGTTTGGGTCTTCCAGGTCTAAAGAACTCTTGGGCGACGTCAGTTCCTCGTAGTTCTGCGCTCCGAGTTGTTTCACCTGCGTCGGTGCAAAGATAGCGCTGTCTGCCTCCACCGTTAAATCAGCTTCGGCTGTTGGCTCATCTTTCGACTCTTCGCTCTTCGCTTTAACCTCTTCACTCTTTGCTTTCTCAGCCGCTTTCTCAGCTTCCTTACGCGCTTTCTCTTCGGCTACGAGTTGTTTAAGCGTCTTCTGTGCGTACACAGAAGGTACTGACGTCAGCGCCAGCAAACAGACTAATCCTATGTATAGTAGTTTCTTCAATTACAGCATCGTTAAAGCTTTACGGATCACAGCCTCCACCGACAAGGTCGGTTCGGCTTTCAGTATTTTGTCTACGGCCTTACCGCTGGCGGCGGCATTGAATCCGAGCATAGTCAATGCACTCACTGCTTCGGCTTTTACACCGCTGTCGGCAGGTTCGTCAAACATCATCGGCAACTCCGTCGGGTCACCGCCGAGGTCTAACTTCAGCGCCTTGTCTTTCAGATCCACGATGATACGCTGTGCCGTCTTCGGACCCAGACCCTTCACCTTCGCCATCGCCTTGGCGTTACCCGTCGCAATAAGCATCCGTAACTCCTCCGCGTTAAACGCACTCAGGATCATGCGCGCTGTCGCGGCACCGACACCGCTTACCGTCAACAGCAGTTCAAACAACTGCCGTTCGGCCTTCACGGCAAAACCGTACACCTCGTGTGTGTCTTCCCGGATGATCTCGGACACAAAGAGTTTCACCTCTTTCTCTTCCTGTCCTACCAATGCCGAATAGGTCGGCAGCGTAATGGCTAATCCGTACCCCACACCGGCTGCTTCTACCACGGCCTCCGTCGGGTTCAATTCCGTTAATATTCCTTTGATATATTCTATCATATTTTCAGCAAGTACACAAAAAGTGCGCAAAGATACAACATTTTTTTTATATACGCAAGCGTGCGCACATATTTATATAAAAAAGTGTGCATTTTCGTAAATTTTTTACTTTTTGTTTTATTCTTTCAACTATTTTTCGTAATTTTGCGTGCTAATTATATGCATTTATGGCAAGAACAGAGATTTCCACAATGGGAGAGTTTGGTCTGATCAAGCATCTGACCAAGGATATGAAGAGTGTGCAACCGAGTACGAAAAAGGCGGTGGGTGACGACTGTGCTGTGATGGATTTCGGTCCCAACAAGGTGCTGATGACGACGGATATGCTGCTCGAAGGCATTCATTTCAACCTCGAGTACGTACCGCTCAAGCACCTTGGTTACAAGGCGGCAGTGGTCAATTTCTCGGACATCTACGCGATGAACGGAACACCGACGCAGATCACGGTGAGTCTGGGTATCAGTAAGCGTTTTTCCGTAGAGGACATCGAAGAACTATACTCGGGTATACGCCTGGCGTGTGAGCGTTACGGTGTAGATATCGTAGGCGGTGACACCTGTGCGTCTATGACCGGTCTGACGATCTCGATTGCTTGTCTGGGTATCGCCAAAGCAAAGGATATCGTCTATCGGAACGGTGCTAAGTTGAATGATCTGATTTGCGTGAGTGGTAACTTGGGAACGGCGTATATGGGTCTGCAACTGCTGGAACGTGAGAAACTGGCGAATGCCGAACAACCGGATTTTGCAGGAAAAGAATATCTGTTAGAGCGTCAGTTGAAACCCGAAGCAAGACGCGATATCCTCGAATCGCTCCGTAAGGCAGGTGTGAAACCGACGGCGATGATGGATGTGAGTGACGGTTTGTCGTCAGAGTTGATGCATATCTGTTCTCAGTCCGGTGTCGGGTGCTGTATCTATGAGGATAAGTTACCGATCGACTATGAGGCTGCGGCGTTGGCGGAGGAGATGAACCTGAATATCGTCACCTGTGCTCTGAACGGCGGTGAGGATTATGAACTGCTATTCACCTGTTCACTGGATGACTATGAGAAACTGATTCCGGTGGAGGACCTCTATATTATCGGTCACATCACGAAGCCGGAGTATGGTTGCAATCTGATCGGAAGAAATGGCGAGGAATTGTCGTTAAAGGCCCAAGGCTGGAATGCTTTCAACGAAACGCATGCGTGACCGTTGGGCAAAGAGTTCATCGGACTTGCTGTCACCAACCATGACGGAACGGTGAAAATCCACTTCAGGGAAGTCACGTTGTGCTTGTAATGCCATACCTATTTCCGGTTTCCGGTTAGGGCTATGTGCAGAATCCAAGTCGGTGCAGACATAGACTTTGTCTATGCGGCCACCGGCTTTTTCTATATCAGATAGCATATGACGGTGCACATCATCCAGATTGGCTTGGGTCATGAGGCCTTTGCCTACACCTTGCTGGTTAGAGACGATAAAGATGCGTTTGTAGTGTTTCGCAAATACCGGCATAGCGTCTAAGACGCCGGGTAGCCATTCCCACATATTCCAATTACGGACATAGTCACCAGGCAGGTGTTTGTTGAGAATCCCATCGCGATCCAGGAAGAGAAACTCATCTTGCGGAAAGAGGTTTTTGAATTCTTCCTGTGCCCGGTAATAGTCTTCGGGTACGCCGATATCAATGAAATAAGTGTTAAAACGGAGTCCGTAGAAGGAAGGATCCCCTGCCAAAGGCTGCATCAATTCTTTCTCGAAGGAGAACTTGGCGAGCAGGTTTTGACTCAACAGCCAAGTCCGGTTAATGGCATATATTCCGCCATTGATATCTCCGGCTCCGACACTCTCTGCTTTTTCTCTAAATGCTATGATGTTGTCGTTAGTGCAAGTGACTGATCCATATCGACTTGTGTCGGCTACTTGACGTAGTGCAATACTGAGATTTGCATGGTTTTGCACATGAAAATCATACAGTTTCTGCAGGTCAATATCGAAGAGGGTGTCGCCGTTCAAAACGACAAAATCGTCGGTCTGAATCTTCTGAGCTGCCTGACAGATGGCACCTCCGGTGAAGAGGGGTGTTGTCTCTTGCGAATAGACGATTTCGATGCCTCGGTAGGATGTGCCGAAATAGGATTCGATACACTCATGTTTATAGCCTGTAGCAAGAATGACACGACGGATACCGGCATCGATGAGTCGGTCGATGAGATAGGTCAGGAAGGGTTTTCCATAGACGGGCGCCATAGGTTTGGGCACATCGCTGACGACGTGGCTGAGACGTGTGCCGAAACCACCTGCTAATATGACAGCTTCGCGAAGCATTCAGAAGTCAGCAATCAATTTTCAAATTTTGGGAACATTTGGGCTTCAACGATCTCGCAGATGATATGTCCGATCATGATGTGGGACTCTTGGATACGTGGTGTGTCGGTGGAGGGGACGTTAAGCAGATAGTCGGCTAATGTTTTCATCTCTCCTCCGCTTTCTCCGGTCATAGCGATAGTAATAACTCCTAAATCTTTCGCTTTGCGAAAGGCATTGCATATATTCTTGGAGTTACCGGAAGTAGAGATTCCTACCAGCACATCGCCGGGTTTGCAGGCACCATCGATCATGCGCGAGTAGATAAGGTCGTATCCGTAGTCATTGGCGACGGCGGTGAGGTACGATGTATTGCAATGCATGGCTTCGGAGTTGAGTGGTGGACGATCGTAGTAGAAACGTCCGGAGAGTTCAGCTGCCAGATGTTGGGCATCAGCGGCACTACCGCCGTTACCACACCAGAGGATGCGTTTGCCGTCCTTTAGGGCTTTGACCATGACCTCAGCAACAGCTTCGATACGAGTCAGGAAATCGGGGTCGCCCAAAATAGTTTGTTTAGTAGAGATACTATCGTTGATAGATCGTTTTACAGTGTCCATGTTTTTAATCCTTCCTGTGTAAATTCATAACGTTTGACTTGTCCGGAGAATTTCTCGGTCAGTGCTTTTTCTACCGCATAGCGGCTGGTTCCGGGGCAGTAGAAAAACATGAATCCTCCACCACCGGCTCCACTGACTTTACCTCCGGTAGCGCCTGCTTGAATGGCTGTTTGGTAGATATCATCGAGTAGCGGATTGGTGATACCGGAAGCTGTTTTTTTCTTATGCTCCCATCCGAAGTTCAGGATCTCTCCGATCGCGTCAATGTCACCGCGTAACAGACTCTCTTTCATCCAAACGGCTTGCTCTTTGAGTTGATGCATGGCTTCGATGGACTTGTTGTTCTTGGCTTTGACATTGTCTATTTGACCTTGAATGATCTCGGCACTGACGTGACTTGTCTCGGTGTAGTAAAGCAATAAGTTATGCGCCAACTCATCTTGGTACCGTTGCCGGATACGAAGCGGGTTGACGATGACTTTGTCATCTTGGAGGAATTGCATATAGTTGAATCCTCCGAAGGTAGCGGCATACTGATCCTGTTTTCCTCCGGCCATCCCGAGATCGATACGCTCGATTTCGTAAGCGAGACGTGCCAAATCATATTCGCCTAACGGCAGTTTGAGCCATTCGGCAAAAGCACCTAAGATGCTGACAACCAATGTACTGGACGTTCCTAAACCACTTCCGGCAGGTGAGTCCACATGACTCGTGATACGGAAGGAGAGAGGTTTGTGACAAAAATCTTTGACAACGCGGTTATAGACGCCTTTTGCAAGGACAAAATAGCCCTTGGTGTCTAAGATTTCAGCGGATTCATAGACCTCTTCCAAACCTGCATCGGGAGAGGAGAAGATGATCTGACCGTTGTCAAGCGGTTCGATCGTCGTATAGGCATAGAGCGAGATGGTAGCATTGAGGATCGCTCCGCCAAAGAGGTCAGAGTAGGGAGAGACGTCCGTGCCACCTCCAGCCAAACCAAGCCGTAAGGGTGCTTTACTTCGAATTTTCATATATCTTTTCGGTCATAGCTGACCATGCATATTTTTGTTTTTGTGTTTGTATGTTCTTGCGGAATTGTTCGTCCCGTTGTTGGGTGTCCATGGAGGCAAAATGCGTGATGGCTGCAGCGACACTCTCTTCGTTGACATCACAGACGTAGCCCACTTTCCCGTTCGGCACGATTTCCGCCAACCCACCAACGTTGGTGACGAGCATAGGACGTTCGAAGTGGTAAGCGATCTGGGTGACACCGCTTTGGGTGGCTGTCTTGTACGGCTGCACGATGAGGTCAGCGGCCGAGAAATAATCGCGCACCTTATCGTCCGGAATGAAATCCGTGTGCCAAGCGATGGTGCCTTCAAGCTGCAAGTCTTTCTCGAGTTCGCTATATTGTGCGCCGTTGTTGTAGAATTCTCCGGCTACGACGAGAAGGAGATTATCTTTGTACGCTTTTTTGTATGCCTTCATCAGCAGGTCAAGACCTTTGTAATCGCGGATGAAACCGAAGAAGAGAAGGATGGTCTTGTCTTGCGGTAGATTCAGGAATGAACGAGCCTCGGCTTTTGGTACTGCTTGACCAAAGTTGTCGTACAAGGGATGCGGATTGAAAGTGACGGCATCGTGCCGTTTGGCAGGAAGGAACTTCCGGCAGTCCGTTTGCACACTCTCCGACATCGCGATAAACCGATCGATGCTGCGGACATAGTAGCGGATGAGCCATTTGTCCCAGAAATGCGGTTCATGCGGAATGACATTGTCGAGGATGGAAACAACCTTAATGCCTTTGCGACGGCATAGGCGTGCGATCGTTCCCAAGCAAGGAGCCATGAGTGGGATCCAGAATTTGATGACCAGCAGGTCAATCTTGGCTTTCTTGATCTTCCGTGCCGTGGAGAACCATGTGAAAGGGTTGATGCTGTTCATCGTGCGGGTGATGGACAGGTCGGTGGGTTTAGGAGCATCGGAATACTGGGTCTTTCCCGGGAAGAGAAAATCCGGGTATTGGAGGGTAAAGGTGAATATCTCCACCTCATGCCCTTCCGCCATAAACTGCCGCGCCAAGCGTTCGTTGAACGCTGCCAAACCACCTCTATACGGCCATGTTGTTCCTAATATACCTATCCGCACAATAACGCAATTTTATAATTTGGCCGCAAAATTACAAAAAAAATCCCATATATGCAAATTTTTCGTTAAAATATCGAAAATATCCTTTTTTATTTGCATAAATAAAAACTTTTGTGTAATTTTGCATGCTATTTTGTGTTAAAATGCGTAATATTGTATTCATATTAGCCGGAGGTACCGGCAGCAGGGTCGGCGGAGAAACGCCAAAGCAGTTTCTGCCTTTAGCAGACGGGCGTTCGATCTTGGAGCACTCGGTGGATGCGTTTGAGGTGTCCCATTATATTGATGAGATCATTATTGTGATGCATCCTGATTGGATGGAGGAAGCAAAGACGATTGTTCGCAATAACCCGTGGCACAAGGTGAAAGGTGTTATCAGCGGAGGAAAAGAGCGTTGGGAGAGTTCATGGAACGGTATTTCGATGTACCTCAAGGATGACAAGAAAGATCCGGATACGTTCTATTGGTTTCACGATGCCGCCCGTCCGTTTGTGTCGCAAGATATCATTAGCCGCGTAGCGGAAGGACTGAAGGGCCATCTGGCGGTGACGGTTGCTGTGCCGGTGACGGATACGTTGTATAAAGTAGAAAGTAGAAAGTCGAAAGACAAAAGACAAACGCCGAAAGTGGAAAGTATCGCGTTGCGAAGTGAGTATATGCGTGCGCAGACACCCCAGGCTTTCCATTACCTGGTCATCGGACCGGCTTACATGCGTGCGATAGAAAAAGGAAAGATTGCAGCAACGGACGACGTGGGGATCCTGATGAAATACAATCCGGAAGTGGAAGTGTATATCGTGGAAGGCGAAGAGGAGAACAAGAAGATCACCTACAAAGAGGACCTTGGAAAATGAAAAGTGAAAAATGAAAAGTGAAAGGATAATAAATAGAGCCGTTGAGTGCTTGGAATGCGAATCGGACGCTATCAAAGCGATGGTAGGTCGTTTGGACGAGACCTTCCTGCAGGCCGTCGAGGCTATACGTGACTGCAAAGGCAAAGTGGTGGTAACGGGTGTCGGCAAAAGCGGACATATCGGAAGTAAGATTGCAGCAACCTTAGCGAGTACGGGTGTTCCGGCGTTCTTCTTGAATCCGCTGGATGCCTACCATGGAGATCTGGGCATGCTGTCATCGGAGGACTTGGTGCTAGCGATTTCGTACTCGGGTGCGACGGAGGAATTATTGCGCTTTCTGCCGTTGATACAGGCGAAGAAAATCCACATTATTGGTATGTCCGGTAATCCGGAGAGTCTTTTGGCGCGGTATTCGGATATCCATCTGAACATCGCCGTGGAAAAGGAAGCCGATCCGTTGAATTTGATCCCGACGGCAAGCACGACGGCCACGTTGGCGTTAGGAGATGCCTTGGCCTGTGCGTTGGTGGAGGCAAACCATTTCCAACCGACGGACTTTGCACGATTACATCCGGGAGGAGATCTGGGACGGAAATTGTTAGCGAAAGTAGAGGATGTGATGTTCACGGAGAACCTGCCGTTTGTAAGACCGGATATGCCGTTGAGTGAAGCGATCGAGATCGTGACGAAGGGTACGCTGGGAATAGGAATTGTAATTGATAAAGAGGCGTTGGTGGGTATCATTACGGACGGCGATATCCGCCGGGCGATGATGCGTTTGGGACAAAGTTTCTTTGCAACGCAGGTGGAAGCGATTATGAGTAAGAACCCGAAGACGATAAGTAAAGACGCTAAGATCGTGGAGGCAGGTGAGACGATGAACCATCACTCGATTCACACGCTCATTGTGCTGGATGAGGATAAAGTATGCGGTGTGATTGATTCGTTCTCTTGTTTGCCTGGAACACGTTTTTATCATTGAGCAATTATGAAAAACGTAAAGTTATTTTTGACAGATGTGGACGGGTGCCTGACAGATGCAGGGATGTATTACTCTGCGGAAGGCGAGGTCATGAAGCGTTTCTGTACATACGACGGAATGGGCATGGTGTGTCTGCAGCAGGCAGGTGTTCCGTGCGGCATCTTGACGTCAGAGAACTCGCTGATCGTGAAGGCACGGGCGGAGAAGTTAAAACTGAAATACCTGTACTTAGGTGTCGGTAGCAGAGTTAATCCGGACTGTCTGACCAAACTGCAAGCCGCACAAAAGATTTGTGAGGAGTTGGGGATCACGTTAGCAGAAGTATGCTATGTAGGGGACGATATCAACGATGTGGAACTTCTCTCTCATGTCGGCTATCCCTGCTGTCCACCAAATGCGCGACCAGAAGTACTGTCTATTCCGGGCATTCATGTGCTGAAGACACCGGGTGGTCAGGGAGCGATTCGTGAAGTGACGGATATGATTTTAGAAGGACGAGAATAGGGGATAGTAAGGGTAATAACTAAGGAATATTTAACGAATATCTAAGGAATAACTAACGTTTAGAACGTTCTTTGAACGTTTTCTACCGTTAAAAGATGCTCCAAACGGTTCAAAAAAGAAAGAAAAAATGACATGAGACAGTTGAGATAATTGAGACAGTTGGAGACGGAAGTGTCTCAAGAGTCTCAAAAATCTCATGCAAAAAATGACATGGCACAAATGGCACTATTGGCACTATGAAGCCTGAAAGTGCCAAAAGTGTAAAAGTGCCAGAGCAAATTTTTAGAAAGAAAATAAATAAGGTTGATATAGATGAGTAAAAATATTGCGGTTATATTGGCTGGAGGAAACGGAGCACGTTTCGGACGAGATCTTCCAAAACAATTTCTCAAAGTAGCCGGAAAGAAAGTGATTGAGCACACAATTGATGTGTTTGAACACAACGCGCTTATTGATGAGATTGCTGTAGTGACTCGTCAGGAATTTATTGCGGATCTGGAGCAAATGGTGGTGAATAATCATTATACCAAGGTGCGTAAGATTTTGATTGGAGGAAAGGAGCGGTACCATTCCAGCCTATCGGCTATCAATGCCTACACGAATGATAGCGATAATTTGATTTTCCATGATGCCGTTCGTCCGTTGGTGAACGACCGTATTATCAATGACTGTGTAGATGCATTGAAACATTATGATGCCGTAGATGTAGCCATTCCTGTAGCAGATACGATCATTCAAGTGGATGAAACGGATTGTATCAGCGCTATCCCGACTCGTTCGTTGTTACGTAGCGGACAAACACCGCAATGTTTCAAGCGCGACGTGATCAATAGGGCTTATCAGATAGCGTTGCAAGATCCGCATTTTGTGACGACCGATGACTGTGGTGTGGTTCGCAAATATCTCCCAGAAACTCCGGTGTATGTGGTGAAAGGAGAAGTCTTCAACATGAAGATCACGTATAAGGAGGATTTGTTCTTGGTAGATAAACTCTTTCAACTGAAGAGCCAAGAAGGAAGTCAGGAAGCTATCTTAGAATCGACGAGAGCACAGTTAGATGGGAAAGTGCTTGTCGTTTTCGGGGGTAGTTATGGTATTGGTGCAGACGTGGCTCGTCTAGCCAAAGAGAGTGGAGCTAAAGTATATTGTTTTAGCCGTTCGATGAATAACGTGGACGTAAGTAATATAGAACAAGTCGAAGCCGCATTAAAACAAGTCTTTGAAACAGAAGGTTCCATTCATTACGTGGTGAATACGGCAGGTATATTAGTCAAAGAGGCGCTTGCCGCAATGGAATATGAGCGGATTGAAAACTCAGTAAATGTTAATGTATTGGGCATCATCAATGTTGCCAAAGCATCCCATCCATATTTGTGCCAAACACAGGGAGCGTTACTGGCTTACACCAGTAGTAGTTATACACGCGGAAGGATGATGTATAGCGTATATTCGGCTACAAAAGCTGCTGTGGTAAATTTGGTTCAAGCCTTAGCAGAAGAATGGTCAAATGACAAGATTCGTGTCAATTGTATAAATCCGGAGCGCACCAAAACACCGATGCGCGTATCCAATTTCGGCAATGAGCCTGATGATACGCTTTTGAAGTCGGAAGAAGTGGCTATTGCTTCGTTGAATACGTTGACGGCAGATTGTACCGGGGAAGTAATTGATGTAAAAAGAAAAAAATAGACATGAGAGATTTTGTTGTTAAAATATTAGTCAAGTTAGGGCTATACAAGACAGCCGTAAAATGGATTAACTATTTTAAGGAGGCTTCTGAGGCAAAACGAGTAAAGAAGTATGGAGTCGAGACATTACGTCAGGCAGATGCCGCTTTGACGGAATGTGGGCATGAAATGTTTTTGATATTTGGCACTTTGTTAGGCGCGGTGCGTGATCATGGATTTATTCCGTTTGATTATGATTTAGATGTCGGTATAGTAGCAGAAGGACCGACAGAAGAAATCCACAAAGCGATGAAAGCGCATGGTCTCAAAATGACACGTCAGACGTACATAAGGACGGAGAAAGGCGATTGGATTACCGAGGAGACATATAACTATAAGGGTGTCGGTATAGACCTGTATTTCTTCTTCGAGGACGGTTCGGATTGGTATGCTTTCGGTCCGAAACATCATGAATATAAGGATTGGAAAGAGGCAAATGCTACTGATGGTTTCCCAACGGTAAGGGCATATGTACCACAGTGTAAGTTTGAGAGACAAGATTTTCTTGGGGTACAAGTTTATTTGCCGGTAGAGACTGATGCTTGGTGTCGAGCCTTGTATGCGGACGACTATATGACTCCTGTCAAGAATTGGGATCTGAAGACGCATAAGACACGTCATAAATGGACAGGAGAGCGTTGTTATAGGCGGGATTATTAAAATGCATGGAAAGAGATAAAGTATTAGATGCGACAAAGTATATTTTAATTATTCTTGTCGTTCTAGGGCATTTTATTGAGCCTTCTAGATATACAAACTCTTATGCGTGTGTATTTATTTTGCAATGTTTATGGTGAGGTTATGTGTTAATGAAGAAAAATACATAACATAGATCCTTTCTGGTGTGATTTTTCAAAAATATTTGCATATATCAGAAAAATGCAGTATCTTTGCACCGTAAAGCGGTAACCTGAAATAGGGAATGATTAGCAAGAGATTATTAAATGAGCAAACTACTTTTTATACAATACAGACCGTTTGGGACGGTGATGAACGGTGGTGACCAGGGGACGAAGAAGAACTTGGATATGCTTTGCCGTGTAATAGGAGAGGCCAATGTAGAGGTCTTTTATCTGCACGACAAAGCGGGTAAGAGTTCGCTTTGGGAATACACGAAAGGGGCGATGCTGATGCCGTTCGGGTATTTCTTTGGAGTGACACCCGCCAAAGTGAAGAAGTTGGCAGAAACGGCAAGCGGCTATGATTATGTCTTTATCGAACGAAGTATTTTCGGTATATTAGCCAAAGCACTGAAGGGCGCAGGGTACAAGGGGAAGATTATTACGTCTTTCCAAAACATTGAAGTGCTATACATGGATGCCAAGATGCCGAAACATATGCCGTTTAGGAGCGTGTTGCTGAACTTGGCTGATAAGAATGACCGCTGGGGTTGCGAATATTCGGATACGATTGTAGTGCTGAATGAACGGGACAAGGCGGAATTGCTGAAACGCTATGGCCGTGAGGCAGAAGTGACTGTTCCTGTTGCACTAGAAGACAAGTGTGCGCAGTTGAAATTTGATACGAAAGCCATGACCGGCAAGCGTCCATTGTGTTTGTTCTTAGGCGCGTATTTCTTGGCGAATAACGAAGGCATATTGTGGTTCATGCGGAATGTGTATCCGAAAGTGGACATAGATGTGAAAATTGTTGGTCGGGGCATGTCGAAACTCAAGGAAGAGCAACCGGAATTGCTACGCGACATAGAGGTGATTTCAGATGCTCCGGATCTGGCTCCGTATTTTGAAGAGGCGGATGTGATGGTATTGCCGATTTTTGCAGGAAGCGGAATGAAAGTAAAGACCTGCGAGAGTCTGATGTACGGTAAGAATATCATTGCGACCGACGAGGCATTAGAAGGATACCAGATCGAAGAAGGTGTGAGCGCTTGGCGGTGCAACACGGCGGAAGAGTTCGTGGCATGTGTAAATAATTTTGCCGCGCATCCCCGTCCCAGATGGAACGAAAAGGCGCGGCAGTGTTATATCGACCACTATTCCGATAAAGCGGTGGAGAAGTTGTTTAGAGAGTTGCTACATTAAGCAGCTCTCTTTTTGAATGGTAGCATCGGCCAGCAGATCATCATTGCTATACATCCTACAAAGAGGATGATGGCGAAGATCGCGCAGAACTTATCCCATTTCATTGACGCCGGCCGGAATTCCATGACCAGTGTATGTTCTCCAGCCGGAATAACGGCTGCACGGAGCACGTAATTGACGCGACCTATCGGCGTCTCTTTGCCGTCGATATACAAATGCCATCCGTAGGGGTAATAGATCTCCGAGAAGACAGCCACCCGGTCATGGTTGACTCTGGCCAGATAGGTCAAGGCATTCGGTTGGTAATCGGTCAGAACGATCTCATCTTCCGCATTCGGCGTGTTGTTGCAAGTCAGCACATCCCGGAACTTCTCATCTGCCACGGCAGTGGTATGCAGATCAAGCGTGTTGAGTGCATTACACTCGTCATCAGGCGTCGGAACGAACTGCACATTATCCACAAACCATGCATTTCCCATCGCATCCGGGTTCGGCATGACGCCGTACTGTGGATGAATGATGTAACGGGTGTTAAGCATGTTAATCACCTTCCAGTTCATCTTACTGATATGTTCATCAATCAGGTCCTGGTACCGGCGTAACTTAGCGGCTGAGTAGCCACCGATGGATTTGAGCCGGTAACTGGTACGAGAGTCATTGAAGGTATTCGCCGACATATTGAAGACACGGTAATCCAGGTCTTTGTCTTTTAAGATCTCTTCTTCCCACGGCTGAATCTTGAAA
>Ga0256407_10009315_pt1 | contig 14085 bp, 15 predicted proteins | sample RumenRJG_04DNA_FD_193489 | JGI IMG/M metagenome (GOLD analysis project Ga0256407, IMG submission 193489) | Bovine rumen microbial communities from Lethbridge, Alberta, Canada - RJG_04 | ecosystem: Host-associated > Mammals > Digestive system > Stomach > Rumen | place: Canada: Alberta... | reverse complement strand
AGATAAGAAGCAACCTTATCTACAGGCAGCGGATTAAGACCGTGTTCGTGTCTGACAAAATTTACGGAATCGGTTAAATCGTACTTTGAATCCACCAATGTTCCGTCTAAATCGAATATAACAAGTTTTATATTACCGCTTAAAACCATTTAATTATGCCCGGAATATATTCTACTTTATCCATATATTGCGGAACAACTCTTATAGTATAACCGCAATGTCCTACAATTTTTGCAGGAGCTTCACTTTCATAAATATATGTTCCGTCTTGCTCTTTTGATACCATCTTCATATTTACAAATATTTCGTTACTCAAAACATTTTTTGTGTTTAAATAACCTGCATAAACCTGAACAAAAACATCTTCGGGAGCGATTCCGGCCAAGTTTACTTTGGCTCTTATTTTCATAGGAGAACCGACTCTTATCGATTTATTGTTTACATTGTCGTCTGCACTTATTATTGAAACTTTAGACCAATTTCTTTCTATGTTGCTTTGCCATTCTGTTTTTTTCTTTGCAAGTTCATAATCGTTTGCTTTCATCTTTTCGGTTAATTCCATTGAAGGAACATAGAATTTTCTTGTATAGTCTTCAATCATTCTGTTTGTATTAAACATTGGTCCTACGGTTTGCATACAAGCTTTCATTTTTGTTATCCAGCCTCTCGGCAAATCGTCCTGGCCTCTGTCGTAGAACAAAGGAACGATTTCTTTTTCCAACAATTCGTATATTGATCTTGATTCCATTTCGTTTTGGTATTCCAAATCGTTATATGTATCGGTTGAACCTACAACCCAACCGTTTTCTCCGTTATAACCTTCGCACCACCAACCGTCGAGTACGCTGAAATTAATTGCACCGTTAACCGCTGCTTTCATTCCGCTGGTACCTGATGCTTCCTGAGGTCTTAAAGGATTGTTTAACCAAATATCCACACCCTGAACCAAATAGTGAGCAACATTCATATCATAATCTTCCAAGAACACTACTTTATATTTCAAGTCCGGATCGGAAGTTAAAGCAACTATACTTTTTATAATTTCTTTACCTTTATCATCCTTAGGATGAGCTTTACCCGCAATAATTATTTGAACGGGTTTTTCTTTATTTGTAAGAATTTTTTTGATTCTGTCAAGGTTTCTGAATATTAAGTTTCCTCTTTTATAAGTTGCAAATCTTCTTGCAAAACCTATTGTTAATGCTTCAGGATCAAGAACTTCATCCGCATAAGATATCATATGTTTTGAAAGTCCTCTTCTTTCCAACTGAGCTTTCAATCTGTTTCTTGCAAAAGAAACAAGTCTTTCTTTTCTTCTTTCATGACTTCTCCAAAGTTCAGCATCCGGAATATCCGCTATTCTTTGCCACAATGTCTGATCTGAAGGTTCGTCTATCCAATCTTCTCCTATATATCTTTGGAACAAACCTGCAAATTCATAAGATATCCATGTGTTTGTATGAATACCGTTTGTAATGTGTGTAATAGGAATTTCTTTTCTTGGAAGTTCCGGCCAAACATTTTGCCACATTTCTCTTGAAACCGTTGCATGCAATCTTGAAACTCCGTTTGCTTTACCGCAAGCTTTAAGAGCAAGAATCGTCATTGAAAAATCTTTATCGAAATTTTCGGCTTTCAAATCCCTGCCCAATGCCAAGAACTGTTCTTTTGATAAACCCAATTCTTTGTATAAATTTTCAAAATAAGTTGAAACAAGTTGTGATGAGAAAACTTCGTTACCTGCAGGAACAGGAGTATGTGTTGTAAATACACAGTTTGATTTAACAACTTTTTGTGCCTGTTCGAAAGATAATCCTTTATTTTTCATTAACATTCTCATTTTTTCCAACAACAAGAATGCAGAATGTCCTTCGTTGATATGAATTACGGAAGGATCGATATTTAAAAGTTCCAAAACTTTCATACCGCCGACACCCAATAATTTTTCCTGCTTAATTCTCATTTCTTTGTCACCGCCGTAAAGTTCGCCGGTTATGGTTCTGTCTTCAGGAGAATTTTTTTCACAGTCGGTATCCAACAAATAAAGAGCTACCCTGCCTACCTGCACTTTCCATATTCTTGCAAATACTTTCGGTGATCTCGGCAACGAAATTTCTATGAACAAAGTATTGCCTTGCTCATCCGTTAAAAGTTGCATAGGCATACTGTAAAAGTGATTTACTTTATATTCTTCTATTTGCCAACCGTCGATACTTAAATGTTGTTTAAAATATCCGTTTCTGTACAACAAACCGATACCTACCAAAGGCAAACCCATATCACTTGCGGATTTCAAATGATCTCCGGACAAAACTCCAAGACCGCCCGAGTATATAGGTAAACTTTCATGAATTGCAAACTCCGTTGAAAAATATGCAATTTTTTTATCTTTATATTCAGGAAAAGTTTTATCGAACCATGTAGGCATGGACATATATTTATCAAGTTCGGCTTTTACCAATTTCATATGTGAAATAAAGCTTGTATCGTCTGCCAACTCTTCCAATCTTCCTTGTTTTACAAGACCTAACATTGCTTTGGGACTGTGATAAGATTCTTCCCATACATCTCTGTCCAATCTTCTGAACAATTCTACAGCATCACTGTTCCAGCACCACCACATATTTTCCGAAATTGTTGCTAGATCTTTTAAGTTGTCCGGCAACGAAGGTGTAACCACAAAACTTTTTGCTTTTATAGCTGTAAAAGTTTCCTGATTTTCATTAAACAAATCTTTGTCTTTTAACATCTTACTTTCTCCTGTTTTTATATATAAATTTTTATTATACAAAATATTTATTTCCAACTTCTATAAGATAGCTGCTTTTAAACTTTTTTCCCTGAAAATCTTTTTCAATGCTCTTTTGCATTTGTTTATGGGATTATTTAAGTTTGCTATTGCTTCTTTTATTTTTTTCAACTGTGCTTTTGCTTCTTTTTCACCTTCATGAACCATTAAATTAAACTTATTGAATTCCGACCATGATATTTGTTTAACATTAGGTTCGATAACAATATCAGCTTCTTTTATTAATATTTCATAGAACAAATAGTTTGCAATAAAGTTACATCTGTTCATTATATCTCTTGAATTCGCAGGTAAAGTATCTAAAGTTTTTAATTTACTTTTTACATCGGAGGCAATAACGAAATCGGCACCTAAAAATTTTGCAACGGATACGGGTGTAACATTAACATGTGCACCGTCAGTATACCAAACATTATCTATATTTACCGGAGGAAAAACTCCGGGAATTGATGCCGATGCCAAAACAATCTTTCTTAAAGAGCCTTTAGTAAATATTTTTTCTTTACCGTTGGTGATATCCGTAGCAACACAAGCAAAAGGAATTTTCGTATCGGAAATATCAATATCGGGAATTATGGTGTTTATCATATCTTCAAGCATTGAATGAGACAAGAAAGAATTTCCGCCTTCCTGAGAACCGTATTTTACAAACTCTCTTGCTTTTCTTATTAAACTTCTTGCAGATGTTACCTGACTGTCATCTTGCATTTTCTGGATATTCATTTTTGAAAACATTATATTAAAGAAATAGTTTTTTAAAGTTTTTTCTATTACCTGAGGAGTTTGACCTACCGCATACAATGCACCGATAATCGAACCCATGGATGTTCCCGCCACATAATCGAACTTTATATTGTTTTCTTCCAAAACTTTTAATACTCCGATATGAGCAAGACCTCTGGCTCCGCCGCCGCCTAATGCTATTGCTTTTTTTATCACTTTTTTACTCCTAACTGACCGCATGCAGCACCGATATCCAAGCCCTTGGCTTGTCTGATGTTGACCGTGAGTCCGTTTAGTTTTAATATTTTTCTGAAATTTAAAATTGCAATTTGTTCGGGAGTTTTGTAGTCGCTGCCGGTAGTTTGGTTATAAGGTATCAAGTTTATTTGTACTCCCGGCTGTATTAAATCGGCAGACTTTAAAAGACGGGTTAATCTGTGTGCATCGCTTGATGTATCGTTAAAATCTTTTAACAAAATATATTCTATTGTAACTCTTGAGTTTGTTTTCTTTAAATAGTATTTGCAAACCTGCAACAAGTCCGCAATTTTCGTATCGAAATTGTTGGGAATTATTTTTTTTCTTTGTTTATCGTCGGAAGCATGTAATGATAAAGCAAATCTTACACCGTACATTTCGTTTGCAAGCATTTTTATCGCCGGTATTACACCCATTGAAGATACGGTTATATGCCTTTTCCCCATATTCATTTCTTTTTTTGATATCAATGTTCTTATTACGGATGTTAAATTTTTATAATTCAGCATCGGTTCGCCCATTCCCATAAACAAAACACCGGAAACTTTTTCGTTGATATCGTTTTCTATATAGAGAATTTCTTCAAGAATTTCGCCTCTTGATAAATTTCTTACGAATTTCGTTTTACCCGACAAACAAAAACTGCAGGATATCGGACAACCGATTTGTGTTGATATACAGACCGTTTTTTTATCTTCGGCAGGCAAACAAACGGCATAAATGTATTTTGAATCGTAAGTTCTGAAAGTATATCTTATTGTACCGTCCAAAACGGATTCTTCTTTTATAACATTCGTAAAAGTTCTTAGCTTGAAAGAAGATTCCAATTTACTTCTTATATCTTTTGATATATTTGAAAATTTTTCAAAGGTATCGGCTTTTTTAACATATATCCAATCTTTTATTTGATTAACTCTGTATTCCTGTTCAACCAAAGGTTTTAAATATTTTGATAATTGATTAGGTTCTATATCTAAAATAAATGTTTTCTTTTCTTTCATAATTAATATATAACCTTTGGAATTTTATATTTTTCATCATTAACTTGTTGAGCCATTTTTTCCAATCTTTTAATTCTTTCCTCTATAGGAGGATGGGTTGAAAATAAGTGTTGTAAATTTTTTGAAGAAAACGGTTTAACTATAAACATATGTGCAGTAGCCGGATTTACCGGACTGTTTTTTATTTTCTCGTTACCGGCACTTAATTTTCTTAAAGCATTTGCCAAACTCATGGGATCTCTTGAAATTTTGGCACCCGTTTCATCGGCAAGATATTCTCTTGATCTTGAAATAGCCATTTGTATAAATGCTGCGGCTATCGGTGCCAATATTACCATTAACAAAAGTGCCACCAAATTGGCATTATTGTTTCTGTTCCTGCCTCCGAAGAAAAAAGCAAATCTTGCCAACAGCATTATTGCACTTGCAACAGTTGCGGCAAAACAACTTATTGCAATATCTCTGTTTTTTATGTGCGACATTTCATGAGAAATAACACCTTTTATTTCTTCATCATTTAAAAGTTTGAAAAGTCCGTCCGTTATGGCTATTACGGAATGTTCCGGGTTTCTTCCGGTTGCAAAAGCATTCGGAACAGGAGAATTAATATAAAAAACTCTCGGTGTGGGAATTTTTGCATTTACCGCAAGAGAATCCACAACTTTATAAATATCGGCATTTAAGTTTCTGGGTAACTCTTTTGCTTTATACATTGACAAAACAACTTTATCGGAAAAAAAGTACGAAAAAAAGTTCATTATAACGGACAGGAAAAATGCAAAAATCATACCGTCTTTTCCGGCTATCAGTTCACCGCAAACAAGAAACAAACATGTTATTGCCAACAATAATAAAAAAGTTTTAAAAGAATTCATTATATTTTCACGAAAAAACTAAAGTGTTATATTAATATTATATTATATAAAAATATATATAAAAAATAAAATTTAATTATCCGAATTAATATTGAAATTTGTTTCAATATTAATTAAAATTATATCCTACATTAAAAGTTGGAGATTTTTATTTTATGCCAAAAGAATTAGAAACAAAAGTTCCTCCTCAATCGATAGATGCCGAAATGGCATTGATAGGTGCAATGCTTATTGAAAAGGATGCCATAATCAAGGCATTGGAAATTGTAAAAGAAGACGATTTTTATAAGGAAGTACATAAACATATATTTGAAGCAATAAGAGATCTTAACGATTCCCAGGCGGTAGATATAGTTACTGTTAATAACCGTTTAAAAAATAATGATTTGTATAAAGAAGTCGGCGGCAGTAAATATTTGGTAAGTTTGATAGATAATGCACAAACATCCGCAAATGTGGAATATTATGCAAATATCGTTAAAGATAAAGCTATTTTAAGACAAATAGTTAATGCCGGTTCGCAAATGGCAACCGAAGCATTTGCGGAAGTACAAACATCGGAAGAAATTTTAGATAAAGCACAAGCAACATTGTTTAATATATCAAAACAAAACAGTACCAACGAATTTGCAATACCTTCAAAACTTGCAACGGAAGCACTTAAAAGATTGGAAGCATTACACAATAACAAAAAAGATGTTTCGGGTTTAAGAACAGGTTTTGATGATTTTGATAAGTTAACATCGGGACTTCAACCGTCAGAATTAATAATTATTGCAGGAAGACCGGGTATGGGAAAAACGACTTTTGCATTAAATATTGCAGAATTTGTAAGTATAAATTCAGGAAAACCTGTTGCAATATTTTCTTTGGAAATGGCTTCCGAAGCATTAATTACAAGATTTATTGCTTCAATAGCAAGAATTGAAGGGCAAAAACTTAAGAACGGTTTTTTCAGTCCGAATGATTGGCCCGCATTAACGAATGCAGCTACAAAAATAGGAAATTCGCCTTTATATATTTCCGATTCGACGGAAATGAATGCTATACAGTTAAGAGCTGCGGCAAGAAAACTTGCAATGAAATTGGAAAAGAAAGGAACACCTTTATCTTTGATAATTATAGATTATTTACAGTTGATAAAAGATTCGGGATCGGGAAAAAGATTCGAATCGAAACAAATAGAAACGGCAGAAATTTCAAGATCTTTAAAGGCTCTTGCAAGAGATTTAAAGATTCCGGTTATTGCTCTTTCACAGCTTTCAAGACAAACCGAGCAAAGAGGAAAAGATAAAAGACCTATGCTTTCGGACTTAAGAGATTCCGGTGCAATAGAACAGGATGCCGATGTTGTAGCATTCGTTCACAGAGACGGATATTACGAAAAAGACGATCCGGACAAAAAAAATCATGCTGAAATTATAATAAGCAAACAAAGAAACGGAGCAACCGGTACGGTTCAACTGGTTTATGAAGGAGAATATACAAAATTTTATAATAAAGACAATAGAGCATCTTCTATGGAGGAAAACTAATGAAGGACCAACCACCATCTACAGCAGTATCAAACAAAAAGTTTATTTGCAGACCTACATGGGTAGAAATAGATAAGAGCGATTTTCTTTTCAACCTGAAAAAAATTAAAGAAACAGTAAAAAAAGACACTAAAATCCTGCCTGTAATAAAAGCTAATGCTTACGGGCACGGCGGGGTGGAACTTGCAAAAGAAGCCGCAAAAGCAGGTATTTACGGAATAGGGGTATCCTCAATTGAAGAAGGTATAGAATTCAGAAAAGCAGGTATAAAATCAAAAATATTGGTATTCGGAAGCGGATATCCGTTAGAAGTCTTGGATATTGCGGTTTTCTGGGATTTAACTCCTACAATTTCAAGTATTCAGGGATTAAATGCTTTAACGGCACTTGCAAGAAAATATGCAAAAACATTGGAATTTCATTTAAAAATCGATACCGGTATGGGCAGAGTAGGTGTAATTGCCGGTGAAAATTCAAATATAATATTGAAGAAAATTGCAAAAATGCAAGATATTAAAATGACCGGAATTTATACTCATTTTGCAGTCAGCGATACGGACCCGGTATATACACAAAATCAATTAAAGGCATTCAATGAAGTTGTAAAAACGGCTAAAAACTTAGGACTGAAATTTATTGCACATGCGGCAAATACAGCAGCAATTTTTTCAAACCAAAAAACTCATTTGGATATGGTCAGACCGGGAATTGCTCTTTACGGATTAAGTCCTTTTGAACATACAAAAAATCAATTGAAACTAAAACCGGTATTAACCTGGAAAGCAAAAATAATTTACTTAAAGAAAGTTCCCGCAGGTTTTTGTGTAAGTTACGGAAGAACTTACGTAACAAACAAAGCATCCGTACTTGCAACAATTTCGGTAGGTTATGCCGACGGTTACAGCAGAGCTTTTTCAAACAAAGCGGATGTTTTGGTCAGAGGAAAAAGATGTCCTGTTGCCGGAAGAGTTACCATGGATTTGACGGTTATTGATGTTACAAATGTTAAAGGTGTATCTATAGGAGATGAAGTTGTTTTAATAGGAACTCAAGGCAAAGAAACAATTAAAGCCGAAGAACTTGCAAAAATAAGAAATACCATAAATTATGAAATTACTTGTTCGATTTCTTCAAGAGTTCCGAGAATAATTGTGTAGTGTATGGTAAACATAAAAAAAAATATCAGTAATCCTTTCTATAAATTGGGTTGTGGCATAAAAAATACCATAAAAGGTATCGGTCATGCCTCGCAAATCACAATAGAAGTTATAGGTTATATTTTAAAAGGACAAATAAACATAAACAATACCGTTATACAAATGGTGGAAGTAGGTTATATGTCTTTACCTATAATTATACTTACATCTTTTTTTACAGGAATGGTAATTGCTTTGCAGGTAGGTTCCGCAACAGCCAACCTTTTTAACGAGCCGGTATATATAGGTATGATAACCGGTTATGCATTGGTTAAAGAGTTAGGACCTGTTCTTACTGCCGTTGTTATTGCCGGAAGAGTAGGCGCCGCAATAACGGCGGAAATCGGAACAATGAAGGTTACCGAACAGATAGATGCTTTATATACTCTCGGAACAAATCCAATAAAATATTTGGCCGTACCGAGATTTATTGCCTGTATATTAATGGTTCCCCTTTTGGTTGCAATATCAAACATTATAGGAACTTACGGCGGTTTGCTTGTTACGATATTTTCCTGGGATATTCCTTCAACGGTGTATATCGGAGATATATTAGATGTTATGACCGTACAAACATTTTTGCACGGTTTTATAAAATCTTTTTTCTTTGCCGCAATACTTGTTATAGTTGCCTGCCATAAAGGTTTTAAATGTTACGGCGGTGCCGAAGGTGTAGGTAAAGCAACCACAAGTTCCGTTATGGTATCTATGATTTTAATTTTAATATCCGACTACTTCCTTACCCAACTGCTCGTAGCATTAAAAATTAACTAAATGTTTATGTATAAACTTTTAAAAACCAATCTGTTTTTTTTATTTTTATTAATTATTATTGTATTTACAGTTTATTATAAAAGTATATCTTTTGATTTCAGTAATGCAGATGACGATTTATTGATAAAAAACAATATAAACTATATATCAAACATAAAAAATATACCTAATCATTTTTTAACATCTTGTTATTATACAAACAAAGGATATTACAGACCTATATTAAGTTTATCTTTTTCATTGGATTCTATCCTATTTAAAACAAGTATAGAGAGATATCGTATAACAAATATAATATTATTTGCTTTAGCATTATATTTAATGTATGTTTTTTTAATAAATCTAAACTTAAATAAAAATCTTTCAAAGCTTATTATTATTTTATTATCCGTTCATCCTATTTTAGCATCGGCAAGTTGTTGGATTCCCGCAAGAAATGATACTTTATTATTGATATTTCTTGTCCCTTGTTTAATATATTTTTTAAAATACATTAATACAAACAATTTAATACATTTATTACTATATTATACTTTCTTCCTGTTTGCTTTATTTACAAAAGAAACTACCGTAATTTTATTATTAGTATTACCTGCAATGTCTTATTTTTTTAAATATAAAATAAACAGAACACAATTAAAAACTATTTTTTTGGGATCTTTTGTCATAATATTAATTTACTTTATTTTAAGATTAGCAGCTTTAAATACAAACTCTTTTGAAATAACAACCGTAAGTTCATTTTTTTCAAATATATTTTTAGGAACATTTAAATATATTGAAAAATTAATATATTTCGTAAATCAACCCATATCTCAATACAGAATAAACTTAAATACCGGTTTAATATCGGCAAATATAATTTTTTTAATATTTATTTCATATCTCTATTTTAATAAAGAATTTGATAAAAAAATTATATCTTTCGGTTTATTATGGTTTATTATATTTTTGTTGCCTACATACTTTATTAAAGACTATATTTGGTTACCTCACAGAATAATACTTCCAATTATCGGCTTATTAACAATTTTAATATATATTTTGGATAAAATTATTAATAACTATCCTTTTATTAAAAAATACATTTTAACTTTATTTATTTTATTGTTTCCTTGCTTGTGCTGTATTTCGTATCATCAGGAAGATAAATTCATAAATGCTTTTGTGTATTATTCAACCTTATGCAAAGAAGCACCTTTATTTCATGCTCATTTTAAAGGATTGGCTGCGGAATATGCAAAAAAAGGAGATTTTGAAAAATATAAAGAAAATCTCTTTAAAGCATATGAACTAAGCGGTGATGACAGATACATAATTGATAAAATAAATATTTTATTACACGAAAACAAAAACAATGAAGTTGAAATATTATGTATGAATTTATTAGATACTCCCGATTTGTATCCGGATTATAAATTGTATGCACTTAAAACTTTAATCAAAATATACATTATTCAACAAGATTTCAACAAAGCATTTTATTATATACAGCAATATTGTACATTAAATCCAAACGATACGGAAATATTAATAACTCTTGCAAAACTATATGCCATTACAGGAAAATATCAAGAAGCAATAAATCTTCTTTTAAAAATTGAACAAGACAATTTAAATAACGATACATATTATTTCTTTCTATCAAACTTATATGAGGATACTAACGATTTGGACAATGCTAAAATCTTTATAAAAAAAGCTTTGGAACTATCACCTGAAAATAATGAATATAAAAACAAATATTTATTATTAGAAAATAAAAATTAAAAATAATAGTTTTTGTTGCTTACACAAAAAGCATTTTTTATATGTTCAATTTCGTTTTGACATATTGAAATGACATCAAATCTTATATCCGATTTTATATTGTTTTTCTTTAAATAACACAGTGCCGTTCTTGTTACTTTTTGTTGTTTTGATTTATTTACAAACTGGCTCGGAGCACCGAAATTTTTATTTTTTCTGTATTTCACTTCAACAAAAACAATTATATCTTTATCCTTGGCAATAATATCTATTTCACCTATAGGTAATAACTTAAAATTTTGTTCTATAATTTTATAGTTCAAATTCTTAAGAAAATTTACGGCTTCATCTTCATATTTTTTGCCGATATTTGTGGTTAATTCTTTCATTTTATTTCCAATTTTATATTGATTTTACAACAATTCCGGTTGTTTGGAATTTAACGGAGCAAATGTCATTCTGTGTATCGGGCAAGGTCCGTATTTGGTTATTGCTTCAAGGTGTGCTTTCGTTCCGTACCCTTTATGTTTTTGGAAATTATATTGCGGATACTGCTTTGCATATTCATACATCATGTTATCTCTTGTAACTTTTGCAAGTATAGATGCACAAGCTATACATGCACTTTTAGCATCACCGGAAACTATTGCCTGTTGTTTGTTTTGCAAATTGGGTATTATATGATTGCCGTCAACCAATATCAAATCCGGTTTTACGGATAATTGTTCCAATGCTTTTCTCATTGCAAGAAATGTTGCCTGTAAAATATTTATTTCATCTATTTTTTCAGCATCAACTATTCCTATACCGTAACTGAAAGCTTTTTGTTTTATTTCTTCAAAGAGAATATTTCTTTTTTTTTCGGTTAATTTTTTTGAATCGTTAACACCGTCTATGAATATATCTTTCGGGAGGATAACTGCGGCTGCTACCACCGGACCTGCTAAAGGACCTCGACCTGCCTCGTCAATACCTGAGACAAATTGAAGTCCTTTATTATAAAAACCTTTATCAAATTCAAAAAGAGAAATTTTATTTTCCTTTTGATTAGTTTGCACTTGCTGCAGCTTCTTTTGCTGCTGTTTGTTGTTTTTGAACTTCGGTAATTCTTGCTGCTTTACCTGCAAGTTCTCTTAAGTAATAAAGTTTTGATCTTCTTACTTTACCTTTTCTTACTACTTGTATTTTATCAATTCTCGGTGAATGAATAGGGAATATTCTTTCTACTCCTACACCGAAAGAAATTTTTCTTACCGTGAAAGTTTCAGTTAAACCTGTACCTTTTCTTTGTAATACAACACCTTCAAAAACCTGAATTCTTTCGTTTCCGCCTTCAACAACTTTAAAGTGAACTTTTACCGTATCACCAGATTTAAAATCAACTTTAAGATCTTTTTTTTGTTTTGATTCAATTTTTTCAATAAGTGACATTGTCATTACTCCTTTTACTTTTTTAACAAACCTATTATTCGCTTATCCATCTGACATTTATTTAACAGCTTTAGCTTTCAATAAATCAGGTCGTCTGGCTTTAGTTCTTTCAATAGATTGCTTTGCCCGCCATTTTTCTATTTCTAAATGGTTCCCGGATAACAAAACTTCCGGAACTTTCATATTTTTAAATTTTGCCGGTCTCGTATAATGGGGATAATCCAAATACCCGTTATAAAAAGAATCCTGCTCTACCGAATTTTTATCTTTAACTACTCCCGGCAACATTCTTGCAACGGAATCTATTAATACCATTGCCGGAATCTCTCCGCCGGTTAAAACATAATCTCCTATAGAGATTTCTTCATCCACCCAAGAAATAACTCTTTCATCTACACCTTCATAATGACCGCACAAAATAACCAAATGTTCATATTTTGACAAGTCTTTAACCTTCTTTGAATTTAATAAGTTTCCCTGAGGACTCATATAAATTACATAAGGTTTTTTATAAGGGTTCTTGTAGAGATGATTTCTCTTTCGTACTCCCAAATGATGCAATGCATCATATATCGGTTCCGGTTTTAAAAGCATTCCCGGACCGCCTCCGAAAGGTCTGTCATCCACGGATTTATGTTTATCTTTACTAAAAGATCTGATATCGGTACAATTTATGTCCAATATTTTTTTATTTCTTGCCTTTTCCAACAAACTGCAAGTCAAAGGCCCTTCAAACATCTGCGGAAATATGGTTAATATATCAATCTTCATAAACGATAAAACCGGAATAATCTTCTATAAATTCAATAGTATCTTCCAATTTAATTTTCGTTCCGTAAATATCACTATAACCTTCAGGCAGACATACAAAAATTTTCTTGGTAGCCATATCCACCTTTGAAACTATAGTTTTAAGTGCGGGAATTAAAATCTCTTCTGCTTGAGATTTTATACTCCACACATCATTGTTACCTGTAGAAAAAACATTCGATAACAATCCTAAACTATTTCCGTCTTGATCAAAAACTTCAAAACCTAAAATATCAGCTACTTTCCATTTCAGATTTTTTTCTTTCTTATTACTTGCTGCCATTTAACTATTCTACAATTTCCAATGTTGTTCTCTTATCCAATTTTGCTGAAGCAGAGTTAAGAATAATTCTGATTGCTTTTATTATTCTTCCTTCTTTACCTATAATTTTGCCTCTGTCTCCTGCTGCAACTTTAAGTTCCAAAATTGTTGATTTTTCACCAACAACTTCATTAACTTCAACTTGATCCGGATTATCTACCAATGATTTTGCTATATAAAGAATTAAATCTTTCATTTTTATCTCCTAATTTTAACTTTAAACAATAATTTCAAATTAATTATTGAGCAGCTTCTTGTTTTTTCTTCATCAATACTGCAACGGTATCAGATGGCTTTGCACCTGTTTTTACCCAATAATCATACCTGTCTTGCTTGATTGAAATTTTGTTTTCTACTAAAGCAGGATCGTACTGCCCCAATATCTCTATCGGTTTACCGTTTCTTTTTGCTCTCTGATCGATAGCAACGACTCTGTAGTAAGGTCTTTTAGGTCTGCCAATTCTCTGCAAACGAATTCTCACACTCATTACTTATTCTCCTTAAAAAAATAAAATACTCTTACCTTTAAAGGTAAGTAAATAAAGATTGTATATTATTTTTATGTTTTTTGTCAATAAAGTAACATATTAATATTATTTTAT
>Ga0256407_10009311_pt1 | contig 14090 bp, 4 predicted proteins | sample RumenRJG_04DNA_FD_193489 | JGI IMG/M metagenome (GOLD analysis project Ga0256407, IMG submission 193489) | Bovine rumen microbial communities from Lethbridge, Alberta, Canada - RJG_04 | ecosystem: Host-associated > Mammals > Digestive system > Stomach > Rumen | place: Canada: Alberta | collected... | reverse complement strand
ATAATTGTTTGATATATTATTCTATGACAGAAATATATTATAATTAAATAATTAAATCAATATAAATGATATTAATTTAATTTTTAGTCCATAGACAAATATAATAATCAATATTTATTTTTTTTATAGATAAATGATAGTATATTAGTGCAAAAATAAAATCAAAAAAAAAATGAAATTAATCAAATAAAAATTACTAAAAAATATATGAATAGTTGTTATTGTATACATTATTTCATGTGAGGAAAAATAAAAAATAATTTATTAGATAGTAAAAAAAGCAAATATATAATTATTAGATGAGAGAGGATATAAAATATTAATATTATTAATATCATTTCAAAAAATAAAGATAATAAATATTATACTTTTTTTCATTTTACAAAACTTGATTTTTTATTGGGGAAATCCTTTTTCTTCAGAAGTAATAAATTCAGAAGTAATAGAAGCTTTATATGAACTTGGTGAAAAGTATATTTCAAGTAAATAAAAAAAATAAAAATTTAATTAAAAATGTAAATGAAATATTGAAATTAAAATATGTTATAAATATTATAATAATAGTAAAAAATATAATCATAATGAAATTTAATGATTATTTATAATATAAATTGATTTAGAAAACAAAATGATAAATGTTTTGTAATTTTTTTTAAAATTTTATAAATAAAATATTTTAGTCCTTTATTGTAATATTGAATATTATTAATATAATATTATAGATTATTGTACATTTAAAATTTTAATTATAATAATATAATGTTATTTTAGTATTAATTATTTTTCTAAATTTTAATCTCATAAAAATAAAATTATTTTCAAATTAGTTTAGATTATTAATAACATTAAAAACTAATTAAAATATTAATCTTCTTCATTATCAACTATTATTTTATTTTTTCCAGGATTATTATCATCTTGTCTTAATCTAAAAATCATAGAAACAACAATACAAATTAACCCAATGAAATTATAATACATAATAGATTTCATAGCACTTTGATGACCAAGTGACTTATCACCTTTATTTTCCTTAATAAAAATATCTAATAAAAAAGAATAAGCAAAACTAGCAGGAAAATTTCCAAGTAAATTAAGTAAAATATTAGTAATCGAAAAACCATCTCCTCTTAAATTTTCAGGTAAAGAAGCAATAATAATTCCACTTGTAGCAGGAATAATAGCACCAATAAAGAAAAAATAAACCCAAATAAAAATAAAGAAAAAAATCTCATCTTTATCATCTTTAGCATAACCAATAAAAATAGATGAAATTGAAGAAATTAAACAAAAAACGAAACACATTTTTATAGCATTTCTATTAGTATAACCACCTAATTTAGAACAAACAATCCCTCCCATAAAAACACCTAAAGTTGGTCCAGAAATACATAAAATACTAAATCTAAATGCAACTCCAGTTGGATCATTTAATTTTAATACTTTTTCCATATATTCTTTACCCCAAAATTGCACTACTGCCATTCCAAAAAATGCAACACTACATGAGAAAGTTGTAAAAATAAATATTGGATTACATAATATTATTCCTAAATTTTTACATAATGTTGATTCTTCATCTTTTTCATTTATAACTCCAGTAATATTATCATCATTTAATATAAAATCTTTATTAAAATATATCCTTGGGAAACATATTGATATTAAACCTAATAATAATAAAATTGATGCCTCAATTGCAAATGAAATATACCATTTTTTTTCTCCTAATATTGTTGATATACCAAAACCTATAATAATTCCTACTGGATTTCCTAATTGAGTAACAGAAACTAAAATTGATCTTAAATCCTTTGGTGTAAATTGATCAGTCCAAACTGGTAAGTATGTTGTATAGAAAACTTGTGATAATCCTGAAAGTGCTCTAAAAATTAAATTAGGCATATAATTTTCATGATCGTATAATGAATAATATAAAGTTAGGGCTTTGAATATTAATGATATTATTAATATTATATTTCGGCTTATTTTATTTATTGTAAATGTTAATATTATTGCACCGAAAACTCTTCCTAAATAATCTATTGAACCATATAAACCTATTTTATTATTTTGAGTTTCTATATCAATTTCTTTTGAATCGTTTGATAAAATGTCTATAAATGTTTGATTTGTTGTATTTGTATTATTTGTTTTGTTAAAAAAATCATGTAATAATTGTGTTGTTGCTTGAGGTATTATTCCACCATCAGCACTTGAAAATATTCCTACACATAATAATATAATGAATAAACCCCATCTTGCTGAATTGTTTAGTACAATTGTATTTCCACTGGTTGTTTTTTCTATCATCATATTTTTTTAAATAAATTTTTTAAATGACGTAACAATTATGAAAAAATAACTTAAATATATAATATATTAAATTTTTTTTGAATATTTATATTAAATTTCAAAATAAAAATATTGATTAACTTTTAATACCTATTTATTCTTTTTTTACTTAAATATTTAAATTTAAAGGGATTATATTTATTAAATTTGAATTGTCATAAATAACATATACAAATTGACCATTTTTTGATACATAAAGAAATTTAATTTGTTTATATGGCAAATTATCATCATTATCATCATTATCATTAGGTAAATATAAAAGATTTTCAATTAACAAATTTTGTTTAAGATTGACACATTTAATTAAATTCATATATGGAAATTTTCTAATAAAAACATAATTATTAATAGTTCCATAAATTAAATAATCCATAAAATTAGAATCAGTAATAAAAATAGGGGAAATCATATGAGGATTATTTCCAATATTTTCTTCACAAATTATATCTAATAATTCTCCATTAATATTATAACAATTAAACATATTTTTACTAGTATATAAAATAAATGAAGGAAGAGGTGATGAAGATAGAAAAACATAATTTATTAATGAATCATATGAATTATCAGAATATATTGATTTAATTAATTCAATTTTTGACATTGTATAAATATTAATATAACAATCAGAAGAACAATCAATAAACATATTTAATCTGGAATTTGAATGAATATGAATTATTGGTTTTGTGTGATTATTTATTATTTTTAAAAAGGTAATTGAATCAATATTTGAAAAGGAATTTTCATTTTTGTATATTATTATACTTCCATTTTGTGTTCCTGCATAAATAAATTCTTCATCTTCATCTTTTGTAATATATGTAATTAGTGAATTATCTTGTTTTGATATTAAAGGATTTGATATTCTAATTTCATCATATTGTTTTATTTCCTTATTATTATTTTCATTTTTAATTAATAATATTTTTCCATCAATAAATCCAGTAATAATAAAAAATGAATTTTCTTTAAATGCTAAAATTAATAAATCTCTATATAAAAATTTTAGATTTTGAATTATTGTTGATAATACTTTAGAATCAGATTTAATATTATATTTATTATTTTCATTTATATTTGTATTTATTTTAGCAAAAGAAATTTGGATTTTTTGAAAATCACTTAATATAACCATTAAATTTTCAATTCCAATATTATTAATTTTATCTTTAAAAGAAGAAATAAAAATAGGATCTTTAGTTAATTTATTATTCCCATCATTAATTTCATTACATTTAGAATAAAAAAAATCAAATTTAACTAATTTTTCATTTTTAATTTTATTTTTTTCTTTTCTTTCTTTTTCATTTTTTAATACTTTAATAGGATGAACTCCTAATTCAAATAAACATAAAATACATCTAACTTCATCGAATTGTTTATTTTTAATATAATTATCCAATCTAATATTCATTACATTATCATAACAATAAGAACAAAATATATTTCCAATTTTTAAAGCTTCATTTCCAAATTGATAAATTCCAAAAATTATATTAACCCATTGATTAATTTTTAATCTTTCATCTTCTAAAATTTCCCTCATTTTCATAATAAAATAATTCCTATTATTTTTTGCCCAATTTGGTAAATAAACATCTTCAACTCTTAAATCTTCTTTATTTTTTATTTTTTTATTATTAATTTTAATATCAATATTATTATTTTCAATATTTTCATCTTCATCAGAATCTTGTAAATATCCTAAATTTAATTTATTTATATTTTCAAACATTTCAGGAAGGCAAAAAAACTGAGGAATTAATTCTCTAACATCACATTTTTCACATGAAACATTATTGAATGTTCTACCGAGATTAAAAAATAATCTATCTGGAGTATCAAAATTATCAACTTGTATTTCAATTGAAGTTAAAGAAAAAGGAAAAATTCTTACTAAATAATGAGAAACATAAGTTCCATTACTAAAATGACTACCAAAGTAATATGGTATTTTATCGTAATTTATTTTTGGATTATTATATAAACTTTCAATATCAATTCCATATGTTAATATATTATTTTTTTTTTTTGTATCTACTTCTTCATTTATATCATCATCATCATCTTTTGTATTTTCTAATTTTTCTTTGTTATTTTGATTTAAATCTATTATTTTTTCTTGAATTAATTCTAATATCATTGATCTAAATACTTCTTTATATACTTCTTTTCTTTTTTTTCCTTCTTTATTAAAAGAAAATAAACCTATTGGACAATTAAAATCTCTTAAATATTTTTTTATTAAATAATTATTAATTCCGTTAATATCTTCTTTTTCATTTTTTAAAATTTCATTAAATTCATTTGTATCATTTAAATAATTTGTTAATATCCAAGGCATTATTGGATATTGATTTATATCTCTATATGATCTATTTCCAAATATATTTAACCACATTAAATATTCTAAATTTGACATTTTCCAATTTTTCCAATTATTTGATAAATTATCTATATTTGAAAAAATGTCTTTGTATTTAGGAATATTTTTATAATATCCTATTATTTTTCTATCTATTGATTTTATTTCAATAAAAGGATATTTTTTCTGTGATATTATTTTATTTATAAATTCATCTCTAATTTTATTTGTTATAAATTTGAAATAAAAAGTTTTATTTGTATTTAAAAATAATTCAACACTATTATCTCTATAAAAATATTTTCTTTTGAATATAAAATTAATATTATTTATTTCAAATTGTCTAATAAATAAAAAATCCTTGTAATTATTATTAGTTTTAAAAATTGATCCATAACAACTTTTTTTTTCACTTTGATATTCTTCATCTCTATCTGGAAAAAGAATATTTTCATCATTAGAAATTATAGGAATAAATTCAAAATAATCATTATAAAATTTAATTCCTCCTTTTATATGATGTGTAGTTAGAATAATACAACATTTAAAATCATTATGATCAATAATTGAAACTGATGGTGTTTCAATTGGAAAAATTTTTAAATCAATATTATAATATTTTCTATAATTTTCTTCAAAAATATTTTGTTTATTATATTTAGTAAAAGTAGGAAAATAATATTCTATATCTAAAATTGGTGAAAGAATAGGTGTTGTTAAATCTTTTGTTAAATGATATTTTAATTTATATTTTAATGAATTTTTGCTTGAATAAAAAATATTAAAGTCACTATATGTATTATTCCATGTAAAAAGTTCTTTTTTTATTTTTCTATATTTTTTTTTATTATTTAATGTCTCTATTAAATTTTGATATTCACTTTTTTCAAATATATATTTTTCTAAATATTTATAATCATTATTAATATTTTCAATAAGTTTTCTGTAATTATATGGATAAGAAGGTGTATAATTATTTTCATTTTCTATTAATAAACTCTCAATATTATTTTTTTGATTAAATTCATAATTAAAAATATTTTTATACATTTTTGTGTCAAATAATAAATCATTGTGTATATTTTGGTTATAACATAAAGTATTTTCAAACATTTGTTTATTATCATTTAAATATTTCAAACTCATATAATCTTTTGAAGTATATTCTATTAATGTAAAAATTGATTTTACTATTTTTTGATTTTTCTGTAATTGATTATCTAATTGTTTAATATTTTTTTTAATATTTTTTTGGGGAATATATACTTTATTTAATAAAAGAATTGCTGAATTTTCAGTAAGTTCAATTCTTTTTTTAAAATTAAGAATATTGTTGGGATATATTCTTTCTTTTTTAATATCTATTATTTTAATTAATTTAGAATATATTCTACAAATATTTTTAATAACTATATGATATAATGATTTAATATCATTATTATTTTCTTTATAAAAATTTGAAAATATAAATCCTATATTAAATGCTAAATTTGAATAAATAATATTTGAAACAAATTTATAATCATATTTATCAAGAATTTTTTTTTTTATATTCAAATTACAACTTCCAATTAATAAAAATATTAAAAAAAATTGGTAATTATTTAACCAATATTTTAAGTTTTCTAATTCTTCTTTTCTACTTATTGAACTAATTAAATATGATGTAAGAATAGAAATTATGTTTATTAAAGGCAAAAAATATTCAATATTTCTTCCATTAATATCCTTAATTTTTTTGTTAAAACTAATAAATAATATTTCATAATATGATTGAATTTCATTAATTTTTTCTTTATTAAATAATATATTTTCAATAATTTTTTCAAAGTCATTATTCGAAATATTATAAACTTTATATTCATTATTATCAAAATCTATTGAACATAATTTATATATTCTTTCTCTACTCCAAATATATTTTATTATATTATATAATTTTTGATAATTATGATAATCTGACCATAATTTATCTGTTTCTACACTATAAAATACATTTCTTATTATGTATGATGGAATCTTTGATATATTTGATTCTTTTATATCCAATAAATTCTCTTTTGTATTATATATTTTTTCTGAATATTGAAATAAAATTGAAAATTCAAAAAAAAGACTAATGAATTTAATAAAATTAATCCATGGAGTTTTTTTATTTTTTTTATTAAAAAATAAATATTGTTCTTTATTTAAAATATCATAATATTTATCAATAATTAACTTTAAAATTTCCCTAAAAAAAGTAAATGAATAATGATTATAAATTCCATCTTTATTATAATTATTATTAAATCTAAAATTTAACAAATATCTAAATAAATAAGATAAAATAATATAATTAGAAGATTTTTCTTCAATATCATTAAAATTATTAAAATAAATATCAATTAATAAGTCTCTACAAATTGAATAAGTTTTATTAAAGTTTGCAAAATCAATTTTTTCTCCATTATTATTTAAAGGACTTTTAAATTGAGGAATGTTAATAAGTAAATAACAATTAAATGAAATATCTATTATAAAATAAATAAAATCTTCATTTTTAAATAACATTTGTGTTTCATTTTTCCATATTTCATTTTGTGAAAGATTTATAGAGTTTTGACTACTTATTATTGATATTGGTTTATTAATTGATAAATAGGAAATAATATTTAATATCAATTTAATATTTTTTAATGATTTACATTGAAAAATAAGAAAATCAATTACATAAATATTATTTTTGTTATTTTCATTATTTAATAGATTTATATTTTTTTTAATAGAATGTAACCAATTACATAATAAAGTAGCAATATGGAAATTATTTTTTTCTAATTCTTTATTATCTTCTTTTACAGGTGATTCAAATTTTAATTCTTTTGGAGTTATACTATTTTCAATACTTTTATTAATAGTATTATTATTACTTTCATTATAACTATTTTCTTTATCATCAATTGTATTTGAAAGACTTTCTTTTATCTTTTTTTCTAAATTAATTAAATTATTATTTGAAGAATTATCATTAAAAGTATTTCTTTTACTTATTGTATTACTAATTGAACCTTCATTTTCATCTTCATTAATTGTATCAATTGTACTTTTTTTAATTCCTTTTTTATAATTAATATTTTTATTATTATTATTATTATCTTCATTTAATGAATAAATTTCATATTTTGAACTTTTACATTCATTTTCATTATCAATTCCATTTAAATAATCAACACAATGTTTAGCTAATAAAAAAACTTTATTATGAAAATTATTATTTTTTAACTCTGATTCTTTATTTATTTTATCAACATTTATTTCTAAACTAGAATAATCAAAATTTAAATTTTGTGATTTTGTTTTTTTAAAAGGAATAGAAATTTTATTAATATCAATATTAATAGGACAATCCCCAATATCTTTAATAATAGAATTAGAAGATTTTGATTTCATTCTTCTTAAATTATTTTTTCCTTTATTATTATTTTCAATAATTCCATTTGTAACTTCTATTGAAAAATCAAAATTTAATTTTTTACTATTTTTACTTGTTAAAGGATTAGAAGGAGAATTTTTTTCTTCTTCATCAATTTCAATTTCTTTACTTATTGATTTTATTATTTTATCATGAGATTTATTTGATTTAGTACTTCCTTCATTTGATTTATTATTTGATGATTCTGAATTTGAATCAAGAGATTCTTGAATTTTTGGTATTTTTCTTCTTGATTCTGCTTCTATTGTTTCAAAATTGTTATTTTGTTTATTATTATTTTTGTTTAAATTATAATTTAATGAAATTGAATTATTTTTGTTAGTTATTTGAGTATTTTTTTTTGTTTCTTCTTCTTTTAAAATTGTATTTGTTTTTTTTATTTTTATTGATTGTTCTTCATTTATTCCTTTTAAAAATTTATTTTTTATTGTATCAATATTAATAATTACACTTTCACTTCTATCTAATAAAAAACGTTTTGTTATATTTGGAATATTAATTCCTTGTTTTATTATTTCTTTATTATTTTCATTTATTATTATATTATTTTTTATTAAATCTAATAAATCTTTTTTACCTAAAAATTTATATATTATTTTCCCATTACTCTTTACTTGGCATTTTTCAAAAAATTTTTTTATAATATCATTATATTCTGATGTTATAAAAATCATAAAATCAATTATTTTTATTTTAACTATTTGTTTTAAATTGGATAAACCATAAATTAATTCATTTAAACAATTATATTCTAACATATTTATTAAACTTTTTTGTCTTAAAGGTTTTCCATTTTCATCTGAATGAAAATAATTATTAAATAAATCAATTATTAACATTATTAAATCAATTGATAAATTTTCAGTTGAAAGTATTTTAAAAAAAATAATTCTATCATTATCAGATGTATCTTTATGATTTAAAACTATTTTTAATATTTCAAATAGATTTTTGTCAAAATTATTATTTAAATAATATGAAGTTATAAAAGGAGAAATATTTGGTAAAGAAGGAAAAATTTCTATTATTGAATTATAATTTAATAAAGTTTGTCCCCATAATTCACTTAATAATTCAGGTGGATATTTTTTAATTATTTTAAAATTAAATAAAATTTTATTAAAAAATTCCTTTTGATTTAATTTAAAATTATCATCATTTAAATTTAGAATATTTTTCCCAATTTCAATGAATTTTTTAATTATATCTGAAGTAAATAAAGAATCATTTATTCTTTCTAAAAATAAACTTAATATAGAAAAAAAATCAGAAGTTAAAGCATTAATGATATTTTTATTTTTATCATTAATTATGTCATTAATCAAATAAATAACTGATTTAAAACAATTTTTTTCTTGAAAATCTTTATAAATAATTTCAAAAATAGGTAATAATACATTAATTCCTCCTAAATTAAAAATATTATTTGATGAATTATGATATAATTTAACATAATTATTAAAATTATTTGGATTTTTTGGTTTAGGAAATTGAGCTTTAATTCTATTAATTGGATCAGTAATAATATAATTATTTAAATCAAAAGAAATTGGTGTTAATATAAAAAAAATTGGATGTTTAATTAAAAATTCATTTTTATTATTATTATTTAAAAATTCAATTAATTGTTTTTTAGTATAAATACCATATAAATAATTAATAATATCTTCCTTTTCTCCAGAATATAAAATAATTGAAGTAAATTTTCCTTCAAAAAATTTAAAAAAATTAGCAAATGAAAACTCAACTTCATTTGAAAATTTATTATCTAATTGATAAGTTTTAATTTGGAAATCTTTAAAATTGTCGGAAATAGAAATAATAATTTCAGGATAATTTTTTCTTTTTGAAGTTGTTATAGTAAATTTAATTATGTTCCAACATCCTTTTTTAATTGGAATAGAAAGAGATTCAATTTTTTTTGAATTAAATAAAACTTCTAAATTATTTGTTTCTGAAATTAATATTTCAAATCTTTGATCATCTTGTGTTATTAATTCAAATAATAATGATTTTTCATTTTTATTATTTGAATTTAAATAAAAATTTATTTCTAAAGAAATACCGTTATCAATTTGAATATTAGGTAATGGAAATTTTATATTTATTCCTGAATGGGAATTTTCTGTAAAATAAAAATAATTTTTTGGTTGAATTGTTATTTCATTATTTTTAATAAAAAATAATGAAAGTAAGTTAATATATTTTAAAAATTTTTCTGTTGATAATTGTTTATTTTTATATTCTTGTAATAAATTATTTAATGGGTAGTCATAAATATTTTTTTTGATTTCTATATTTTTAAATAAAAAAGAAATTAATTGAATTATTATTTCTTGATTTTTTTCATCTATTTTTATATATATATCCATTAATAATTTTATAAAATTATAATTTCTTTTATTATCATAATCATAATTTGAAGCACATATTTGAAATGCAATTTCTAATGATTGTTTAAATATATTTAACATACATTTTAAACAATTTTCAACTTCTATAAAATTATCATTTAATAAAAAATTAAATAATTCAACCATATTATTATTATTAGCATTTATTAATTTAGGATAATATTTATTTTCTTCTTCTGAAAAAAGAAATATCTTCTTTAAAATATTTTCATATTTTTTTATCTTATTATTATTTTTTTCATCAATTTCCATTTATATTATTTATTTTTTTATTTTTAAACAATTTCTTATTTAAAAATTGTCATAAAAATATTTATAAATTTTTATATTTATATTATTTAAATAATGTTTATCAAATTTATAATTCTTGAATATTAATTTTCTTTTTAATATTTATATTTTATTTATTTTATTAGATAAATATTTTTCATTATAATTAAATAAAAAATTTAAAATATTCAATTATTCAATAAAGCTTAAATTATTATGAAATTGGAAATCTTTATATTGATAATATTTCAGTTTAAAAATTATAATTTTCAAATTATTTTACCTTTTGAAAAAAATAAAAATGATATTAAAGACAAATTTTCATTTATCGAAAATATATTAGATAATAAAATAATAACAATTTTAAATATAGGGACCCCAATTCAAAAAATTCCTACATTTATTACTTTTAATGAGAATTATTTTTATATTTCAAATAACAAAATATATAATAATAATTTATCTAAAACATATATGAAAGAATTTGATAAGGAAAAAGATTTTACTTCAGAACAATTTAAAAAAGGAATAATATCCAAAGAATCTTTCATATTTAAAACAATTGAAAATAAGAATATAAAAATTGATAATTTTTCATTTATTTTAGCAACGGATAATTTAAATGTATCTCTTCCATCATCTAGTATAGGCTTAAAATATAAAGATTATTCTTCTTTTTTGAAAGGAAATTTAATATATCAATTAAAAGATTATTCAATAATTAATTCATATATTTTTTCAATTCAATTTACTTCAAAAAATAAAGGTAATTTAATTATAGGTAATTATCCCCATGAATTTGATAATAAACATTATTCAAAAAAATATTTTTCTTTTTGTAAAGCTGAATTAGATAATCAATTTTCTATTTTTGAGACTTTATTTCATAAAATTCAATATGATAATTTTTCTGATGATATTAAATATGCAAATTTTAGTATTAATATTGATGGAATTATTGGAAGTAAACAATATCAAAAATATATTAAAAAAACTTTTTTTGATAAATTTTTAATTAGTAGAAAATGTATTGAAGGGAAATCTAAAAATTTAAATTATATTTATTATGAATGTGATAAAAATATTGATATTTCTAAGTTTAATCCAATTATTTTTTTTCATAAATACTTAAATTATACATTTATTTTAGATTATAATGATTTATTCGAAGAAATAAATGAAAGATTATATTTTAAAGTTATATTTAATTCTTTTATGGTTTTTAAATGGACTTTAGGTGTACCATTTTTAAATAAATATCAATTTATTTTTGATTATGATAAAAAAATTTTTGGATTTTATAGAAAAATATTAAATTATCAATTTCATTATATTATTATTTTATTATTTTTTTTATTACTTATCATTATTGTATTAATTATTATATTAATCAAAATTATTTCTTCAAAAAAAACAAGGAGAATAAGAGCTAATGAATTAAATGATAATTTTGATTATATTTCTAAAACAAATAATTTTGAATATAATAAAATTATTAATTAATTTAAAATAATTTGTTAAATTTTATAAAAGCTATTTTTCTATTTATTTGAACTAGGGAAAAAAAATTATTTTATGTCCCTTTAATTATGAAAAAAAAAGAACATTTATAATCATACAAAATTGTGTTCTAATTAAATAATATGAACATTATACTAATTTTATCATCAATAATCAATTTAATAATAAAAATCAATACACTCAATTTCCCTTTTTGTTTTGAATATGGATGTGAAGAATGTACAGACAATCAATATGGAAGTTGTACAAAATGTAAAAAAAATTTTAAATTAATTGATGGAAAATGTCCTTGTTTCGATTCAAATTGTTTAATATGTGAATCATCTTTAATAAAATCACCTTGTCATTATTGTAATAAAGATTCAATATTATTTGAAGAAGAATGTTATTGCAATATATTGAGTTGTGAAAATTGTAGAAATAATAAATGCTTAAAATGTAATATTCCTTTTAGTTATTCTTCAGATTCTAATAAATGTTTATATGATTTTTCATATCATAATTGTTATGATTCAAATTGTAATTTTTGTTCTAATCCAAATGAAGGTTTTTGTTTAAAATGTAAGGAAGGTTATGAATTAATTAATGGGAATTGTTATAAATTAGATGAATGTATTAAAAAAGATGGTAAATGTATAGGATGTCAAGATGATAATTATTATGTTAATGGTAATGATTATTGTTCTTATAAATGCTTAAGAAATACTTGTAATAATCCTTTTCCTAATAATTTATATAAATGTGAAGATGGATGTTTATTTTGTCAAAATAATAAAATTTATGCTTTAAGTAATTGTGATAATACAAATTATTGTAATATTGATAATTGCTTATATTGTATTTCAAAAAATGAATGTTTATATTGTAATACTGGTTATTATAAAATAAATGGAAAATGTGAGAAATGTCCAAATAATTGTATTGATTGTTCTTCAAGTTCAAAATGTAATATATGTCATTATGAATATAAATTAAATAATGAAAATCAATGTGTAAAAATAGAAGTTAAAGATAATGAATATGAAAATGAAGTAATTGATTTTGAAATTGATTATTTAGAAAAAAAGGTTAATAAATTAAAAAATGAAGGATATAATTATACAATAAATGATTTTTTATTATCAAATAATAAAAATATATTTCATTGTTTAAAAGAATTAAATAATTATTGCTATTTATGTGAACCAGAATATACTCTTATAAATGGTATCTGTTATTCAAATAATTGTAAAGTTCAAAATTGTGAATATTGTATAGATAATAATTGTTACTCTTGTAAAAAAAATTATGAAAAAGTCTATAATTCTAATAAAAATTCTTATATTTGTCAAAAATGTGAAATTGAAAAATGTATTCAATGTGAAAATAATGAGTGCAAAATGTGTGAAAAAGGTTATCTTTTAAATGAAAATAAATGCATTATAAAAGATTGTAAAATTGATAATTGTATTGAGTGTAATGATAATAAGACTTGTAAAAGATGCAAAAATGGATATGATGGAAAATATTGTGAATATTATGATTATTCATCTCAAAATTATGTTTATGATGGTAGTGATCTATCTTTTATTTACCAAAATGATAGATGTAATTCAAATTGTATATCTTGTCTTGAAGATAGAGATATATGTCTAAAATGTCAAAAAGGTTGTAAATTAAATAATGAAAATTTTTGTGAATGTAA